>Ga0194043_1000108_pt1 | contig 37946 bp, 33 predicted proteins | sample JunL4415m_MetaG_FD_161274 | JGI IMG/M metagenome (GOLD analysis project Ga0194043, IMG submission 161274) | Anoxic zone freshwater microbial communities from boreal shield lake in IISD Experimental Lakes Area, Ontario, Canada - Jun2016-L442-15m | ecosystem: Environmental > Aquatic > Freshwater >...
CTGCGCCGCGCTGCGAACGCGCGCAGCCTGCGTTCCCTCGCTGCCGTCCAGGGACAGCGGAAGGCCGGCTACCAGCAGCTCAACCTCATAGTCGGCCACGAGGCCCGCGAGTTCTCGGCCGTCGCCTAGCGCCTTGCGGGCGTCGATGACCGCCAGAGGCGTCGCAACCGTGCCGGACGGATCCGAGACAGCGACGCCAATCCGCTTTTCTCCGATGTCGAGTCCTAGGATGCGCACGGTGCCGCGAGCCCTACCTGACGCCGAGAGTGTCTCGGGCGACCTGCAGCGCTTCGTCGATAGCGTCTGCATTGTCGCCACCGCCCTGCGCCATATCCGCTTTGCCGCCGCCGCGACCGCCAACCACCGTGGCCATGGCCTTGATGACGTCTCCCGCGTGGAAACCTGTGGCCACGGCCTCGTCGCTTCCGGCGGCGATGAGGAGGACCTTGCCGCTCTCAACGTCGGTGCTCGCAAACACAACCGCTCCCCCACTCATGCGGGCGCGGACAACGTCGGTGGTGTTGCGCAGCTGCTTGGTGTCTGTGGCCGGCATACGCGAGACGACCAGCGGATATCCAACATCGGCCGCCGACGCAATGAGCTCCGTAACGCTACCATCCGACATCATCTGCTTGGAGCGGTCGGCTCGTGACTCGAGCTCCTTGACCTTGGCAAGCAGCGTGACGGTTCGCTCGGACACGTCGAAGCGCTGGATCTTGAATGCGTCTGCGGCCTCGATGAGTTCGCTTTCCTCGCGGCCAACGTAGGCGTAGGCGTCAAAGCTTGTCACGGCCTCGATGCGTCGCAGGTTGGCCCCGACGCTACTCTCACCCAGAATCTTGAGGAAACCGATTTCGCTCGTGCGGCCCACGTGCGTGCCCCCGCACAGCTCCTTGCTGAAGTTGCCCACCTCCAGCACGCGCACAAAGTCGCCGTACTTCTCGCCAAAGAGCGCCGTGACGCCGGCCTCCCTTGCCGAGACAATCGACGTCTCGTAGGCGCGCGCCGGGTGGTTCTCAAAGATCTTGGCGTTGACGAGCCGCTCCACTTTGCCCAGCTGCTCGCGCGTCATCGCCTCGAAGTGGGTGAAGTCGAAACGGAGGCGGTCTGGCGCCACGTGGGAGCCAGCCTGCTTGGCGTGCTCGCCGAGCACCAGCCGAAGCGCCCAGTGGAGAAGGTGTGTTGCGGTGTGGTTGCGACGAATGCGCTCGCGGCGGAGCACCTCGATCTTGGCGACCACTTGGTCACCCGAGTATAGGATGCCTTCCGCCAGATGCCCCACGTGTGTGACGACTCCGCCCGTGACCTTGGTATCCTCGACAACGAAGCGGGCTCCAGTCGCCGTCTCTATGACGCCTAGATCGCCAACTTGGCCGCCCTGCTCGGCGTAGAACGCGGTGGTGTCCAAGACGACATCGCCCTGCTGCCCCGGCTCCATCCGATCGACTGCCACGCCATCGTGCAGCAGCGCGATGACAAGCGCGCTGGTCTCGTCACGCTCGTAGCCGACAAAGTCCGTGGCGCCCGACTCCTTGGCTATCTCAGATAGCACGCCTCCGTAGGTGCTCCAGGAGTCATCCTTGATGGCGGCGCGTGCCCGCTCGCGCTGCGCCTCCATCTCGGAGGTGAACGTCTCGACGTCGACCTCGACGCCCTTCTCGGCGGCGATTTCGGCGGTGAGCTCAAAGGGGAATCCGTAGGTGTCATGCAGGGCGAAGGCGACTTTGCCGCTCAACGTGCCACCCGATCCGGTGAGCGTCGCGAGTTCAGTCTCAAGGAATCCCATGCCCTGGCGCAGAGTCGCGCCAAAGCGCTCCTCTTCGCTGCTCACGATGCTCAGAATCAGTTCGCGGTGCTCGACGATCTCGGGATAGGCCTTGCCCATCAGCTCGATGACGCGCTCGATAAGCCGAGTGAGGAACGCATCCTCCACGCCAAGAAGCCTGCCGTGGCGCACGGCTCGGCGAAGCAGGCGGCGCAGCACGTAGCCACGACCCTCGTTACTGGGGATGACGCCGTCGGCGATGAGGAAGGTCACCGCGCGCGCGTGGTCAGCGATGATGCGCAGCGACGTGCTAATGCGCTCGCGCTGGCCGTAGGTCGCGCCCGTGATCTCCTCGGCGAGTGCCATGAGCGTGACGAGGATGTCGGTCTCGAAGTTAGATGGGACGCCTTGAAGGATCGCGGCGATGCGCTCCAATCCCATACCGGTGTCAATGCTCGGCTTGGGGAGCGGGTTCAGCGTGCCGTCCTCGGCGCGGTCATACTGCATGAAGACGAGATTCCAGAACTCCAGGTAGCGATCACAATCGCAGCCCACCGCGCAATCAGGACGGTCGCAGCCGAGCTCGGGACCTTGATCGTAGTAGAGCTCCGAGCACGGACCGCACGGCCCCGTCGGCCCTGCCGACCAGAAGTTGTCCTCGGCACCCAAACGCACGATGCGCTCTTGGGGGAAGCCGACTTCGTTGACCCAGATCGCCTCGGCCTCGTCATCGTCCTCGTAAATCGAGACCCAGATGCGATCCGGATCCAGCCCGAGCACGTCTACCGAATACTCCCAGGCCCACGCCGACGCTTCGGACTTGAAATAGTCGCCAAAGCTGAAGTTGCCGAGCATCTCGAAGAACGAGTGATGGCGGCCTGTGGTGCCGATGATGTCGATGTCGGTGGTCCGCACGCACTTTTGCACGGTCGTCGCCCGAGTGAATCCAAGGTTCTTCGCGCCGAGAAACACCGGCTTGAATTGCACCATTCCGGCGGTGGTGAGCAAGAGCGAGGGATCGTCGGGAATCAGCGACGACGAGGGCTGCCGTCGACAACCCTTGCTCTCGAAGAAGGACAGGAAGCTCTCGCGTATCTCGGCTGAATTCAACTCGTGGCTCCTCATGCGTTCTGGTTAAACGGCCATACCTTCTGGCGGGGTCTGGTCGGGCTGGATGTCGTCGACTGGATCGCCTCCGGTTCCCCGGAATAGCGCTCCATCCTGGCTAGCCAGCGAGCGTTGCGTACGTCGCTCGTAGTAGTAGACAAAGAGCCCCTTGCCGGTCGCCGCAACAGGAATCGCGAAGAGCATGCCAGCTATCCCAAACAAGCTGCCGCCGACAAGCAGCGAGAGTATCACGATGATTGGATGCAGGTCGACCTGCTCGGACATGACCCGGGGCGTGATAACCGTGTCGGTGAAGTTCTGCGCGACCACGATGACCGCAACTGCTGCCACTCCCGTCCAAGGACCCACGAACAGACCGACGAGACCGGCGATGAAGCCCGTGGTGAACGGCCCCACGTACGGAATGAAGTTGAAGAAGAACGCGATGATGCCGATCACGAGCGCGTAAGGAACGTGAAAGATCGCGAGTCCGATCACGGCCAGCGTGCCCGTAGCAAGTGACGCGATGGTCTGACCTTTGAGGTAGCCACCCACCACCTTGTTGACCGTGCTGATGAGCAGCTCGGCGTCCTCCTCGAACTTGGGACCCGCGATGAGCAAGACCTCCTCGCGGATCTTGGGAAGATCCTTGAGTGCCCAGAATGCGATGACCAGCGCGATAAACACATCGAAGAACCCTTGGGCAACATCGCTGCCCGCGTTGACGACGAGCCCGGCGAGGTCATTGCCCACCCTCACAGCGATCCCTGATACCTGTACTGAAGCCGCTTGGATCACACCGCGGGCCCACTCGGGGAGCACCAGACTAGAGAAACGGTCTTGAACCTGCGTTGTAGCCAGCTCCAGCTTGGCGAATGCGGCCGGGGCATCTTGGGCGAAGGCTACAATCTGCCGAGTCAGGGGCGGTGCAAGCAGTGTGAGGGCGGTGCCCAGCACGATCATCCCGACCAAGAGACAGGCAAGCGTTGCGGCTCCACGCTGCATCCCCCGGGCCGCAAGCACTCTGACCGGCCAGTTGAGTAGGAACGCAATCACAAATGCGATCACGAAGGGCACCAGTGCAGCCGAGATCTTGCCGAGGCCCCACAACGCAACCGCCACGAGGATGAGGATACCGATTGCGCCCCAGACCGAGACGGCCGTCGACTTCATTCGCGTGTAGCGGGCCTCGGGTGTAGTCACGACGAGCCCTAATCCCTGACGATGTTCTCGCGCAGGATCCGAAGCGTCCTGCGCAGGAGGCGAGAAACCTGCATCTGCGATATGTCGAGGCGCCGCGCAATCTCGGTCTGAGTCAGCCCCTCGAAAAAGCGCAGATAGAGGACATGCTGCTCCTGCGCGGTGAGCTTCTTGAAGGCTACGGAGAGCGTAGTTCGGTCGTCGATGACGGACATGAGCGCGTCGTCCCTGCCAACGTACTCGAGAATCGAGAACGAATCAGATCCGTCTCCGCCCCGGTCGGTCTCCAGCGAAACAAAGTTGTACGCCTCGCTCGTTTCCATCGCCTCCAGCACGTCTTCCGAGGTGACGTCCAGGTACGCTGCGATCTCGGGGATTGTCGGCGAGTGCTGGTGACGCTGCGTGAGCGTGTCGATGGCTTGGTTGACCTTGAACGACAGCTCCTGCAAACGACGCGGGACCTTGATTGCCCATCCCTTGTCGCGGAAATGGCGCTTGATCTCCCCCACGATGGTAGGAGTTGCGTAGGTGGTGAATTCGCACTGACGATCGATGTCGAAGCGGTCGATGGCCTTGATCAGGCCGATCGTCCCCACTTGGATCAGGTCATCGATGGGCTCACCGCGATTCCTGAACCTGCTCGCAAGGTACCTCACGAGATTCAGATACATCGTAATCAGCTCGTCGCGTACAACCTCGTCGTCGGGGTTAGCCCGATACCGTCGGAAGAGCTCCTTGGTATAGACCTTGTCCCACGAGAGCTTGCGCGTCTGCTTCTGCGGGCTACGCCTCACCGGCATCGGTGCCCCCCGCGCGCTTGAAAAGACGCAGATGCGCGCCGTTCTCGTCGCTTGCGAACTCATGGGTGTCGCATACAGACTCCAGGATGAAGGCCGCGTAGGCGACGCTTCGGTCCGAATCCTCCTCCGATCGGGGGGCCTCGACTCCCAGGCTCACGTCGATCTCGATATCGTCTTCGCCGAGAGTGAAAAGGAAGGAGATGTCGGCGTCGTCATCGAGTGTGCCGGACGCGTAGACGAAGGCCTCATCGGCGGCCATCCTCACGTCCTCAATCTCCTCGTAGGTCATGCCAACGCGGCTCACGAGCGCCGCGGCGGTCATCCGAACCGTCCGTGCGTACTCGCTCTTGGCAGGCACGATGAGTGTGATCTGGTCTCTTTCCATGGGACTGGGAAGTCGCCTCCTACTCGGGTGACGCGTATTGTGACGTAGTGCGTGACGCAGGCTCCGCTGTCTCGGCAGGGCCTGGCGCCGAGTGCGGCTGCTGTTGGTGAGGCTGCTTTCGTGTCTTCCAGGCTCGTCGAACCCGGTCCGCCAGCTCATTGACGATCTCGGCAGGCGCGTTGGCAACCTCTTGGACCGCTCGCGATGTGTCGCTCACACGATCGGTGACCTCCTCGACGCGCGTGACAATCGTGTCGATTCGCAGGAGCTCGGCGTTCATTGCGTCGACCGTGACATCGGCCTTGGCGAGGAGCGGCATGAGGCGCGCATCGAGGTCATCGGCGAGCCGCCCCACTGATCGGGCGGTCCTAACGGACTCGATCAGCGCCCAGATGGCGACTCCGCACAGCGCGCTCGCAAACACGAGCAGTACCGCGAGTAGAGCGGTCGTTACGGACACTGGGCCCCTCTCGGCAGGCACCTCTGCGGACCTCGTCAGTGTAGCAGAGCAGCCGGCAGGGTTAAGCCGTAACGAACACGCGTCAGCGGTCGTTTTCGAGCTCCGGAGCCACGGCATCGCCGGGACGATCGTCTCGGCCTGAACGGCGCTTGCGTATGGCCTCGAGCCGCGCCTGGTGCTCCGCCTCCCAACCGCGATCCGATGCCGAGAAGAACGCGCCGTGCTCGAGACCGTCGGGAAGGTAGCGCTGGTCGACGACCGCGTCCGGCGCAGCGTGCGGGTAGTGATAGGGGCCGTACTCCTCGGCACCCGGGCGGTGCCGGTCTCTCAGGTGGTTGGGCACCGCGCGTGCAGGGCCGGTACGCACCTGGGCAAGCGCCTCGTCAATGGCAACGTAGGCGGCATTGCTCTTGGGGGCCAGCGCAAGGTAGACAGCTGCTTGGGCGAGATTGATCCGCGCCTCGGGCCAACCGATCGACTCGGCGGCCTTGAACGCGGCGTGAACAATCAGCAAAGCCTGCGGGTCCGCATTGCCCACGTCCTCGGATGCGAAAATGAGCATTCGCCGAGCGATGAACTTGGGGTCCTCGCCCCCGTTGATCATGCGAGCGAGCCAGTAGACAGCCGCGTCGGGATCGCTCCCGCGCATGGACTTGATAAAGGCCGAGATCACGTCGTAGTGAACGTCGCCGGTCTTGTCGTAGGGCAGGATGCGCGTTGGAGAAGCCTCGCGGACCGAGTCCACTGTAACCGTCGGAGGTACGCTAGCTGCATCCCCAGTCGCCATCGCCGCGGCCAGTTCCAGCGTGGTGAGTGCGACACGCGCATCACCGCCTGCGGTGAGCACGATTGCATCCTCGGCGGATGCCTCAAGCACGATATCGCCCGCGAGGCCTCGGGTGTCGAGGACCGCGCGGCGTACGATCTCGTGTACGGCCTCGTCGGAAAGTGGCAGCAGCTCGACCACGCGGGAGCGACTTATCAGCGGCGCGTTGACCTCGAAGAACGGGTTTTCGGTGGTCGCCCCGACGAGGACGACGATCCTATCCTCGACAGCGTGCAGCAAAGCATCCTGCTGCGACTTTGAGAACCGGTGGATCTCATCGATGAATAGAATCGTTCGCTGGCCGCTGAGGCCGAGACTGTCGTTTGCCGCAGCAATCGCCTTGCGCAACTCGGCGACGCCGCCGCTCACGGCCGAGACTTCCTCGAAGCGAGCCTTGGTCACCGCTGCGATGATGCGCGCAAGCGAGGTTTTTCCCGTGCCGGCCGGACCGTAGAGAATTACTGATGACAGCGCATCGGCATCGATTGCGCGCCTCAGCCAGGTACCCTGACCGACCGCTTCGTCCTGCCCGACGAACTCGTCAAGAGTTCGCGGACGCATCCGGGCCGCCAACGGTGCGGCTTGTGCGCGGAACCGGTCGGCGCCCTCATCGAACAGCGATTGCATCAGGCGGCGCCCTTAACTTCCGGCGCGCTGCACCTCGCGCTCAAGAAAGGCCTTGTCGAGAAGCCCACGGAACTTCCACGTGATATAGCCCTGCGCGTCCGTGATCACCACAAATGGCGCTGATGTGACCCCTAGCGCCTTGGCGAGACCGATGGCTTGGGATGCTGCTGGGTCCGCAGCAAGCGCCGGGTCGACCGACACGACGCCCTCTGGCGAAGTGGTCACAAAGCGCCCGATATCATAGGCGGCGAGATCGATCACACCACGATTCTGATCGCGCACCGTATCGATGATCAACCGATCAGCATTGCTGACGCTTGAGGAGTCGTAGAAGTAGATGAGGGTCGGCCGCTTGGCGTCAATCGCGAGCTTGAGATCCGCCGGCACGAACGTTCCGGTCGGAAACGGCTCGAAAGCCGCAGTCATGTTGGCCGAACGGTCCGCGATCGTAGCGCCGGCAGCGCCGGCAGCAGCGGCGGCGGCCGGGGCCGCGGCAGCAGCCGGAGCGGCTGCAGGTGCAGGCGCCTCAGCGGCCTTACTCCCACCACAACCCGTGAGCGCAAGCGTCAAAGCGAGCACAACCAACACCATAACTGTTCTACGCATGATGCTCCTCTGTGGCGGGCTAGTCGCCCCGCCTTGGTCGTGGCGCCGACGCGGTGAACCTGCCTCGGCAGGTGGGTGCCCGCACGTTGGCTTCAAGCTTCCCTCTTGCGAGGGATACCTTTCAGCCTCGGGATCTAGGGCTCCCGGTGAAGAAGTGTTGGTTCGACCGTAAGTGCCGTGCCACGACGAAGGCGAAGCCTGGCCAAAGTGTAGCGCGGTCTGTACCGCCCGCCAACATCGCTCCCGTCGCGATTGGACTTTCATTCCCGACACGCGTCGCCGACGACACCGTCAGTCGACCCGCAAATGCACGTCCTTGAGTTGACGCGCCGAGACCGACCCCGGCGCCGACGTCATCGGATCGCCTCCCGAGGAGGTCTTGGGGAACGCGATGACGTCGCGAATGGAATGCGCGCCAGCGAGCACCATGATGAGCCGGTCGAGTCCCAGCGCGATTCCGCCGTGCGGCGGGGCGCCAAACGAGAGCGCTTCCAGCAGAAAGCCGAATTCCTCGCGCGCGCCTTCCTCGGAGTGGCCCAGGCGTTGCAGCACGCGCAGCTGAACATCGGCGTCGTGGATGCGCAGGGTGCCACCGCCGATCTCGAGGCCGTTCATGACCAGGTCGTAGCTGTGCGAGAGCACCGCTCCCGGATCCTTCTCGATCAAGTCGAGGTGCGCGAGGTACGGCAGGGTGAACGGGTGATGGTTCGCCGTCCAGCTCTCTTCATCGGCGTCGTAGACAAACATTGGGAAGTCCACGACCCACAGCGTCGCGTAACCTTTGCGTTCGATGCTCAGCTCGTCGGCAAGCTTGAGGCGCAGCACGCCGAGAACCTCGTTGGCAACGTCGCGGGCGTCAGCGACCATGCAGACCAGGTCGCCTGGCTGCGCGCCGGTTGCGGCCTTCAGCGCGGCCATCTCGTCGTCAGTGAAGAACTTCGCGACCGGGCTCTTGACCTCGCCGTTACTCATGAAGGCGACCCACGCTAGGCCCTTGGCTCCCGCGTCGATGGCCGTCTGGTTGAGCGCGTCGATCTTGCCTCGGCTCCAGTCGCCGGCACCCTGGGCGTTAAGCGCCTTGATCGCTCCCCCGCCCGACAGCGCGCCGGAAAACACCTTGAACTCGCTTGCCGAGAAGACCGGTGAGACGTCCACCAGCTCGAGGCCGAAGCGCACGTCGGGACGATCGGAGCCGTAACGCTCCATCGCCTCGTGCCACGTCATGCGCGGCAGCGGAGTCTGCAAGTCAACTCCGGCCTCATGCATCACCTCGTGCATGACGTCTTCCATCATCGAGAGGATGTCTTCCTGCGTCGCAAACGACATCTCGACGTCGACTTGGGTGAACTCGGGCTGGCGATCGGCGCGCAGGTCCTCGTCTCGGAAGCAGCGAGCGATCTGGTAGTAGCGCTCGACGCCGCCAACCATCAGCAGCTGCTTGAAGAGCTGCGGCGACTGCGGCAGCGCGTAGAACTTGCCGGGGTTCAGCCGACTCGGGACGATGAAGTCGCGGGCGCCCTCGGGCGTGGACTTGCCCAGAATCGGCGTTTCAACCTCCATGAAGCCGCGGTGCTCGAGCGACTTGCGGAAGCGCTGCGTCACGCGGTCACGCAGCTGCAGCGCGGCGAGCACCTCGGGGCGGCGGATGTCGAGATAGCGCCACTTGAGGCGCGTGAGCTCGTCGGTCTCAATGCCAGCCTCGATCTCAAACGGCGGTGTCTCCGAGCGGTTCAGGACCTCGGCCGCATGGATCACGACCTCGACCTCGCCGGTGGCCATGTTGGGATTCTCGGTGCCATCGGGGCGACGCCTGACCGTGCCACGAAGCAGCACGACCCACTCGGGACGCACCATTTCGGCGACGGGGAATGCCTCACGCGAGGCTTCGGGATCGAAGGTGCACTGGATGATGCCGGTGCGGTCGCGGATGTCGAGAAAGACGAGTCCACCGTGGTCGCGGCGCTTGGCCACCCACCCCGCAAGCCGAACTTCCTCGCCAATTACGGCCGCCGTGACGGCGCCGCAGGTGTGTGAGCGCATCGAGTAGCGAGCATCCAGCATGGTGGTCCTCTTCTGTCTTGAGGTGGCGGGCTCGGCGTCGCCGAGTATACGCGATGGTGCCGGGCGCTAATCCCGCTGGCGGCCCAGTAGTGCCGAGATCGCCGAAGCAGCCTCGCTCATCGAAACGGTCGTCTCTTCCTTGGATGTCATGTCGCGGAGCTTGACCTGTCCGGCGGCCACTTCGTCCGGGCCCAGAACCGCCACGACACGAGCGCCCAGCCGATCGGCCTGCTTGAACTGCGACTTGAGGCTACGACCCTGATGGTCAGTCTCGGCAGCAACGCCTGAGTCGCGCAACGCCGAGACGAGCGAGAACACGGCGCCGGAAACGCTCCCGTCCACTCGCGCGACGTAGACCTCGGTCTTGGCAATTCCCTCTGCTCCGCCGCCGAGAGCTTCCATCGCGAGCAGAGTGCGCTCAAAGCCGAGTGCGAAGCCGAGACCCGGCGTGGGTGGGCCGTCGTACTCCTGCATCAGGCGGTCGTAGCGTCCGCCGCCGCCAATCGCATTTTGTGATCCGAGCCCGGCATCAACCTGGACCTCAAAGACGGTCCGCGTGTAGTAGTCGAGGCCACGCACAAGCGAAGGATCCTCGACATACGGAATTCCCAGCGAGTCCAAGTGCCCCTTGACCGCCGAGTAGTGCTCGGCGCATTCATCGCACAGCTCATCGCGCAGGAGCGGCGCACCACTCATGATCTCTTTGCACGCGGGGTTCTTGCAGTCGAAGGCGCGCAGCGGGTTGGTCTCGACGCGACGATTGCACTCCTCACACATGCCGTCGGCGTGATCGCGAATGTAGGCGGCGATCTTGTCGCGATAGGCCGGGCGGCAGGTCTCGTCACCCATCGAGTTGATGAGCAAGCGCATGCTGGAAGCCGGAATGCCGACGGCCTCGTAGAAGCGCCACAGCAGTGTGATGAGCTCGGCGTCGGCGGACGGCTCGGCGGCGCCCAGCATCTCGGCGCCAATCTGCCAGAACTGGCGCATGCGGCCCTTTTGCGGGCGCTCGTAGCGAAACATCGGGCCAGCGTAGTAGAGCTTGACCACCGGGCCACCGCTGGGAATGAGATTGTGCTCGAGCGCCGCGCGCACGACACTCGCAGTTCCCTCCGGACGCAGCGTCAGCGACCGAGGCGGGTTGCCCTTGTCCAGAAACGTGTACATCTCTTTGGAGACGATATCGGTCGCCTCGCCGATGCCGCGTGTGAATACTTCGGTGTTCTCAAAGAGCGGCGTGTAGACCGGCTCGTAGCCGTAGCGCGCAAAGAGCTCTTGCGCAGTCCGAGTCAGGTGCTCCCAGGCACGCGCGGTGGGAGGAAGCATGTCGGCAGTGCCTTTGGGTGCGCGTGCGTTCATCTGAGAGGCCATGGCGATGCGCAGAATCCTTGCCGGTCGGGGGCTCGTGCAACCACGAACTATATCACGCGCCGACCCTCACGCCCTGGGGAAGAACGGGTTGAGCCTGCGCTCGCGCCCGATGGTGGAATCAGGTCCGTGACCCGGATGCACGACCGTCTCGGGAGGAAGCGGGGCTAGCTTCTCGGCGATTGAGAGCGAGAGCGCTCTGCCATCTCCGCCCGGGAAGTCGGTGCGTCCGACGCTGCCCGCAAAGAGCGTGTCGCCTGAGAAGAGCTGGGGGGTAACTCCTTCAGCGCCTTGAGAGAAGAGACAGATCCCGCCTGGTGTGTGGCCCGGCGTGTGAAGCACGCTGAGCCGCAGGCTTCCAGCGCTGACAACGTCCCCGTCGGCGAGGAGTTGGTCGGCTGGCGGCGCGACGACGTCGAAGCCAAACGCCTCTCCGCCGGTGCCCCGAGATGTCGTGATCGAGTCAGCGTCGTCGTGGTGCACCACCAACGGCGCGCCCGTGAGCGCGAGAAGTGCCGTGACGGCGCCGATGTGGTCGAAGTGCCCGTGGGTCAGAACGACCGACTCGACTACTCGCTCACCAACCGCGGCAACGATGCGGTCGACGTCGTCAGCGGGGTCGATGACGATCACAGGGCCACCATCATCATCCGATACAACCCAGCAGTTGGTCTCGAGCGGACCGAGCACGAGGCGAGTAATCTGCATCAGCGGTCTCCCCGCCTGCGCTGCGTGGCCTCTCCGGACATCATCCGGCGAGCCTCAAAGACGCCATCAGTACCACGGACGTCTCGGAGTACGGTGTCGAGTCGAGCGAGATCACCCAACTCAAAGAGGAATCGCATGTCGACAATCCCGTCGCGGTGCGTTGAGGTGGAGGACGCGAGGATATTGACACCGGACTCGGCCAGCGACGCGGTGACGTCTTGGAGCAGCCGCAGGCGATCCATCGCTTCGACAAAGATCTCGACTTGAAAGGTGGTGTTGGAGCCGAGATCCCACTCCACCTCGATGATCCGCTCGGGCGCGCTGAGCAACTCGCTAGCGTTGGGACAATCGTGGCGGTGGACCGACACGCCTCTGCCCCGCGTCACAAAGCCGATGATCTTGTCGCCCGGGACGGGCGTGCAGCAGCGGGCGAGTCGCACGAGCACGTCGTCGATGCCTTTCACCTTCACGCCCCCGCCGCTCTTGCGGCGGTGACCGCGCGGCGGAATCATCGGCTTGTCGAGCGTGAAATCCTCTACCTCAGGTTCAGGCTTAGGTACCTCGCCGTCCTTCGCCATCAGCTTCAGGAGCTTGGTGCCCACCTGCTTGGCAGAGATCTTCCCAGCACCGATAGCGGCCAGGATGTCATCCGGATGTGCGTAGTTCATCTCCTTGGAGACCGCCTCGATGGCCTTTTCGGCGGTCTTACTGCCAATGCCCAGGCCGTGCTTGCGCATCACCTTGGCAAGCTCATCTCTGCCTCGCACCAGATCGTCTTCGCGCGTAACTTTGGAGAAGAAGTTGCGGATCTTGCTCTTGGCCGAGGAAGTCCTGACGATATTGAGCCAGTCGCGCGAAGGCCGCGAGTTCTTGTTTGTGAGTACCTCGATGCGGTCGCCCATCTGCAGCTCGTAGCCCAGAGGAACAATCGACCCGTTGACCTTGGCTCCCACGCAGTGGTTTCCCACCTCAGTGTGAATCGCGTAGGCGAAGTCGATGGGAGTCGATCCGCGCTTGAGGCTGATGACGTCGCCTTTGGGGCTGAAGACGAAGACCTCCTCCTCAAAGAGGTCGATCTTCAGCGCCTCCATGAACTCTCGCGGATCCTTGAGTTCGGTCTGCCACTCCAGCATCTGGCGCAGCCACGCGAGGCGCTCGTCAAAGGCGTCGTCGCCGCGCAAACCCTCTTTGTAGCGCCAGTGGGCCGCTACGCCATACTCGGCGGTTCGATGCATCTCCTCCGAGCGGATCTGGATCTCCAGTGGGCTGCCTGACGGACCAATGACCGTGGTGTGCAGCGACTGGTACATGTTGAACTTGGGCATCGCGACGTAGTCTTTGAACCGGCCCGGCATCGGCTTCCAGATAGAATGCACGGTGCCCAGAGCGCCGTAGACGTCCTTGACCGAGTCGACAATGACCCGCAGGGCTATGAGATCGTGGATCTCGTTGAAGTCTTTGCCCTTCTGGGTCATCTTCTGGTAGACGCTGTAGAGGTGCTTGGGGCGCCCCGATATCTTGGCGACAATACCGACATCTGCGAGCTCTTCTTTGAGCTGGGCGATTACTTTGGCCAGGTACTCTTCGCGGGCTTCTCGGCTCTCTGCCACCATGCGCGAGACCTGGTGGAACTTGTGCGGCTCAAGATAGTAGAAAGCCAGATCCTCGAGTTCCCACTTGATGCTGGAGATGCCGAGACGGTTTGCGAGCGGGGCGTAGATTTCCATCGTCTCGCGGGCCTTGTCGTAGCGCCGCTCCTCGGGAAGTGCTGCCAGCGTGCGCATATTGTGCAGTCGGTCGGCGAGTTTGATGAGAATGACTCGGATGTCTTTGGCCATGGCGATGAGCATCTTGCGCAGGTTGTTGGATTGGGCCTCGGAGAGCGACTCGAACTCGATCTTGCCGAGCTTAGTGACCCCGTCAACCAGATCCGCAACTTCGTCGCCAAAACGCTTTCGAATCTCGCCGAGCGAGACCTCGGAGTCCTCGACCACATCATGGAGAAGCGCGGCTTTGAGTGTGGCGGTATCCATGTGGAGCTCGGCTAGGATGAGAGCGACTTCGATGGGGTGATTGACGAACGGTTCGCCGCTTTTGCGACTCTGCCCCTCGTGCGCGAGCCCAGCGAAGTCGTAGGCCTCATCAAGACCGGTCAAATCCGCGTCAGGGTTATACGCCCTGACCTTGGCTTCTATCTGTTCGAGAGTTGCCGGCATCTCGTCCCTTTGTTGCACGCGGGCGTAAATTGCAGGGTGCTAGTGTACCGCCGATGGCAGAATCGGCCGATTGAACCTGGCCAGTAAGTCATCGGATTCCGCAGTCAGTGCCCACGACTTGAACTGTGCGAACTCGCCTATCTCCTCGAGTCCCTCGGCGTAGCGCACGCTCGATTCCAACTCGACCTTGCCCGCGGAGGGCATGAATGTGAGTCGCCGAAACGCCCCGTGCCCCTCCCCGACCACAAAGCCCAAGTCGCGAAAGATTCCCAGCGCCGAGGAAACCCCCCGCTCGTCGAGCGAGAACTTGGGCTGGGCCTTCTTGCAGCGCGAGGCGAGCTCCGCGTTGGTGATCTCGAATCCGGGGCCCTCGGCGGTCGACAGTTCGCGCAGCACAACGTAGAGCGCCGCCATGTCGTCGCGAGCCGGAGCAAGCGACGACAGGATCATCTCGTTGATCCGTGCATCGCGGCCGCCGTAGAGCAGGTGGACGCGAGCTTGCGCGCCATCCCTCCCCGAGCGGCCTGACATCTGGTTGAATTCCACGTCGTTGAAAGGCAAGTGGTAAAGGACGACGTTGCGGATGTCGGGGATGTTGACTCCTTCGCCGAACGCGCTGGTTGCCACGATCACCACGACTTCGCTGGCCCTAAATGCACGCTCAACGGCGTGGCGGGCCGAGCGCACAAGCCCGCCGTTGTAGAACGCCGTCCGCATGGCAACGTCGGGGACACGCTTGCGCAGCATTCTCGCGAGCTTGACGGACTGCTCGCGAGAGTTCACGTAGATGACGGTCTTGCCGCCTCTGGCAACAAGCGTAGCCAAGTAGCCGTCTTTGTCCTGCACGTCTCGTTTGTCGACCACTTCGAGGTTCTCTCGGATGGTCGGATCGAGCACCACCGCCGTGACGCCCAGAAGCTCGCGTATGGACTGCGCGGTAGCTGTATCAGCGGTCGCCGTGACAGCCAGCACCGTCGGATTGCCGAGCACCTCGGCCGCCTCGCCCAGACGTGCGTAGGCGGGCCGATGCCCAGCGCGCGCCATGCCGACATGGTGCGCTTCGTCGATGACGAGAAAGCCGATGCGGCCGCTCGCGGCGAAGCGCGGAGCGTAGAGGTGCAGGAACTCCGGTGTCGTGAGCACCACGTCGAGCGTCCCTGCCTTGAGCGCCGAGAACGCATCGTCGCGATCAGGCAGGGTGGTTTCGCCGGTAACGGTGCGGACGGCGAGTCCGACCTCGGCGAAGACCTCCTCGAGGTGAAACGCCTGATCGGCCACAAGCGCGCGAAGCGGGTAGACGAACACGCTGGCCTGCCCATGCTTGAGCGCCGTGCGGGCCGCGTGCAGATGGAAGATCAGCGACTTGCCCCGCCCGGTCGCCATGACGCACAGCGTGCTCTCTCCCGCCGAGAGGTGCGTAAGCGCGGTGGCTTGCGCCTCGTGGAGCGAGCGCTCGCCGATGAAGCAGGCGGTGAGCTCGGCATCGAGGCCCTCGACCGTCATCTGAGACAGTTCGGACCGCCGTGCGGCACGCTGCTCGGCGCGGTCTTCCTCAGCGCGGCTCGCGTCTCGGCGTGAGACGAGCACGTTGACGCCGAGGGACCGGCCCTCTTCGCCGCCTGTCACCTCGGTAACCTGGATGTCGTAGGCGACGCCGGCGTCGATGGCGGGAGCGAGCGCGGCGGCGAGGCGGCGGTTGAAGAAGCCGACCTGGTCACCGTAGGGGTCGAAGAGTGCGATTGCGTTGACGTCGAACTCGTTGTCGGGCTGACGCTCAAGCCGAAGCGGAGAGGACGCCGAGAGCCGCTCGAGAGCGTCCTGTCGGCCCTCAAAGGTCACCCCGGCGAGCTTGGTGTGAAACGACGCCGCCTCCTCGATGCCCGAGTACTCTTCGCGTGCGAGTATTGCGTCGGCCTTGGCGAACAGGTCCTCCACCAGCTCGTACGCGGGAGCATCGGAGTGGACAATCCGAGGATGGACGTCGCGCACTCTAAGCTGGACGCGCGTCTTTCCGCGCCACTCGTCGACAGTCGCCTCGAAGACGAGATCGACAGCGGTCTCGTGACAGAGCAGTTCGTCGATATTGGGGCAGCGAAACGAAATCGCGGGAACACTTGCCACGCCATCGTAGGCGGTGAACTTGAAGTGGTTGCCCAGCTTGCCGACGCGCTGACGACCGTTCATGAACACGCCACACGAAACCAGAAGCGGAGTGCGGTTCCCGTGTCCAAACGGCTCCATCAGCGCAAACTCAGCTCCGAGTTCGACGCTGATCTGGGAAAGCTCGACTTCGGCATCAACGCGCTTCTCGGTGGCGAACTGCTCGGCGGGCAGGGTTTCCAGATAGCCGATCAGGCACTCGCGGAAGGCGTCAATCTGGTCTGCTGGCAGAGCGCAGCCTACTGCGGCGGCGTGGCCACCGAATCGCGTGAGGAGCCCATCGCACGACTCCAGCGCGCGGAACAGATCGACCGTTCCGACCGAACGGCCGCTCCCGAGGGCAACGCCGTCTTCGATGGTCAGTACGATCGCCGGCACGCCAAAGCGGTTGGTCAGGCGTGAGGCGACGATGCCCTTGACGCCTTCGTGCCAGCCCTCGCCTGCCACCAAGAGCACGCGCTCACCGTGGTAGGTGCGCTCGGCCATAGCGATCGCGGCCTCGGCAAGATCGGCCTCAGTTGCCTGTCGGAGGCGGTTGAGCTCGTCGAGCCCCGCCGACAGTTCCTCGGCCCGCGCGGGATCGTCGGTCATCAGGAGGTCAAGCGCGAGCTGGGGGTCGGCCATGCGACCGGCCGCGTTGAGTCGCGGCGCGAGCACGAAGGCGACGTTGTCCGAGGAGAGCGCGTCAGGCGTCACACCGCCAATTGCGGCCAGCGAGGAGAGACACGCTCGTGGTTGGGTGCGCATCCGCCGCACGCCGTCGGCAACCAGCGCCCGGTTCTCGGCGGTGAGCGGGACGATGTCGGCGATGGTGCCCAGCGTGGCGAGATCGGTCAGCTCGCGCCACGCATCCGGGAAGCCGACCAGCCCGCCGACGGCCTGCACGAGCTTGAGCGCGACACCGGCGCCAGACAGGTCGCATGACGGACAATCATCGGGATCCAGCTTGGGATCAGCCACCGGAACGCTCGCTGGCATTAGGTCGCCGGGCTCGTGGTGGTCGGTGATCACCACCGCCACGCCATGCTCGGCAAGCAGCGCAACCTCGGGTCCCGAGGAGATCCCGCAGTCAACGGTGACGACCAGATCGGGTTTGAGCAGGAGCAAACGCTCGATCGCTGCCGCCGAGAGGCCGTAACCCTCGTTGAATCGGTGCGGAACGATTGCGCTGACGTGAGCGCCCATCGAGGCGAGTCCGCGGGCGGCGACAGCGCTCGCCGAGACTCCGTCAAGATCGAAGTCGCCAAACACGACGATGTGCTGGCCATCACGAACGGCGGCAGCGACCCTCTCGGCAGCTTGGTCGAGTCCAGGGATGAGCGAGGGGGACAGCCAGTCACGTTCCAAGCTCGGCGAGAGGAAGTGTTCTACGTGCTCCGCGGTCGAGATTCCGCGCGCAACGAACACACGTGCAGTAGTGCGCGACAGCCCGGTGGCCTGGGCGAGAAGATCGACGGTCGCCGGGTCGGCCGGCAGGAGTGACCATGCAGTCTTGGTGCCGGATTTCGTCATGCGCTCATCCTAGCGGACGGGGCCGACACGTGTGTGCCGACCCCGTCATCACATTTCATGGTTAGACCACTGCGTCGGCTAGGAAGCCTTCGCGAACTTCTTCGCGAGCGCAGCGTACTTGGGCTCGCGCTCCTTCCACATCGCGAAGAGCGGTGCGGCGACGCCGATTGACGAGTACGCACCGACCGCAAGCCCAATGGTCAGTGCCAGGGCGTAGTCCTTGAGAGTCGAGCCGCCGAAGAAGAGCAGCACGACGACGGGAATGAGCGACAGGAACGTGGTGTTGAGCGAGCGCACCAACACCTCGTTAATCGACGTGTTGGCCATGCTCATGAACGACTGCTTGACCAGACCCTGCGAGTTCTCTTTGATGCGGTGGAAGACCACGATCGTGTCGTAGAGCGAGTAGCCCAGAATAGCCAGCAGCGCAGCGATCACATTGGGGCTGATCTCCCATCCGACGAGTGCGTAGATACCAAGCGTGATCAGGATGTCGTGAACGAGAGCGACAACTGCCGTGACCGACATCTTGTACTCAAACCGGAGTGAGACGTAGAGCAGGATGGCGAGAATAGAGACCATCAGCGCGAGGAGCGCCTTGTTGGTGACGTTCTTTCCCCATCCTGGGCCGATCGTTGTGACCTGGAATTCGCCACTCGGAAGCTTGGTGGCGACTGCCACCTTGGCTGTGTCCGCGTTGGCGACCTTAGGATCGGTCACCTCTGTGCGCACGATGAAGCCCCGAACACCGTTGATAGTGCTCTCCTGCACCTGAGCGTTGGTGATTCCCGCGTCGGTAAACGCCTTGCGCATGTCTTCGATGCTGACGGTCTTGGCGTTGACAACGTTTATGACGGTTCCGCCAGTGAACTCGACGCCGAACTTCAGACCCCTGATTCCGAGAGCCGCAATCGAGATGACGATGAGGACCGCGGAAACGGCGAACATGATGCGACGGTTGCCCATGAAGTCGATGTTGAACTTATGCACGGACCCCACCCCCCTTCTTAGCAGCCGCAATGCCGGTTCTGGTTACCTCTTTCGGAACGCCCCAGAATGCAGGCGCCTTGGGGATGATGTTGTCGGCAAGCAGCATGATCACTGGACGCTTGAACAGCACCATCATGAGCAGGTCGCACACGATACCGAGCATGAGCGTCAGAGCGAAACCTCGAACCGGCCCGATGGCCAGAGCGAAGAGCGCCAGTGCCGAGACAAACGTGACCAGGTCGGCGTCGACGCTCGTGCCGATCGCATGACGCGTGCCCGATGCGGCCGCCGAGCGGTACGTCTTGCCCAGCCCGATCTCCTCACGAACACGCTCATTGATGAGAATGGACGAGTCTGCCGCCAAGCCTATGGTAAGCACGATGCCGGCGATGCCCGGCAGGGAGAGCGCGAAAAGTCCAAACATCGACAGGCCCGCGAGCAGGCCCAGGAACATCGAAGAGAACACGAGCAGCGATACTACCGAGATGACGCCCAGGCCTCGGTAGAAGGCGATCAGATAGATCGCTACGAGCAGGAGGCCGATCAGCGCGGCGAGGACGCCCTGGCGCAGCGAATCCTGTCCCAACGTGGGACCAACGACGCGGGTGTCAACCGGCTCAAGCGTGACCGGCAGCGCGCCGGTCTCAAGCACCGTCTTGAGGTTCTTGGCATCCTCGGCGGTGAACTTGCCCGAGATGGACGTCTGACCGCCGGTGATGGGCTCGTTGACGGTCGGAGCTGACTTCACGACGCCGTCAAGCACGATCGCGACCTGTTCGCCCGTGGGCGACGTGCCGCCTTTGGAGATTGGCGCCATGCGGGTGGTCGCTTCGGCCCAGATCTTGGATCCTTCAGTGCTCATCGAGAGATTGACCTCGATCTGGCCGGTGCTGGAGTTCTGTGAGACAGAGGCGCTCTTGACGACTTCGCCGGTCATGAACGGTTTGTAGGTGCCCGCCTTGATCTTCACATTGTCGTCCCCCGCGCGAAGGGCGGCTACCGTTGCGCTGTCGGTGATCGAAGCCACCTCCACGAACTCAAGCTGGCCGGTGGAGCCGATGACCTTGAGCGCTTCCTCGGCGTTTTTGATGCCGGGAATCTGCACGAGGATTGAGTCGCTGCCCTGACGCTGAATGCTCGTCTCTGAGGCACCGAGTTTGTCGACGCGGTTGCGCACGATGAGTTCGGCGCGATCCATGTCGGCGGTGGTGAGCGTTTTGCCCTGCGCGGGCTTCGCCGTCAGGATTACGGAGAGGCCTCCCTGAATGTCGAGACCCTGCGTAATTTTCTTGTTCGGGGGTACAAAGAGCACCCACGATCCAATCACCAGGATCGCGCACAGCGCGAGCAACAGGTAGTTGCGTTGCTTCGGGTCCATTACCCTGCCTTCCTTGCAGTTTCGGTCATCTCCTCAACTAGAGGAGCTTTGTCCCATTGATGACGAGCGAGAACTCCGCGTCCAACACTGTAGCGGCACGGCGGCTTAACTGCATCCGTTCTAGAAAGATTTCGAAATACTCCATAATCTGGATTTCAGTCGTATCGATCTCAATCTCGAGCGTTAGCCTCCGCGTTTCAGTGTCGACACGCAGGAAACTCCGCTTCGCCGAGTGGTTCACGCGGTCGTGGATGTCGAAGGCCGCCGGGTCCAGGATTCGCACGCGCGTCTCGTGCACATCTGCTTTGTCGGCGATGACAACCGCTGCAGCGGCGGCTGTCGCAGGATCCGACGCGTCCTCCTCGTGATTGCCCACAGCGTTCATCACGATTGCGACCTCGTCGTACGGCATTCCGAGCCGCGTCAACGCTGCGCGCGCGATCAACGCCGACGAAATCCAGTGGTCTGAACGCGACACACAGTTGCCGACATCGTGAATAAAGCCGGCAATCTCGGCAATCTCGGCCTCGCGCTCGGTGTAGCCCAACCGTGACAGAATAGTGCCCGCTAGGTGCGCGGTGAGGTTGGAATGACGCAGCCCGTGTTCGGTGTAGCCGATCGTACCGAGGTAGTCGTCGCCCATCTGTAGGTACGCGAGCAACTCGGGATCGTCTTGGACAACCGCGAGCGTGACCCGGGGCGGATGCACGGGTAGGACCGAGACGGCAGCGTCAGACATCCGCGCTAGCATCTTCGGTCGACTTGGAGTCTGGTTCGGCGACATCGGAAGCAGAGTCGTCTTTGGCATCGACAACGTCGCTGGTCACGTCGTCGGCCTCGCCGATTGCACCAGCGTCGATGTCGACGTCGATGGCGTCGTCGGCGTCCTCATCCGCATCTTCATCGGCGTCGTCAACGGTGGGCGCCACAATGCGCGCGATGGCGCTCTTCGCAAAGACAAGCTCAGAGCCATCGGCGACCACCAGACGCACCCGATCGTCATCGATGGAATCAATAGTGCCGTAGAGGCCGCCGATCGTCAGAATCTCCGCACCCGGCTTGAGATTGCTCATGAGCTCGGCCTGATCACTTTGGCGCTTCTTTTGGGGCCGGATGATGAGGAAATAGAACACCGCGATAATCGCGACGATGAAGATGATCTGTGAGTACTGCGCCATGCCGAGGACCTTCCCTTAGATTGAAGCAGTGATTCGCTCGAGTGACCGACGCACCATACTACCTTCTGGAGCCAATCCATAGAAGTGGCCGCTGTTAGAAGTCATCGGCGGCGGGCGAGCCCAGCCACGAGGCCATGAACGCCCCGTACGAACCCTGCCCGACAGCTTCCCGCGCCCTTGCGGTGAGATCGAGCAGAAAGTGCAGGTTGTGTAGGGACAGAAGGATGGACCCCAGCATCTCCTTCGTGCTCACAAGGTGGCGCACGTATGCCCGCGAGTACTGAGTGCAGGTCGAGCAAGCGCACGCGGGGTCCAGGGGGCCGAAGTCCCGCGCGTACTGCGCGTTCTTCAGGTTCATCCTCCCCGCCGACGAAAACGCGGTACCCAGTCGCGCCGTCCGAGTAGGCAGCACGCAGTCGAACATGTCCACGCCAAGAGCGATGGCCTGCAGCATCGTGGTGGGATTGCCGACGCCCATCAGGTAGCGGGGCTTGTCGGCAGGCATCGCCTCCGTGACGGGCGCAAGCGACTCAAGCATGAGGTCATGTGGCTCGCCTACGGAGTAGCCGCCGATCCCGTAGCCCGGCAGGTCCAGCTCGGCAAGCCGCAGCACGCTTTCGAGCCGCAGGTCCTCAAAGATCCCGCCCTGCACGATGCCAAAGAGCGCCTGATCTTCTCGGCTGTGAGCGGCTTTGCAGCGGGCAGCCCATGCGGCGCTGCGCTCGACTGCGCCGGCCACGAGCGACTTGTCCGCCGGGTAGGGAGGGCACTGGTCGAGCTGCATAGCAATGTCGGCGCCCAGGTCTTGCTGGATGCGCATGTTGTCCTCGGGCGTCCAGAAGTGCTTGGAGCCGTCCAGGATGGAGCGGAATTCGACGCCGTCATCAGAGAGCTTGAGCGTGTCGGCCAGGCTGAAGATCTGGAAGCCACCTGAGTCGGTCAGGATGGGTCGGCGCCAGTTCATGAACGCGTGGAGACCGCCCGCGTCCTTCACGACATCTGCACCGGGACGCAGGTAGAGGTGGTAGGTGTTGGCCAGCACCACCTGCGCACCGATCTCGGAGAGCTGCGGCGTAGTGACACCCTTGACGGTCGCGCGAGTTCCGACGGGCATGAAGACCGGCGTCTCAACGGGACCATGGGCGGTGTGGAAGCGTCCTCGGCGGGCGGAGGTGGAATCGTCGCGCGCGAGAAGCTCGAAGTCGAAGATGGCCATGCGTGCGATTGTACCTGAGTGCTGGGAGCGGCACGCACTGGGCCAACGAGTAGAATGGTCGCGAACCATCCCCTCCTGACAAACGTCAAACGGAGCACAATGCCCGATAGGCCGACTGACGATGCAGCGCTCCTCGCTGCCGCGCGCGAAGGCGATCTCGCTGCGTTTGAGGCGCTCGTTCGCGAGCACACGAGAACGGTGTTTGCGCATGCACTTCGCTTCTTTGGCGACCAGACGGCAGCCGAGGACACCGTGCAGGAAGTGTGGATCAAGGTGTACCGATCTCTGGGTAGTTTCGACGGCCGAGCCAAGTTCTCGACGTGGCTCTACCGCGTGACGCGCAACACCTGCCTCGATTCCGTGCGCGCAGGCGCGCGGCGCCCGATTCCGGTCGACCCCATCGACGCCATCGCAGCGCCCGGAGACCTCGCCGACGAGGTAGCTCTGACAGTTTCCGTTGAGGCTGCAATGCGCGCCTTGGCTCCCGAGGACCGAGATGCCTTCTCGGCAGTCGCACTCTTTGGTCTGACCTACGCCGAGGTCGCCGAAACGCTCCAGATACCGGTCGGCACCGTCAAGTCGCGGGTATTTCGCGCAAGGAGATCGCTCGCGCACCTGCTCGACTTCCCGAAGGCCGGTGTCTAGATGGAGTGCTACGACGCCCAAGCCACGATTTCTGAAGCGCTCGACGGTACAGCTCCCGACGCGGCCACGCTCGAGGCCGCCAAGCAGCATTGTCGAGACTGCGCCGACTGCGTAGCGTTCGTCCGCGCGCTTGACCTGATCCAGCGCGCTCCACTCCCCGAGCCGCCAGCCGATCTTGCCGACCGCGTCATGGAAGCCGTACGTCTGGAAGTCGTCGCCGAGCAGGCCCTCGCCGCCGAGCAAGCCCGCTCGGTTTCAGTTGCAGCGGCGGCTCCCGAGACGCCGGGCCAGGCAATCGGGGTCACACCCGAGATCGCTAGCGTTGCTGAGCTAGATAGCACCGCCAGCTCAGTCGCCAATTCACGCCCCGGCGCCGAGAAGACCACACCGTTCCCGTTGTCGCGCGGTCAGAGTCGCCCACGGCCTGCGGTCTTGGCGGCGTGGATGGGCGCGGCGGCGCTGCTCGTGGTCAGTGCCGGAACTGTCGGCGTGATGGGGATTCGTGTGATGTCGCAGGAGCGGTCGGGTTTGCCGTCTCAGGCGGACGTCAACGTGGCAACCGTCCAGAGGGATGCGGGGAGTGCGGTCCAACCTGCTGCTCCACCGCCCGCCGAGAGTACCCCAGCCAGCTCAGGCGGCGGCGCAAGTGTCTCGGCAGGACCCAACTACATCGTCTTCAAGCAAACTGCCTATCGCCTCGTCGGCCCGTCCTCAAGCTCGAAAGGTCAGATGGCTTCCTTGGGCACCATCACGACGTCGCTCGGCGGTGGCGATTCGCGCTCTCGCAACGTACTCGGGACGACTGGTGCGCCTGGGGTCTACGTCGAGAACGATCAAGGTGAACTTCTGGAGTTTCAACCGCTTGAGCGCACGTTTGAGGGTCGCACCTATCGGCTGCGGTCGGCCGATTTGCCCGCCTTCGGCGCATGGCCCGCAATGCCATCTGGGATTACCCAGCCCACGTCCGCCGACGGCTCGCCGACCTTCTCAGTAGTGAGCGCGGACCCTTCAGGGGTCAAGATCTACCGCCTCACATCGTCCACGGTCAGCGAGGGAATCGCCGTGGCGCCTAGCACTTCCGCAAGCGATGCCGCAGGTGGTAACCCCAACTGGACCTGGTGGACTCCGGCTCCCTGATCGACGCCGAGTGCTACAGGATCAACATTGCATCGCCAAAGGACAGGAATCGGTAGCGCTCCTCCATAGCCAGACTGTACGCCGAGAGAATCTGTCCTCGGCCAGCAAATGCGCTGACCATCATCAGGAGCGTCGAGCGGGGAACGTGGAAGTTGGTCACCATCGCGTCGACCACTTTGAAGCGATATCCAGGCAGGATGTAGAGCGAAGTCGAGCCTTGAGACTCGACGAGCCCGGCCGAGGCATCATCGTAGGCACTCTCCAACGCCCTGACGCTCGTGGTACCGACAGCGAACACGCGACCGCCTCGCTCTTTGGCCTCGTTGACAACCTCGACGGTTCGCCGAGGAACCCTAAAATGCTCACTGTGAATCTTGTGCTTCTCGGGGTCGTCTTCGCTCACCGGGCGGAAGGTGTCGATGCCCACGTCGAGCTCGACCGTCTCCACACGCACGCCCGCTTCTTCGACGCGCGCTAAGAGCTCAGGCGTGAAGTGAAGTCCTGCCGTCGGCGCGGCAGCCGAGCGCTCCTCGCGCGAGAACACCGTCTGATAGAGCTCTGGGTCCGAGACCGGCTTGGTGATGTAGGGTGGCAAGGGCATCTGCCCTACGCGGTGGACGACATCGAGGAAGTTCCTCTCCCCCGCTCCGAGCGTAAACTGGACAAGGCGGCCACCACCCTCGTCAATCTGCTCGACCACGAGCCCGGTCATGGCCCCGTCGGCGAACACGATGTGAGCACCCGGCTTGAGCCTTCGGCCCGGCTTCACAAGACACTCCCATGCATTCTCGTAGCGCTCGCGCAGGAGGAGCACCTCGACGGCGCCCCCGGTCTCATCCTTGAGACCGAGCAAACGGGCCGGAAGCACGCGCGTCTCGTTGACGACCATCACATCGCCAGCGCGCAAGTACTCCGGCAGATCCGAGAAGACCCGGTGATCGAGCTGCCCGCTGGAGCGGTCGAGCACGAGCAGCCGACAAGAGTCGCGCGGATCGCTCGGCTCTTGAGCGATGAATCCCGTGGGGAGGTCGTAGTCGAAGTCGTCAGTCAGCACGGCGCTTAGTGCCCCCTCAAAGCGGCTCGAGTGCGGTCACCCAGAGTGTAGCGCAGAGTCTTTGGCGGCGGCCCGCTCAGCTCGCCGAGCGGCCCTTGCCTCGGCAGCCTCTGCCTCAGAAAGCATGCACCCGCAGTAGTTTTGCCGATACATGCCCAGTTCGCGCGAGCGGCGCGTGGCCTCGCCGTAGGAGTCGCGAAAATCGCGATCGACCCATTCGATGCCTGCTCGTAGGGCCGCTGCCTGACCCTCCTCGCGAATCGCATCAGGATCCTGGTACGGGCTGATTGTGAGCGTGGTCGCGAGAGCGTCGTAGCCGTTGTCGGCCGCATAGGTGGCTGCCTCGCCGAGCCGCAACCGATAGCAGGCGCGGCACCTCTCGGCGCCTTCATGCGCGAGCGGCCCAACCGCATCGAGCCAAGCCGCGGGATCGTAGTCCAGCTCTACTACCGTCGCTCCGACGCTCTTGGCGTAGGTGTAGAGCGTCTCCTTGCGACGCTCGTACTCCTCGGCAGGGTGGATATTGGAGTTGGAATAGACGATTGCAAGCTTGTCGACGGTCGCAGAGAACTGCTCAAGTGGTTCAATCAGACACGGTCCGCAGCATGCGTGCAGAAGGAGTCTCACGCTTAAGTTGAGGCACCCGCGGAGGCGTCCGGCTCAGACTCGTCTTCATCGTCGAACTCCTCAGCAACTTGCCCACCCGAGCTCTGACGCTGGATCAGGACGATGATGACGACTACCGCAATTGCGAGCGCTATCGCGAGCCCGATAAGCACTTGGTTGAGTTGCGCACCTGGAGCGGGCTCCACCGGCGGAACCGTGCTGTAGAAGACGGTGATGAGCTGCTTCTCGCCGGGCTTGTACGAGCTGGGGTTGATTGCGTAAAGCGACTCGCCATCCACGTTCGCAATCGGGTCGCCCGAGGGCTTGGGCGTAATCTTGACTTGGGAGACGTTTGCTGGGACTCGAACAGAGATGGCCGTCAGCGGAGAGCTGACCGACTGAACATAGTCGATGGCCAGTGAGACTTTGTCGCCCGACATCTCAAGAGGAAAACCGATTGCGTCGACCTGCCCGCGGTGCGACGTGGTTAGCGTGAGCTCAGCAAACTGGCCGCCTCGGCCCTGAACGAGCGTATAGGGCAACTCCAAGTCGGACTCAGCGGCGCCGCCAAGAATCTGTCCCGCCCACTCGACGGTGGAACCAGGGATAACCGGAATCCTGACGGTCACTGGAAGTTTGGTCGCTGCATCAACCTCGACGACGGTGATGATCGCCGTCTTGCCGCCTTGCCCCGGCCAGATCTGGACGTCGATTGGTCCGCCAGCACTGGCGTCGACCGGAACGGACGTCGAGGCCGACTTGGGCGCGGTGGCCGTGGTCGACTTGGGCGCAGTCGTCAAAGGTGGCTTAGCCGTAGTAGCGGCAGGCGCTCCAAGGGCAGGAGCAGCCACAGTGGCCGCCAATGCGAATCCAAGTACCGTTGATATCCAGAGTCGCCGTGTGCGCATGTTAATCCTCCGTAGCGCCCGAGGGGCCTCGAGCGCGGCTAGTGTATCACGCGTATTTCATCCCTCTACCACCGCATCGTGAAGCAAGGAGCGATGGCTGAATGACCTCACGCGCGCCTACTCCTTGACGATGCGCAGGAGGCTCCGAAACTCATCGGTTCCCGCAGCGCCAACAAGCTCGTACATGACCGATTCGGTGTGCGAGACCACCGCGCCCGCAGCACGCATCCTGTCCAGCGCGAGCGAATGGGCGTCGGCGTCCCGAGAACAGCACGCGTCTGCAGCGACCTGGACCTCCATGCCGAGGCGCAGGCCGTGCATCGCGGTTTGTGCGATGCAGATGTGGGTCTCCATGCCCGCGATAATCAGCTGCGAACGCCCGGTCGCCGAGACAAGCTCGGAGAACGCGGAATCCGCGAAGCAGTCAAAAGCGAACTTGTCGGCGTGAAGGACTTCGTGTCCTGCCGCCTCCACGGACGTGAGCGCCTGCACGATCGTGGGGTCCGTATCGCCGAGACCATCCGGATACTGTCGCGTCACCACGATGGGAACCCCCACGAGCGCGGCCGTTTTGACCAGTCGCACCACAGCGGCGGTGACGGCATCTCGGCGGTCCATGACTGCTGCGAGACGCTGCTGGACGTCGACAACAATGAGCACGGCATCTTCTCGGCAGGAGACTGCGGCTAGGTCGGACATCTTAGGCTCCCTGGTGTGCGGACTGGTCGGCAGCGGAGTTCCCGATGCAGATACAATTCTAGACCGACGGCCTCGGGGGTATACACCCTGTGGCTGGCGAACGGCTGGCACAAGTCCGCGAACGACACGGAGGTACACACGATGAATGAGTCTCCCGTCTTGGGTGGCATCCACAGCGTCGACGATATCGACGCGGCTGACGACTTCTCCAAGAAGCACGTTCCGTTTGTCTCGGCCGCTCGCGACGGTGACCAGATCACGCTTACCATCGAGGTTGGTCACGCTGTGAAACACCCCAACCTGCCCGACCACTGGATCGATACCATCGAGGTCTACGCGAACAAGGCGCCAATCGCCACCTACAACTTCGCCGCTGGGGTGGTGGAGCCCAAGATCACGGTTCTCGCCGCGCTCGACCCGGGCACCACAGTGACGGTCTCGGGCCGCTGCAATCTTCACGGCGTCTGGATTGCCGAGACGACCGTCTGATCCGGCTACAAAGCAACTTGCTCTTCGCCGGCGGCGTCGTTCCCCCGAGAACGGCGCCGTTGTAGCGCCCGACGCACTCGCCCCCAGAGTCGCTCAGTTCGCTCTCCTGGGGTCGATGGACGCCTGCACGGCAGTAGCCTGCTCGCGACGGATTCCGGCCATCACAAGTGCACCCTCGCTCTCTAGGATCTCGGCCTGCATGTTGAGGGCCTCGGAAAGCTTGGTCACCAGCCGATCGTCAAATCCGGAAAGCTCCAGAAATGCGACCATCGACTGCGGCGAGAACTTCACAAAGAGCTCAGGTTCGACGTCGACAATCATCTGGATCGCCTGGTTCGTCACATCGAGAGGCTCAGATGAACTCTGCCCCTCGCGAAAGCGCGAGAACGCGAGCCGCATCATGGAGCCGAGCTGCTCAACCAGCCTCAAGATGTAGTCATCCTGGTATTGCACCACTCGCTCCTCTCTCTGGACTCGTGCTGATGTTGCCTCGCAAGTCATACATCGGAATGTACCCGAGAACACATTAGGGGACCGGCAAAACTAGGCTCCAGTACTCCCCTGAGGCGCATCCAGCGAAGCCATCAACCCCTCTACTCCCAGGACCTCACAAAGCCTCTCGAACCGTCTCCGCTCCGCAGCCTCAACCTTTGGCGTCCCCGAGGTCGACGCATAGAATATGCCATCGTAGGACTGATCCCCGCACGCGACGAGATTCGACGAAAGAATCGCACGCCTGAGAGCCGAGATCATGGGCGCCGGATCCTTGAGAAGGAGCATGCCCTCAGCATCCGCCTTCTCGTAGCTCGTACGCTGCAGCGCCCTGCCCCACAAGGTCACGATCCACGAGGCTATCAGCAACGCAACGTAGGTCACGGCGACCACGAAGGCGATGAACAGCACAATGCCGATCGCGCCCACGCATCCGCCCGCAGAATCGCTGTCCAGGTCACCGATGCCGGAGCAGCCATCACCGCAGCCGCTCGCGTTGGAGCAGCCCGGATCGCTGCAGCCGGGATCCGAGCAGCCCGCGTTGGCGCATCCCGAGGCGGCCACACCAGCGCCTTTGCGCGACCCGCGGATAGCCTGGATGGGTCCCATGAGCGCAGCAAGCGCGGTCGCAAACATAATGTCGCCAGCCGTGATGCGAGCGATGAGCGTCGCCGCAACCGCCCTCAGTTCGTCGGCGGAGAAGTCGGCAAGCATGCCCTCGGTAATGCCGACGACCGCCCGCTTGCGCGCTGTGCCCAGAGCAAACGCATTCTCGCCCTCCTCGGCGAGTACAAGAACGCTCGGTGGCGCCGAGAGACCCGCGGCAATCGCCATGTCGGCGAGTGCCGACTCGAGTTGCGGTGCCTCGCCCGACTTGAGTGCCCGGCCCTTGAAACGATTCTTGACCCAGTCCTCAGCGTTGGCGAGTTGGATTGCAGCAATCAGCGACCCCACTAGCAGGAGCACCAGCACCGCACCCGCAACTGTGAGCGCGTAGATGGGCCAGTATCCCGAACCCGGAGTGGCAAGCACGAGGCCGATCAGCGCGCCTGGCACAGCGACCAGCGCGAGTGAAAGCAGTAGCGCCGAGCCAAGAACAAAGAGCACCACAAACGATGCGAGTTTGGTTCGGTTGGAGTCGACTCGCGCCCAAAGCGGCTGCATCCGAGACGTGCGGGTGCTCTCGGGAGCCTCAGGCATTGCCTAGCCCACGATCACGCGGTAGGTGACGAAAGCTATGCCAAGGGCGCCGACGACGCTGACGACGATCTTCGCTCGCTGCGAGATGTGCTTGGTGCGCCACAAGAGCACGTAGGCGAGAGGAAAGAACAGCAGGTAGGCCAAGACGATGCCCATCCACACGACAGGCAGATCGATCTCCTGGGATACACCAGCGTTGAGATCGGGCGCAAAGTCATCGACGACCTTGAGCTTGGGATTCTTCTCGCCGAGAAGCCCCTTGACCTGGTTGGGCGGCAGCTCGGCGAGCTCGCCCTTTGACAGCGCTCGGTCGAGCTTCTCCTCGCGTGTGAGCGGTTGAGTCGAGGAGCCGGCGGGCTGAACGTCATGTTCCGAGGCTTCCGGCGGCATCAGAACAGCCCCGCTTGACCCGCGGCGTCGGATGGCGGCTTCACGCCCAGATGCTCGTACGCCCGCGCGGTTGCCTGTCGGCCCTTGGGTGTGCGGGCGAGTAGCCCCAGCTGGAGCAGGTAGGGCTCATAGACGTCCTCGAGCGTACCGGGTTCTTCGCCGACGGCGCTGGCGATCGTGTTGAGCCCAACCGGCCTGCCACGAAACGTGTCGGTGAGCATGAAGAGAATCTTGTTGTCCATCGCATCTAGTCCCAGATGGTCGACCTCAAAGAAGGCAAGCGCCTCGGCGGCGATGTTCTCATCGATACTTCCTGAGTGTCGCACCTGAGCGAAATCTCGTACGCGCTTGAGGAGTCGGTTTGCCAGCCGAGGCGTTCCGCGAGACCGGCGTGCGATCTCGGCAGCACCCTCCACGTCGATAGTGACGTCGAGAATCCTTGCCGACCGAACAACGATGGCCTGCAGCTCCTCGGCGGTGTAGTAGTCCAGACGGAATGACATGCCAAAACGGTCGCGAAGTGGGCCCGTGAGCAGTCCCGTACGCGTGGTTGCGCCGACGAGCGTGAACCGAGGAAGCTCGAGTCGGATGGAGCGCGCAGCGGGGCCCTTGCCGATGATAATGTCGAGTGTGAAGTCCTCCATCGCGGGGTAGAGCACCTCTTCGACCACACGGTTCAAGCGGTGAATCTCGTCGATGAAAAGGACGTCGCGCTCTTCTAGGTTGGTCAGTATCGCCGCGAGGTCGCCTGCACGCTCAACTGCCGGCCCGCTGGTCGTCTTGAGCTTCACGCCGAGCTCGTTGGCTATGACTTGCGCGAGCGTGGTCTTGCCCAAACCCGGCGGGCCCGACAGCAGCACGTGGTCGAGCGGTTCATCGCGCTGGCGTGCAGCATCGATCAAGACGCCGAGATTGTCCTTGACGCGCTCTTGGCCCAGGTACTCGTCGAGGCGCCGAGGGCGCAGCGAGCGGTCGATCTCTAGGTCGTCCTCGGTGAATGTGCCAGTGACCAGCCGCTCGGCGTCGTCTTGGCTGCCGGCGTCGGGCGCCTCCCACACCGTGCTCATCGTCCGCTCCCGAGCCGCTGCAACGCGTACCTGAGGAGTGCCTGCGGATTGTTGGCGGCTCCCTCGTAGCCCTTGAGCGCCGCTGCAGCTTCCGCCGCCGAGAATCCCATGCCGAGAAGCGCGTCAGTTGTATCGGTAGAGGCCGTCGCAGCCCCACCACCGCGTGCGGCAGCCGATTCGCGCCCGAGGCCCGCCCCCAGCTTGTCTTTGAGGTCGAGGATGATGCGTTGCGCCGTCTTGCCGCCGATACCCGGCACGCTGGAGATTGTCGCGACGTCCTCCGCCGACACTGCGGCGGCCAAAGCGTCCGGCGATAGCGTCGAGAGCGTGGCCAGAGCGACCTTGGGGCCGACGCCGTTGACCGTAATGAGCAGCTCGAAGGCTTTCTTCTCGGCGAGGCTCTCGAATCCGAATAGCGAGAGCTCGTCTTCGCGAACGTAGAGGTAGGTGTGCACGGTGACGTCGTCGCCCTCAGGAGGGAGAGCCGCGAGCGAGGTGCTCGACATGGCGAGCTGATAGCCGACGCCGTGGACCTCGATGAGCGCATGCGTCGGGTTCTTTCCGGCGACGCGTCCGCTGAGGAATGCAATCACGCGGACTCCCGAGCCGGGCGCCGGTCTTCGCGCTCGAGCGCCGCGTGACCGCGCATGGCCGAGTGGCAGATAGCAGCCGCAAGTGCGTCGGCGCAGTGGTCAGGTTTGGGCTCGTGGTCTAGGTCAAGCAACGCGCGCACCATGTATTGCATCTGCTTCTTGTCGGCCGTGCCACTGCCGGTCACCACGCTCTTGATTTGCACCGGAGAGTACTCGGCGAGCTCGATTCGCGAGGCAGCGGTGGCTAGCAGCGCGACTCCCCTCGCCTGCCCGGTCGCAAAGGCGCTTTTGGCGTTGGTGCCAAAGAAGACGCTCTCCACCGCACACTCCTCGGGTGCGTAGCGTTCGATGACGCCAACGATGCCGTCGTGAATCGCCGAGAGGCGCTGCGCGAGCTGCTCACCTGCATGCGTCGTAATGCAGCCGTATGCGACGCAGGTGCTGCGCGATCCGGTCTGCTCGATGACGCCCCATCCGGTGTTGGCGAGACCGGGGTCGATGCCCAGAATAATCACGCTTCCCCGCCTCCCTCGCACAGCAATCGAACATATGTTCAGGATAGCCGCATGGGCTGACACCGTAAAGCCGAGACTCTCCCGCGCGAGCCCGCGCAGGCCGAGTCGCTCGCGCGTGTGCGGTTCTGCGCGCTATGGGTGCTGCCCCACCACCAGCTCGGCGAACTCGGCAACACCCATCGCTCCGATGTCACCCTGCGTGCGCTCGCGGACGCCGACGGAGTCGTCTTCCATCTCCTTGTCGCCAATCACGAGCATGTAGGGAACCTTCTGCTGCTGTGCCTTGGCGATCTTGACGCGCATCGGCTCGTTGTCGACCTGCACCTCGGCACGCACGCCCGCCGCGATGAGGCGCTTGGCGACCGCCTCGGTATGCTCGATGTGCCGGTCGGAGATTGGGATCAACAGGGCCTGGACAGGCGCCAGCCACGTCGGGAACGAACCCGCGTAGTGCTCGATGAGGATGCCAAAGAACCGCTCCATGCTGCCGAGGATGGTGCGGTGCAGCATGTACGGCTGCGCCTCGGAGTTGTCGGCGGTGCGGTAGGTCAGGCCGAAGCGTTGTGGCAGGTTGTAATCGACCTGGATGGTCGACGTCTGCCAGGTGCGGCCGATCGCGTCTTTAAGCTTGATGTCGATCTTGGGGCCGTAGAAGGCGCCGTCGCCCTCGTTGATCTCGAAGGGAACGCCCTTCTCTTCGAGCGCCGCAATGAGTGCTTGCGTGGCGTTGTCCCAGAACTCCTGGCCGCCGATGGACTTCTCAGGACGTGTCGAAACCTCAGCCGAGTATTCAAAGCCGAAGACGCCGTTGACGTAGGCGACAAGGTCGAGCATGCCCATGACCTCGGCGTGTACCTGCTCGGGGGTACAGAAGATGTGCGCGTCGTCCTGCGTGAAGGAGCGAGCGCGCATGAGCCCGTGCACGACGCCCGACAGCTCGTGGCGGTAGACCGTGCCGAACTCCGACATGCGGATGGGCAGGTCGCGGTATGACTTCATGCTGTCGCCGTAGATCATGAGGTGGCCGGGGCAGTTCATCGGCTTGATACCGTACTCGCTGACGCGGCCGTCGCCCTCATCGATCTCGAAGAAGTACATGTTCTCGCGGTAGTTCTCGTAGTGGCCGCTGATCTTCCAGACGTCGGCCTTGTAGATGTGCGGGGTGATGACCTCGACGTAGCCGCGCTCGTAGAGTACGCCGCGCAGCCACTCTTGGAGGAGCCTCAGGACGCGAGCACCCTTGGGGTGGTAGAGCGGCAGACCGGCGCCGGCTTCCTCGTGAAAGCTGAAGAGGTCGAGCTCACGGCCGAGCTTGCGGTGATCGCGCTTCTCGGCCTGGTCGAGGCGCTCAAGGTAGGTGTCGAGGTCCTTTTGCGTGAACCACGCGGTGCCGTAGATGCGCTGCAGCATCGGGCGCTCGTTGTCGCCGCGCCAGTACGCGCCGGCGATCTTGGTGAGTTTGAAGGCGCCGATGCGTCCGGTGTCGGGTACGTGCGGGCCTCGGCAGAGGTCGGTGAAAGCGCCCTGGCGGTAGATCGAGATGGTCTCACCCTCGGGTAGCTCGGAGATGAGCTCTCGCTTGAGTTCCTGCTGCTCGAACTCGTCAAACGCCTCAAGCTTGTCGATCTCGGTGCGCTTGAACGGGAGCTCCTCGGCGATGATTTGGGTCATGCGCGCCTCGATGGCCACAAGGTCGTCGGGGGTGAAGGCGCGGCCGATCTCGAAGTCGTAGTAGAAGCCGTCTTCAATAGCGGGGCCGATGCCGAACTGCGCCATCGGGAAGAGATCTTTGACAGCCTCGGCCATGACGTGAGCTGTCGAGTGACGCAGGATATGGAGCGCCTCGGGGCTCTTGTTCGTGATGATCTCGATGGAGTCGCCGTCTGCAACAGTGGTGTTGATGTCGACGAGTTCGCCAGCCCTTTTGCCAGCGATTGCAGCCAGTGCCAGACGCGGTCCTATGGCCTCGGCGACTTCGAGAACTGTGGAGCCCTCGGGAACCGCTTTGGCGCTGCCGTCGGGAAGATTCACGCTAATGTCAGGCATGGCTTGATTGCTCCTCGTCAGTGCGAAACCGCCCCGCTTCTCGGCGAGGCGGTGCGGTACGGCGTGGTACAGCAGCGAGTAGACGCTACTGCTTGGTCTTGCAGTACGGGCAGACCTGCCAGTTGAGCTTGAGCGCCTTGCCGCATTCGATACACGGCTTGCGGAGCTTCTTCATACAGTGCGGGCAGATGAGGAAGTCCTTTTCTACCGGCTTGTAGCACGAGGGACAACTCTCGTAGTCACGCTCGAGCTCCGCTTCACGCGCACGAATCTCAAGTTCGCGTTCACGGGCATCCGCCACGAGCTCTGGCGGGCGGACCATCAAGTACACAATCCAACCAGCGAAAGAGAATATGAGAGTGGCGAGCGCCCAAAACCAGCCCATCGCTCCTCGGCGGCTGGCATCGCGGTAAACCCAGAAAATCAGTGCGAAGTCGATAACCACGATGAAGAGCGTGCAGAGATTCTTCGTGAGGCCAAACAGGGGGTTGGTCAGAATAGGTTGCAGCAGTTCTCCCATGGGTTCCCTTTCAGACGGATGGCGTCGGCGCACCGACACACATGCGGGATTCTAGCAGAAGCATGGGTGGCCAGAGGTGGCGTTCCCTGCGAAACACACCATGAATCGTTCCACGGATTGTTCACCACGTCTCACGTAGAAGTCGACGAGCCTGACCTGCTGTTGTGAGGCTCCCGGCGACCAGCAAGCCGCCGCTCGCTAGGGGCTGCAGAGCACGGAGCGCCTCGGCAATGCTCGGGTAGCTCGCGACCGGTCTCACGCCGGTGACTTGCTCGACAATTGTCGCAAGCTCCTCGGCCGAGAGCCCGCGCGGCGACTCAGGCTGCGTCACGGTGATGTGCCCGACAGCCGGTGCGAGTGCGGCAACGATTCCGCGCGCGTCCTTGTCTGCGAGGACGCCAAGTAGGAGGTCGGGGCGCTTGGTGGGGAAAGCCTCGCGAACGGCATCGGCGAGTACTGCGGCGGCCTGGGGGTTGTGCGAACCGTCAACGATGACGGGCGGCTCGGTGCGCACCAGTTCAAAGCGGCCCGGGAAGGTGAGCGTGGATAGAGCCGACCGCGCCGCGCCTGCATCGAGCGGCCTACCGAGCGCCGCCTCCGCGATCACGACCGCCGTGGCAATGTTGGCGGCCTGGTAGCTGGGCGCGGACACTGCGAGCGCCGGATAGCGTGCGTGGATGCCGCGAACGTCGACGACGGTCTGCCCTCCGGGTGCGCTTGGGCGCTCGGCGAGCGTGTAGCGCACGGTGAGATCCTCGGCGACCGGCGAGGGGTCGCTCTCCGGACGCACGGCTCGAGCGTGCGCGCCGACCGCCTCGGCCCGCGCGAGGAAGACCTGCTCGACGCCGACGGTTCCGGGTCCCAGCACAGGCACCGTCGCGGGGCCGATGATGGCGGCCTTCTCGGCAGCGATGGCGGCCAGGGTGTCGCCCAGAATGGCGGTGTGGTCGAGTCCGACTCCCGTGATCGCGGCGACGCTGGGCGATACGACGCTGGTGGCATCCCATCGGCCACCCATGCCGACCTCGAGGACGGCAATCTGGATGCCGCGCTCTCGGAAGAGCCAGAGAGCGGCCGCCGTGAGCAGCTCAAACTCGGTGAATCCGGTGGCGGTGCCGACGGCATCGGGTCCGCGCAGCACGTGCGCTGCATTGAGCGCCGCGCCGAGAGCAAGCGCGAACTCGTCGTCGCTGACGACCGCTCCCCCGATCTCTATGCGCTCCGGATAGCGCTCGAGTTCAGGGCTCGTGTAGAGCCCGACGGAGATACCCTCCGCGCGTAGCAGCGCGGCCGTAGCGCGAGCGGTCGAGCTCTTGCCGTTGGTGCCGGTGATCTGCACGGAAGCGAATGCGTCCTGTGGATTGCCCAGTTCCCCACAGAGCTCCGTCACACCATCGAGCGAAGGGTTGATGCCAAAGACGAGCGCCCGCGAGAGTTCCGCGAGCGCAAGGTCGTAGGTGAGTGGAATAGGCACTCCCGCGCGGCCCGTCAGGCCAGCTCGGCGAGTTGCGTGTCCATGACGGCGATCCCCTCGGTGAGCTCGGCAGCTCGGGCACGGTCCTTCTCGACAATCTCGGGCGCGGCCTTGGCGAGAAATCCCTCGTTGCCGAGCTTCTTGTCGAGGCGTCCAAGCTCGGTCGCCGCCTTCTCGCGTTCCTTGCCCAGGCGCTCGCGCTCTGCGTCGAAGTCGACGAGACCCTCGAGGGGAACGTAGATCTCGAGGTTGCCCGCGACGGCGACGGCGGAATGCGAAGGCTTCTCGGCGGTGGGCGAGAAGGTCAGTGAGCCTACACCCGCGAGCGAGCGGACGAGGCCTGACTCGCCTTCGAGCAGCAGGAGTTCGTGCTCCGGAGCCTTGACGACGACGTCGAGCGGCACGCGCGGAGACACACCGTAGCGGGCGCGCACGGCACGGATGGCGACGACGATGTCTTGCACGGCTGCGATCGACTTCTCGGCACCCGGATCCGCAAACTCCGCGAGCGCAGAGGCGTCGGGCCACTCGGCGATCATGAGCGACGGCGCGGTCTCGGCAGCATCCAGTGGCAGGTTCTTCCAAATCTCGTCGGTGACGAACGGCATCATCGGGTGCAGCAGGCGCAGCGCGCGATCGAGCACGAATACCAGCGTGCGTTGTACGGCAAGTCGCTGCTTGGCGTCGCCGCCATTGAGGCGGTCCTTCGCAAGCTCGATGTACCAGTCGCAGTACTCGTTCCAGAAGAAGTCGTACAGCGCACGCGCGGTCTCGCCAAACTCGTAGGTGTCCAGACCCTCGTCCACCCGCGCCGACAAGTCCGCCAGGCGCGACAAGATCCAGCGATCCGCAACGGTCTGCGGCTCCGGAGCTCCAGGCTCGTAGCCGTCCATGTTCATGAGCACGAATCGGCTTGCGTTCCAGATCTTGTTGGCGAAGTTGCGGCTGGAGAGCAGTTTATCCTCGGCGAACTTGATGTCCTGGCTCCCCGTGACCTGGAGCATCAGGCCGAAACGCATGCCATCGGCGCCGTAGTGCTCCATTAGGTCGAGCGGATCGACGCCGGTTCCGAGGGACTTGCTCATCCGCTTGCCTTCGGCGTTGAAGACCGTGGGATGGATGATTACGTCCTCAAAGGGAATCTGACCGTCGTTGAAGTACATGCCGCTCATGACCATCCGCGCGACCCACAAGAACAGGATGTCGCGCGCCGTGGACAGCACATTTGTCGGGTAGAAGTAGGCGACCTCCGGCGTGGGCTCGGGCCAGCCGAGGGTGGCAAACGGCCACAGTTGTGAGGAAAACCACGTGTCGAGCACGTCCTCGTCCTGCCGCATGGCCGCGCCGCACGTGGGGCATGCAATCAAGTCGTCCATGCTGGCGACGGCCAGCTTGCAGGTGTCGCAGTAGAACACCGGGATTCGATGCCCCCACCACAACTGCCGAGAGATGCACCAGTCGCGGATGTTGTCCATCCAGTGGAAATAGACGTTCTCCCAGCGCTTGGGGTGAAACTTTACGCGGCCGTCGTGCACGGCTTCGATCGCC
>Ga0194043_1000111_pt1 | contig 37484 bp, 31 predicted proteins | sample JunL4415m_MetaG_FD_161274 | JGI IMG/M metagenome (GOLD analysis project Ga0194043, IMG submission 161274) | Anoxic zone freshwater microbial communities from boreal shield lake in IISD Experimental Lakes Area, Ontario, Canada - Jun2016-L442-15m | ecosystem: Environmental > Aquatic > Freshwater >...
ACTCCAAGCGCATCACCGAGCGACTTGTTGTGGGGGCCGCACCTTCGAAGGATGCGCACTATGTCTCCGTACGATTCGGCAACGTGCTCGGATCGCGCGGTTCGGTGCTCACTGCGTTCCGCGCGCAGATTGCTCGAGGTGGTCCGGTGACTGTCACCGACCCCGAGGTAACCAGATATTTCATGACTGTCGCTGAGGCGGTGCACCTCGTGCTGCAAGCTGCGAGCCTCGGAGAGCGAGACGGGGTGCTCGTTCTCGACATGGGAGAGCCCATGCGCATCGTCGATGTCGCACAGCGGTTGATCGACCAGTCTGGCCGCGACATCCGAATCGAATACACGGGTCTGCGATCTGGCGAGAAACTGCACGAATCGCTTTACGACTCGAGTGAAACACCGCGCGGAACGAAGCACACGATGGTGTCGTACGTCGCATCGGCACCCCTGAACCCGGGGGAGCTCACCGAGTTGAGTAGCGATGCCGAGGCACTGCATTGCCTCAAGCGTTACGCGCAGGCACCCGCAGAGATGTTCCGAGACTGATTCTCGTTCGCGGGTGCCCCCGATGTGGAAACACCCAGCGGGAGGGGGCCTACAGGCCGTCGCGCTTGCGGATCTTGCTTCCCAACCAACGAATCGGGTCGTACTTCGCGTCGGCGACGCGCTCCTTGAGCGGAATAAGTGCGTTGTCGGTGATCTTGATGTGCTCGGGGCACACCTCGGTGCAGCACTTGGTGATGTTGCAGTACCCAAGGCCGAGGTCGTCCTGCGCCATTTCCTTACGATCGACCGTGTCGAGCGGGTGCATGTCGAGTTCAGCAACGCGCATCAGGAATCGCGGGCCAGCGAATTCCCTTTTGTTTTCCTCGTGGTCGCGAATCGCGTGGCAGGTGTTCTGGCACAGGAAACACTCGATGCACTTGCGGAACTCCTGGCTGCGCGACACGTCGACCTGAGTCATCCGGTATTCGCCTGGCTCGAGTCCGACGGGCGGTGTGAATGAGGGCACCTCGCGGGCCTTCTCGTAGTTGAACGAGACGTCGGTGACGAGGTCGCGAATCACTGGGAACGCGCGCAGCGGCGTGATCGTGACGACCTCATCCTCAGCGAAGGTGTTCATGCGGGTGAGGCACATCAGTCGCGGACGTCCGTTGATTTCAGCGCTGCACGAGCCGCACTTTCCGGCCTTGCAGTTCCAGCGCACAGCCAAGTCGCCGGCCTGTGTGGCCTGCAGGCGATGCACGATGTCGAGCACGACCTCGCCCTCGTTGACGTCAACGTCGTAGTTGACGAGTTCGCCGCCCTCGTTATCGCCGCGCCAAACGCGCATGTTCGCGGTGTAGGTCATCGCTGGATCCCTTCAGGCAGGCGGCTGATTTCATCTTCGGTGAGGTACTTCTTGAGCTCGGCGACCTCAAACAGGCTGATCAGGTCGTCGGGCATGCTTGGCAGATCCTGCTTGTAGACCCCGACGTTGCCGTCGACGAGTTCGCAGATGAGGTTAAAGCGACGCCACTCGGGGTTCATGCCCGGGAAGTCTTCACGTGTGTGCCCGCCGCGTGATTCCTGACGAACGAGGGCAGCACCGGCGATGCATTCGCTGACCGTGAGCAGGTTGGGCAGATCGAGTGCGAGGTGCCATCCGGGGTTGAATGCCCGTCCACCCTCAACGGTGACCTGTGCGACGCGTTCACGGAAGCCGGCCAGGCTTGCAATGGCGTCGACGAGCTCGGTTTCGGTGCGGATGATTCCGACGAGGTCGTTCATCACCTGCTGCAAGTCGCGCTGGATCGTGAACGCGTTCTCTCCGCCTTGGCGCGAGAACGGCTCGAGAGCCTTCGCAGCGGCCGCTTCGACCACGGCGTCGGGAAGTGCGGGACGACCCGCGCCGGTCTCGCCGGCCACAGCCTGCGCGTAGAGAGCGGCACCGAGGCCCGCCCGGCGTCCGAACACGAGCAAGTCAGACAGCGAGTTGCCGCCGAGTCGGTTCGAACCGTGCATGCCCCCTGCCGCTTCGCCAGCGGCGAATAGGCCAGGAACGCGTGCAGCGGCGCCGGTGTCGGGTTCAACCTCAACCCCACCCATCACGTAGTGACACGTCGGGCCAACTTCCATTGGCTCTTCGGTGATGTCGACGTCAGCGAGTTCCTTGAACTGGTGCCACATCGAGGGCAACTTGGCCTTGATGACGTCGGCCGGAAGGCGCTTGGAGACATCGAGGTAGACGCCACCGTGGGGTGATCCGCGGCCAGCTTTGACCTCGCTGTTGATGGCACGTGCCACCTCGTCACGCGGAAGCAGTTCCGGTGGGCGACGGTTGTTGTCGGGGTCGGTGTACCAGCGATCGCCCTCTTCTTCGGTTTCGGCGTACTGCGCCTTGAACACGTCGGGGATGTAGTCGAACATGAAGCGCTTGCCTTCGGAGTTGGTGAGCACGCCACCATCTCCACGCACCGACTCGGTGACCAAGATGCCCTTGACGCTGGGCGGCCACACCATGCCGGTGGGGTGGAACTGCACGAACTCCATGTTGACCAGCGTGCTACCGGAACGAAGTGCGAGCGCGTGGCCGTCGCCGGTGTACTCCCACGAGTTGCTAGTGACCTTGAAGGACTTGCCAATGCCGCCTGTTGCGATAACAACGGAGGGCGCTTCGAATGCCAGGAAGGTACCGGTTTCGCGCCAGTAGCCGAAGGCACCGGCAACCCGGCGCTGGTCGCCTTCACCCTCGAAGAACAAGTCGGTAATGGCGCACTCGGCGAAGACTCGGATGCGTGCTTCGTAGTCGCCGAACTCCTTGAAGTCGTCCTGCTGCAGCGAGACGATCTTCTGCTGCAGAGTGCGGATGAGCTCGAGGCCGGTACGGTCGCCGACGTGGGCGAGGCGAGGGTACTCGTGACCACCAAAGTTGCGCTGGCTGATCTTTCCGTCAGGGGTGCGGTCGAAGAGTGCGCCCCATGCCTCAAGCTCCCACACCCGGTCGGGGGATTCCTTGGCGTGCAACTCAGCCATGCGGTAGTGGTTGAGGAACTTGCCGCCGCGCATCGTGTCGCGGTAGTGAACCTGCCAGCCGTCGTTGGAGTTGACGTTTCCCATCGACGCAGCGATGCCACCCTCGGCCATCACCGTGTGGGCCTTGCCGAAGAGTGACTTGGTGATGATCGCCGTGCGAAGGCCGTGCGATCGGGCCTCGATGGCGGCACGAAGTCCTGCTCCGCCGGCACCGATGATCACGACGTCGTAGGAGTGGCGCTCGATCTCTGACATCTTGTGTTCCTTGCTCGGAGAGGGAGGGTGGCTTAGAAGAAGTAGAGGTTCTGGATGGTGCCCTGAGCTACAAGCATCACGTAGAAATCAGCGAGGGCAACTCCAAAGAGCGACAACCACGCGAACATCGGGTGGCGGGTGTTGAGTCGTGACACGACGGTCCAAAACTTGTAGCGCACGGGGTGCTTGCTGAAGTGCTTGAGGCGACCACCGAGGGCGTGACGGCACGAGTGGCACGACAACGAGTACATCCACAGCAACGTGGCGTTTGCCAGCAATACCACGGTTCCGACGCTCATGTGGAACCACTGGCCCTCGTGGTTACGGAAGGCGATGATGGCGTCGTAGGTCAGCACGATGTTGAGCAGCAGACCGAGGTAGAAGAAGTAACGGTGAATGTTCTGCAGAATCAGCGGCTCGCGGGTTTCGCCGGTGTACTTCTTGTGCGGCTCGGAAACGGCGCATGCCGGCGGTGACTGCCAGAACGAACGGTAGTAGGCCTTGCGGTAGTAGTAGCACGTCATCCGGAAGCCGAGCGGAATGATCAGAATGATCAAGGCCGGAGACAGGATCCACCAAGCGCCAAAAGGCGTGAAACTGGTCGAACCCTCAACGCAACTCGTTGCCAGACATGGGGAGTAGAACGGCGAGATCAGGGGCTCGTAGAAGTAGTTCGCATTCGAGAACGCGCGCCACGTCGAGTAGATAACAAAGGACACGAGCACGATGACCGTGATGAGCGGTTGAATCCACCACTTATCGGTGCGAAGGGTGCGCTGGGAAATGGTCGCGCGCCCCGCTGTGCGCGAGGCGTCCGGCAGTGTGGCCACGTATGTCCGACCCTTCAAAGAGCGTGAGGTGACGGGGCCGTCCGAGGGTCCCGTGGTGCTCTTGATAATAGTGGGGGGCGCGGCAAGGCGACCAGACCGTAACGGCTCTGCAGGGCTGTGATCTACGTCATGGGAAGCCGTGCCGGAGGGGGTGTGAGCCCGTCGGCAGGCGCGGCTAGCCTTTCACGTGTGCGACGGCCGCTCGGCGGTTCCGTCCTAACCGCGAGGAGGAGGAGCGATGGCCACGACTGAGTCGGGTTTTCCGTTCAAGCCGGTCTACACGGCTGCTGACCTAGCCGGATGGGACCCGGACACTGCGCTGGGTGAGCCTGGCCGCTACCCCTACACCCGTGGGGTCTATCCAACGATGTACACCGGCCGGCCGTGGACCATGCGTCAATACGCCGGATTCGGCACGGCCGCTGAGTCCAATGCTCGGTACCGCCAGTTGCTGGCGGCCGGAACCACCGGGCTGAGCGTGGCCTTTGACCTGCCCACCCAGATGGGTTACGACTCCGATCACCCACTCGCACATGGCGAGGTGGGCAAAGTCGGCGTGGCCATCGACTCGATCGAGGACATGCGTCTGCTCTTCCGCGACATTCCCCTTGATCAGGTCTCGACGTCGATGACCATCAACTCGCCGGCGGCGATCTTGCTGCTCATGTATCAATTGGTTGCCGAAGAAAACGGAATCAGCGGCGACCAACTCACCGGCACGATTCAAAATGATGTGCTCAAGGAATACATCGCACGCGGAACCTATATCTACCCGCCCGCCGCTTCGCTGCGATTGATCACCGACATCTTCGCCTATTGCCGTGCCGAGATACCGAACTGGAACACCATCTCGATCTCGGGGTATCACATGGCCGAGGCCGGGGCGACCCCCGTTCAGGAGATCGCCTTCACCTTGGCTGACGGAGTTGAATACGTACGGGCAGCCCTCGCCAGCGGTCAGGAGATCGACGAATTCGCACCACGTTTGGCCTTCTTCTTCGTGTCGCGCACCACGTTGCTCGAGGAAGTCGCGAAGTTCCGGGCGGCGCGTCGTATTTGGGCGCGCATCATGCGCGATGAATTCGGAGCCAAGGATCCCAAGAGTCTGATGCTGCGATTCCACACGCAGACTGCCGGCGTGCAGTTGACCGCGCAGCAGCCTGAGATCAATCTTGTGCGTGTGGCTGTGCAAGGTCTTGCGGCAGTGCTTGGTGGTACGCAATCGCTGCACACCAACTCGTTTGATGAAGCGATCGCACTTCCCACCGAGAAGGCCGCCCGGTTGGCTCTGCGCACGCAACAGGTATTGGCCTATGAAACCGACATCACGCACACCGTCGATCCTTTCGCCGGGTCGTACGTCGTCGAGGCGCTCACGGACGAGATTGAGGCCGGTGTCAACGACCTCATGGCGCGCATTGAAGACATGGGCGGCGCGGTGGCGGCAATCGAACGTGGTTTCCAGAAGTCTGAGATTGAGCAGTCGGCTTACGAGGTGTCGCAAGGAATTGACTCGGGCGAGCGCGTCGTCGTGGGCGTCAACCGCTTTACCGTCGAGGCCGAAGAGCATTACGAGCCCTTGCGCGTTGATCCGGCAATTGGTGAACAGCAAGCGCAGCGACTTACCACGCTGCGCGCCAACCGTTCGAAATCTGAGGTTGAGGCGGCACTCGCAGATATCTCTCGGGCGGCGGAGTCGGGTGAGAATGTGCTGTACCCGATGAAGCGAGCACTGGCCGCCTACGCGACTGTCGGCGAGGTCAGCGATGCGCTGCGCGCTGTCTGGGGCCAGTACGTTCCGCCGGATATTTTCTAGAGCGTGCAGGCTTTGCTACCAATCGTCCAGGCTTTGCCACAAATCGACTCGGTATTTGGACCGCACGACCTCGTTAACCGGGCGTAGGGTCGGGCTACCGCCAACGATCGATTCGGAGCCTGAAATGACAACCCCCACGGCAGCGGACGTACTGCGAACGCGGCGCGCACCGAAGGTGTTGCTTCACGATCACCTCGACGGAGGGTTGAGGCCCCAGACGGTGATTGAGTTGGCCGACGAGTGTGGACACGTGCTTCCCTCGACCCAGGTTGATGAACTCGCTAAGTGGTTTCATGAGGCGGCACGCTCGGGCTCGCTGGTTCAGTACCTTGAGACATTCGCGCACACGGTGGCCGTCATGCAGACAGCGCAGTCACTCGTTCGCGTTGCTCGTGAATGCGCCGTTGATCTCGCTTCCGATTCGGTCGTGTATGCCGAAGTGAGATTCGCACCCGAGTTGCACACTGAGCAGGGGCTGGGCCTCGATGCAATTGTTGAAGCGGTCCTCGCTGGATTCGCCGAAGGCGTCGCGCTGGCTGCTGCTGATGGCCGTTCTATTCGCATTGGTGTCCTTCTCACCGCGATGCGCACGGCCGCCAGGTCGCAGCAGATTGCTGAATTAGCAGTTCGCTTCCGCGATCAGGGTGTGGTCGGCTTCGACATCGCGGGCGCCGAGGCGGGCTATCCGCCCACCAGACATCTGGGTGCGTTCGAATATCTGCAGCGCGAGAATGCTCACTTCACGATTCATGCGGGTGAAGCTTTTGGCCTACCCAGTATTTGGGAAGCAATTCAATGGTGCGGAGCTGACCGACTCGGTCACGGAGTGCGCATCATCGATGACATCACGGTGCACCCTGACGGTCAGATCGAACTGGGTCCGTTGGCTTCCTACGTGCGCGATCGTCGCATACCACTTGAACTGTGCCCCACGTCCAATGTGATGACCGGGGCGGCGACTTCCCTTGCTGACCATCCCATCGACGTCCTGTCACGTCTGCGCTTTCGGGTCACGCTCAATACGGACAACCGTTTGATGAGTGATACTTCGATGACCAACGAGATGTTGCAACTGTCCGAAGCACTCGGCTGGGGACTCGAAGAGTTTCGATGGGTAACGGTGAATGCGATGAAGAGTTCATTCCTGCACTTCGATGAGCGACTTGCACTCATCGACGACGTCATCAAGCCCGGCTACGGGCAGCTCATTGCTGAGCGCGACGGCGCAACCGACAACTAGGCAGGCTCTGCTTTCGGCAACGTAAAATCGTGCGACGTTGCCACCGCGATATACCCCAGCCGCTCGTACCATTCGCGTGGCCAGTCATCATGCAAAGCGCCAAGTAGTAATACCTCGCAGCCCAACGCCACTGCCTCCGCGTGTGCGGCCGCAAACAAGGCATCGCCGAGGCCCTGCTGGCGAAACTCTGGATTGACCCCGAGCGCGTCGACCTCTGCGATCGGGCCGCGCATCACGACATCGACGCTTCCGACCACGCGCTCGTTGACGAAGGCAGCAAGTCGAATAACTCGCGAACCCACGTCGATGACTTCGCGCCGAGCAACGAGTTGAGTGATGACATCGTCGGTCGCGTCAGGAAGGTCGATGCGCCATTGCTCGGCGATGAAAGGTGCGACCACACTTTCGTCAACCACAGCCACACGCTGATCGCGTGCGCAATCGTCGCTCGGAAGGGCGCGGCGAGACATCAGCACGATCTCGTGGTGCACGTACCCCGTGTCCGTCAGCATCAGGATTGCTTCTGAATCGAGGCCTCCGAGCACTTCGATCTGTCGGAAGCCACTTTCGAGCAGATGCTCGTCGACGAGTGCGAGTAGCTCGTGACCGCTGCGTGGAGTGTCGGTGATAAGTCGATTGTGCTCGAACGAGTCAGGGAATCGCTCATCATGCACGGTGAACGTGTGGTCGTCGATGGGAGTACATCGGCGCGCTCGCAGCCGCCAGGATTCGAGGTACCAGCCGGTTGCTGTTGCTGCGCCATCATCGATGGTGCCCGCCGGCAGTTTCACTCGAAGAGCCTCCGTGGCGTGAACGAAGCCCAGCTTGTCGTATCGCGCTCGTGCCGGGTTTCCTTCCGTCACGGTGAGAGTCAGGTGTGTCTCTCCTCGGTCGCGCATGGCGACGATCGCGCGTTGGAGGAGAACGGTGCCCGTGCCCGGATAGTCCGGGTGTCGCCACACGTCCGCTACCCACGCGCCTCCGGCGGGTGAGGTTCCAGCGCGTTGGTTGACGATGAGCCCCGCAACGACGGTGTCTCCTGCCCAGACGACAGACGACTCGGGCAACAAATCACCCACGACATCACCGCCCATGATCATGACCAGCAGGCCGAGTGTTCCGGTTTCGTCCTCATGGTCGGGGTGACCGGGCGGGTACGCAGCGATCTGCGACGGCATGAGTGCGTTGGGGCTGAGGGTGGCGATGTCAATTGCTTCGATGCGGAGTCCGGGTCCGGGTTCAACGTCGCGCCAACTATCGGGTGCGAGCGAGGTATCGATCGCCATCGTGTGGGCATGGCGGGCGATCGTGGCTCCGCGAGCGAGTAAGCGACGGCCTAGATCGGGCTCAGCCGCCACCTGCCACCCCGGTAGACGGTTCAGTAGAAGATCGGCCACAGATTCCTGCGAGGGCGTTCGGGGCAGTAAGTCGGCGACGGCGCCTTCGTCGCGCATGTCGCGCGCGAAGTAGACGGTAGGAAAACCTGGCCTTCCGGATACCGCCTCGATTGGAACGCCCCAGTCGGGCTCTACTGTCACGCTGGCCACGCTAGCGAATCGTGCCGCTACCCTCTACAGAGTGTCCTCTCCCCGAGATCCTGCGCGCATGCACACCTTCGATCCCCAGATGACTGACCTCGTCCTGGGCTATGTCCGAAATCGACTGGCGATGGCCGAGGCGCCCCTCGATCATCCAGGCCACGCGGCTGACCTCGCGCAGGCGCTCACCGGCGTGATCACCGACGAAGGGCGCGACGCTTCCGAGGTATTGGAGATCTATGCCACGCGCCTCGCGCCGCATGTCATCTCCGCTGACTCGCCGCGGTTCATGTCGTTCATTCCCAGTGCCCCGACCAAGGCGGCTCTGCTCTTCGACACGGTCGTGTCGTGTGCGTCGCTTCAAGGCATCTCATGGCTGGAAGCGGCCGGTGCAGTGGCCGCCGAGAATCAGGTGTTGCGGGTGCTCAGTGATCTCGCGGGGCTACCGGCCAGTGCAGGTGGCACGTTCGTTTCAGGTGGATCTGCCGGCAACTTGTCGGCCCTGGTCGTGGCGCGCGAGACGGCGCGTCGACGCCTTGGCGATCCGCGCGCTCGCTTGCGTGTCGCGGTGAGCGGCCAAGCCCATTCGTCGATTGCCAATTCCCTGCGGATGCTTGATCTCGAGGCGTTGGTCATTCCCACCCTCGATCGACGACTCAACGAAGAAGCAGTGCGTGCTGCCTTCGACGTTGACGGACATTCGCAAGACGTGTGCGCGATCGTGGCAACCGCTGGAACAACCAACGCGGGCATCATCGATGACCTCGCCGGAGTTGCTGCCGCGATCAAGGGTCGCGACATCTGGTTTCACGTGGACGCTGCGTATGGAGGTGCGGGGCTGCTGGCCGCGTCGGTGCGCAGCCGTTACGACGGTATTGAGCACGCTGATTCGCTCGTCATTGATCCGCACAAGTGGTTGTTCGCACCGTTCGACTGCGCAGCGCTTCTCTACCGCGAGCCGTCATTGGCGAAGGCCGTGCACACTCAAGATGCGCCGTACCTTGATTCCATTCACGGTGATGATCCCGATGAATGGAATCCGACCGACTACGCCTATCACCTCACCCGGCGCGCGCGCGGACTTCCGTTGTGGTTCTCGATGGCAGTCAACGGACTCGACGCCTATCGCGATGCGGTCGAGGCGGCCATTGAACTCACGCGCACCACTGTCGAACTCGTGCACGAGCGACCGTACCTGACCTTGCTGCGCGAACCGGAATTGTCGAACGTGATCTTCCGTCGCGAGGGCTGGGGTGCTGACGAGTATGGGCGGTGGTCAACCGATCTGCTCGAGCGTCAGCGTGCCTTCGTTCAGCCCACTCGCTGGGATGGTGAATTGGTGGGACGACTGTCATTCCTTCACCCGGCGACCACGGTTGAGATGGTCGTCGAGGTGTTAGACGCGATGGCATGAGTGCCAGTCTTGAAGGGCGCACACCGACAGGTGGCGTGGTCATCCTGCGGCCGCCCATCGACGGTGAGCCCTTACCCGATTCGAGTTCCGAGTACGACGAATGGGGTGAGAAGCTGCCACTCAGTCAGACGGCGGGCCACATCGAGCGGCTGGTTGTCGAGTGCGACGGAATCGCTGTCGGCCACGTCGGCTGGCACCGGGTGCACTATGGCCCCAACCTCGGCTCATGCGCGTGGAACATTGGCATCGGGCTCACCGAATCCGCGCAGGGCCGTGGCATCGGGTCAGTCGCGCAAGGATTGCTGGCGCGTTATCTGCTGGTGACTTTGCCACTCGATCGCGTGGAAGCGTCAACCGACGTGACGAACATTGCCGAGCAGCGGGCACTCGAAAAAGCGGGCTTCACGCGCGAGGGCGTGTTGAGGTCGGCGCAGCAACGAGTCGACGGCCGGCACGATTTGTACTCGTACTCCTTCGTACGAGGTGACGAGTTGCCTTCAGGCTTGTAAGCGTGAGAACAAGTCATCGCGGATCGCTTTGAGTAAGACGTCGGCTTGTGTGCGAGCGACATTCACGTCGCTTTCGGACACGGGTACCACCACTTCGAGGTAGCACTTGAGCTTCGGCTCTGTTCCACTCGGCCTCACAATCACGCGGCCAGAGTTGCCCAGTGAGTATCGAAGGCCTTCGGTAGGTGCGAGCCCGCCATAGCCGACCGCGAGATCGGCGACGTCGGTGATGGGTAACGATCCGAGTTGTGATGGTGGATTCTCGCGCAAACTGGCGATCAGGGGCGCCACCTCACTGACATCAGCGAAGCGCAGTGACAATTGCGACGTGGCATGCACCCCATGGGTACGTGCCAGTTCGTCGAGTACGTCGTCAACCGTGCTGCTCTCGGCCTTGAGCGTCGCCACCATTTCAGCAACTCGAAGGGCGGCAGTAATGCCGTCCTTGTCTCGCACATGCTCGGGATCGACGCAGTAGCCGAGGGCTTCTTCGTATCCGTAGGCGAGATCGGGAATAGCGCCGATCCATTTGAATCCCGTGAGTGTTTCCTGGTGGCGAAGCCCGGCGTCTGCGGCGATCGAGGCGAGCAGTGACGACGAGACGATTGAGGAAGCGAACGTTCCGTGCGGTACAGGCGCCCATCCCCGGCGTGCACGATCAATAGCCCACCACGCGAGCAGTGAACCCACGTCGTCGCCGCTGAGCATGCGGTGTGCCTCGTTGCTCGCGATTCCCACGGCACATCGGTCGGCATCGGGATCGTGCGCGATCAGCACATCGGCGTTGCAGCGTGCCGCCATTGCGAGCGCAAGGTCCATCGCGCCCGTCTCCTCGGGGTTTGGAAATGCGACCGTCGGAAAGTCGGGATCGGGGTCGCGCTGCTCGACGACCTCGGTAGCGGGATCGAAGCCGGCGCGGGCTAGTGCCTCGGTGAACGTGCGCGTACCGACGCCGTGCATCGCGGTGTGCACAATCGACAGCGTGCGAGGTGAAGCGGCAGCGACCACATTTGCTGCATCGGTGAGGTAGTCGTTGAGCAATTCGTCTCCGAGGGTGACCCACCGGTCGCCCACGGGAATTGCACGCACCGCACCCACCGCGTCGATGAGCGTGGCGATCGCAGCGTCGGTGGGTGGCGCCAGTTGTGATCCGCCTGCGAGATAGACCTTGTAGCCGTTGTCGAGTGCCGGATTGTGGCTGGCGGTGATCATGACGCCCACGTCAGCACTCAGGCTTCGCACTGCGTAGGCGAGAACGGGAGTGGGCAGAGGTTCTGGCAGGACGAACACCTCCAGCCCGGCAGCGCTCATCACGGCAGCGGTGTCACGGGCAAATTGTTCGGACTGATGACGCGCGTCGTACCCGATGACGGCCGTGCGACCGTTGGTGGCCACCACATGCGCGGCAAGTCCCGCAGAGGCGCGGCGCACGACTGCGCTATTCATCCGGTGAGGGCCACCGCCCATCTGACCACGTAGTCCCGCGGTGCCAAATTGCAAAGTGCCGTTGAAGGCCGATTCGAGGTGGCCGGCGGCTGTCGCGTCACCGGCCTGCGCATCGGCCAGAGTCGCTTCAAGTTCTGCCCGAGTGAGTGGGTCGGGATCGTCGTGGATCCAGGTGCGCACTCGGAGGGCGAGGGAGGGCTCGAGGTTCACCTCAGACCTCGGGGAGTAGGCGCGCGAGAAGGTCACCGACGCGCGTGGCCGACGCGTGTCCGGTGTCGAGAACTTCTTCTGATGTGATGGGCTGACCGGTCATTCCGGCCGCGTAGTTGGTGACCAGTGAGATTCCGAGAACCTCGAGTCCGACCTCACGTGCTGCGATGACTTCGACCGCGGTCGACATTCCGACGAGATCTCCTCCGATGGCACGCAGCATGCCGATTTCGGCGGGGGTTTCGAATTGGGGGCCGTGGAATTGCACGTAGACGCCGTCGGGGATTCCGGGGGAAACCACCTGAGCGAGTGCGCGCAGGCGTGGCGAGTATGCCTGGGTGAGGTCAATGAAGGTGGCCCCGCGAAGGGGAGTGATTCCGGTGAGGTTGATGTGATCGCGGATTAGCACCGGAGTGCCCGGAGTCCACTCAGACTGCAGACCGCCGCAGCCGTTGGTCACCACAAGAGCTCTGCACCCCGCAGCAGCAGCAGTACGGACGTAGTGAACGGTGGCGTCGACTCCGAGGCCTTGATACAGGTGTGTTCGACCGAGGAAGGCGAGCACGGCGCGGTCTCCGGCGCGAATACTCCGGATGTTTCCAGCGTGACCGACGACGGGTGCCTCAGGAAAGCCGGGCACTTCGCTCTGGCTGAGTTCGGCGACGGTCTGGCCCAGCGCGTCAGCGGCATCTGCCCAGCCCGAACCCAGCACCACGGCAATGTCGTGCCCCGGCACTCCCGTGCGATGAGCAATCGTTCGGGCGGCCTCAGTGGCGACTGCGCCGGGATCGTCGAAGGGCGTGGCGAGGGGCGCGGGCATATGCCGACCGTAGCCGAGGGCGCTCTCTCGCGTCATGCCCTCGGGTTCTTTAGGCCGCTAGCTAGGGCCCGATCGATCGGCAGGTGCGTGACCGAAGGTCAGCCACGTAATCGTCGGGGGCTCCTGCTGCCTCTGCAGCGTCAGCCATGATTCCGAGGTAGCGGGCGCTCGGCAGGCCACCTTCGTAGCCATCGAGTACGTACAGCCAGGCCACCTGCTCACCTTCGAGGGTGGCGACGCGCACGCGAACCTTGACGTAGAGGCCTAGGTCGCCGCCTTCCCAGCGGTCGAGGGCGCGTTCGTCAGCGGGGCTGAGGTCGTACAGCATGACGAAAACCTGTGAGTTCGGTTCTTCGACGACGGTGGCGAGAGCGCCTTCCCAACCGAGATCTTCGCCACCAAAGGTCAGCCGCCAGCCATTGATCCATCCGGTTCCGGCGGCGGGGGAAGCGGGGGCGCGCTCAAGCATCTGTTCAGGGTCCATATTCGACCCGTAGGCGGCGTAGAGAGCCATGGGCCAAGAATAGGCGCGTCAACGCACCCAAGGGGAGAGGCGCGGCGCGGCTGGGTCACAATGGCGCTCGTGACATCGGTTGTGATTGTTGGCGGGGGCCCGGGCGGGTACGAGGCTGCCTTGGTGGCTGCGCAGCTGGGTGCCACGGTCACGGTGGTCGATCGCGATGGTCTTGGGGGTTCGGCGGTCCTCACCGATTGCGTTCCATCGAAAGCGTTGATCTCCGTTGCCTCGGTGATGGCGCAGGCCGGTGCGGGGGGTGCGTTAGGGGTACGTGATGGTTCTGGTCCGCTTCGATCGTCGGCCCTGAGCGTCGACCTTGCTCAGGTCAACGCGCGCATCACTGCACTTGCTCAGGCACAAAGTGACGACATCGAGGAACGTCTCGGGCGCGACGGTATTCGGGTTATTCACGGAACCGGTCGCATCGTCGACGCACAGACGGTACACGTCAACGAACGTAGCGGTGCTGAACGCATGGTTGAGGCAGATGTGGTGCTGCTGGCCACAGGTGCACGCCCGCGCACACTGGCAGGTGCCGAGCCCGACGGCGACCGCATCCTGACGTGGGAGCAGTTGTACGGGCTCACAGAACTCCCCGAACGACTCATCGTGGTGGGGTCGGGCGTGACGGGTGCTGAATTCGCCAGCGCCTATCGCGAATTGGGTAGTGACGTGGTGCTGGTGTCGTCGCGCGATCATGTGCTGCCGGGCGAGGATACCGACGCAGCGAGGGTGATCGAGGATGTGTTTGCTTCTCGAGGCATGACGGTGATGGGTCGATCGCGGGCTGCCGCGGCGGTGCGGCACGGAGAAGGCGTTCGCGTCACTCTCGATGACGGGCGAACCGTTGATGGGTCGCACTGCTTGATGGCGGTCGGATCGATTCCGAACACCGACGATCTCGGACTTGATGCCGCGGGGGTACGCCTCACCGAGTCAGGTCACATTGAGGTCGATCGGGTGTCGCGAACGTCGGTGCGCGGAGTTTATGCGGCTGGTGACTGCACCGGTGTATTGATGCTCGCATCGGTTGCTGCCATGCAAGGACGCATCGCCATGTGGCACGCACTCGGTGATGCCGTGGCTCCCCTTGATGTCGGTGCGGTTTCCAGTGCGGTGTTTACCGATCCGGAGATCGCAACGGTCGGGGCCACTCAACGTGACCTTGATGAGGGCCGAATCCGCGCGATTGCCCTCTTGCTTCCCTTGGCGACGAATGCGCGCGCCAAGATGCTCGGACTCGAACACGGTTTCGTCAAACTCTTTGCCCGCTCTGGTACTCGCATCGTGGTGGGCGGAGTAGTAGTGGCGCCGCGTGCAAGCGAACTCATTCATTCCATTGCGCTGGCGGTCGATCAGCGACTCACCGTCGACCAGTTGGCGCTGACGTTCACGGTGTACCCGTCGCTCTCTGGATCAATTGCTGAAGCAGCACGCCGCTTGCACGTCATGGGCACGGAAAGCGCGGCCGCCAGCGAGTAAGGAATGCCCAATCTCTGGGCAAAACGATTCGTTTTGTGCACCGATTTGCCCAGAGAATCGGCCTTTGGGTAGGAGGCGCCCACAGTTGGCGAGATGGTCGTGAGGAAGACGACTAGAAGTCGCCGCCACCGAAGCCGCCACCGAAATCGCCGCCGCCCATGTCGCCACCGCCGAATCCTCCGCCACCGGAATCACCGCCGAAACCGCCACCGCCGCCATTTCCGAAGTCACCCTGCATGCCGCCGTTATCGACGACGACCGTTGGCGGGAAGAGAGCATTTCCGAGCATGGTGCCCACCATGATCTGCGGGAGGATCGATCCGTACGAGCCAAAGTAGCCACCTGCGTAGGGGCCGTACATCGGACCTGCCTGCCAGTAGGGGCGCGTGTCGCCGCCGACACCGACAGGAACCTCGCGTGACTGGGGTGTGTGTCCGGTGGCAACGGTGTGCGCGCAGACGGCACACGTAGGAACCTTGCGCTCGGCACCGCCGGGAGGCGCCCACGACACATCGGCAGAACTTGGGCCGTGCCGGGGATCGAAGAAGCAGGGCGGAAGTCGGTCGGGGAGAGGTGCGCCGTTGACGCGGGCACTCACGCACGCCATCGCGTAACGGCCATCTTCGAGGTTTGACGTGATCGCTGACGCTTCTTTGGCGTTGGTCATCCGATCGGCACCGTCGCTCGCCTTGCGGTAGGAGTCGATGGCCGACTGGAGATCGGTGCGTCCTGCATCATCGAGTCGCTGGTCGGTGATGTCGAATGCTGCGACCTGCTCGCCGAAGGAGGTCACGTCCTCGTCGATGACTGACTTAACGGCGGCAAGTTGATCGGCCTCCGCCTTCTTCTTCTTGCGCACGCTGTACGTCACTGCCCCGCCGGCACCCAGGGCGCCTGCGACCACCAGGAGCCAACCCCAGGGGAATCCGCCGCCGCTGGAAGAACCGCCACTTCCACCATTCGCGGCGCGAGAGGAAACCCCCGTGACGAATTCGGTGAGCACATCGTAGGAACTGCCGCCCTGGTTCTTCACGACGGCTTGGGCGGCGATGTCGCTGACAGCAAAGAGGGTTGAGTTCGCTCGGAACGTGCTGCCCGCAACGAGTGCGTACGTTCCTGGCTTACCGACGGCGCGGTAAAGCGAACTGAGTGCGGCGTCAGCGGTTCCACCGTTGGATGTGATGAACGATTTGGGTACGACAGCGATGTAGATCGGAGTACCTGCCGACTGCACCTGATCAAGAAGTGCACTTTCCTGAGAAGGGGAGAGCGGGCGTTCGGAGTCGGGGTCGTTGTAGACCGGTGATTGCTTGAGCGAGGCAGCGACAGCATCGACTGACGAGAGTGCTGAGGTGGCAGTGGCGAGACCGAGCAGCGCAATCAGTAGTAGCACGAGGACGCTGGCGACGCGTGTGGTTGCTCTCATGTGTTCCACGCTAGCAAGGTCACGCAAGCCGAGAGGCGGCTGAGTGCGGAGATGTCAGTCGACGACTTCGCAGAACACAGTGCCAGTCGGAACCGTAGCGCCCACCTCGGCTGTCAGGCCGGTCACGGTGCCGGCGCGGTGCGCGGTGATGGGCTGTTCCATCTTCATGGCTTCGAGCACCACGATGAGGTCTCCGGAGGCAACCTGTTGGCCTTCTTCGACGGCGATTTTCACGACGGTGCCTTGCATCGGGGCGGCAACGGCGTTTCCGGAGGCCGCGCCGCCTGCCGACTTCGACCGCGACCGCTTGGGCGCCGCCGACTTAGGAGTGCTGCCCGCGGAGGCCAGACCCGCAGGCAGGGTGACTTCGAGGCGCTTGCCGCCGACTTCAACGACGACCGATTGACGCTCAGCCGAGTCAGTATCGGCGTCGGCGCTGCCAGAGTAGGGGGGAATCGTGTTGTTGAATTCGGTTTCGATCCAACGCGTGTGAATCGTGAAGGGTGCCGCAGGATCGGCCGGTGCGAACGCGGGGTCGTCGACGACTGCCCGGTGGAACGTGAGGGCAGTGGCGATTCCGTCGACCTCGAACTCGGCGAGTGCACGCCGTGAGCGTTCGATCGCCTGCTGCCGAGTTGCTCCAGTGACAATGAGCTTGGCGAGCAGCGAGTCGAAGTTGCCGCCGATGACATCGCCCTGCACGAAACCGCCATCGAGGCGAATGCCGGGGCCGCTCGGCGGGTTCCAGAGAGCAAGTACCCCGGGCGCAGGCAGGAAATTGCGGCCAGGGTCTTCGCCATTGATGCGGAACTCGATCGAATGTCCGCGCAGTGGCGGGTCATCAAACCCGAGGGTCTCACCGGCAGCGATGCGGAACTGCTCGCGTACCAAGTCGATGCCGGACACCTCTTCGGTGACCGGGTGTTCAACCTGCAGGCGCGTGTTGACCTCAAGGAATGAGATGGTGCCATCGACTCCGATGAGGAACTCACACGTGCCAGCGCCGTAGTAGCCCGCCTCGCGGATGATCGCCTTCGACGAGCGGTAGAGCTCATCGTGCTGGTCGTCGGTGAGGAAGGGTGCGGGTGCTTCTTCCACCAACTTTTGGTGGCGGCGCTGAAGTGAGCAGTCGCGGGTGCTGACGACCACCACATTGCCGTGCATGTCAGCGAGTACCTGTGTTTCAACGTGACGCGGGCTGTCGAGGTAACGCTCGACAAAACACTCACCTCGACCGAACGCTGCGACCGCTTCACGCACTGCTGAGTCGTAGAGCTCTGGAATTTCTTCGAGCGTGCGAGCGACCTTCAGTCCGCGACCGCCACCACCGAAGGCTGCCTTGATCGCGATGGGCAGTCCGTGAGCGCGCGCGAACTCGACGACCTCGTCTGAGCCAGTCACCGGGTCGGGCGTTCCTTCAACCTGCGGAGCACCAGCGCGCGCGGCGATGTGGCGTGCGCTCACCTTGTCGCCCAACGAGCGGATGGCGTCGGGCGGAGGGCCGATCCACGTGAGCCCGGCGTCAATGACGGCTTGGGCAAAGTCAGCATTCTCGGAAAGGAACCCGTAGCCAGGGTGAACCGCGTCGGCGCCGCTGCGAGCCGCGACGTCGAGGATCTTGTCGACCACGAGGTAGGTCTCAGCGGCCGTGCTTCCGCCGAGGGCGTACGCCTCGTCAGCGACCTTCACATGCTGCGCGTCGCGGTCGGGATCGGCGTAGATGGCCACGCTCGTGAGGCCGGCGTCACGGCATGCGCGCGCTACACGGATAGCGATCTCTCCGCGGTTGGCGATGAGCACCTTCGACAACGGTCGGGCAACAGGCTGAGCCACGGCATCTCCATGCAAGCGAGGGGCTTCCGAGTCTATGGGGAGTCCGTGTCTGACACGGACCGGGCGTCCCACAGGTCAGTCCACGAGTGGCCGAGTGCTCGCACCAGTTCGCGTAGTAACGGCAGCGACAGTCCAATGACATTCGATGGGTCGCCGTCAATTCCGTCGATGAAGGGGGCCGACAGGCCGTCGAGAGTGAAGGCACCGGCCACCGTGAGCGGCTCGCCTGAGGCAACGTACGCGTCGATCTCGGCATCGTCGGGAGTTCCAAATCGCACCACGGTCTTCGCGCTGGCGACTCGGGCGCCGCCGTCGGCAGCATCGATCAGAGCATGGCCGGTGACCAGGGTGCCGGTGCGACCACGCATGGCTCGCCAGCGATCGCGGGCGTCATTGGCGTCCGTGGGCTTTCCTAGGAGTCGGCCGTCGAACTCGAGCACGGAATCGCAGCCGAGTACAAGGAAGGGGCCGGGATCGGCACCCTGGAACTTGCGTCCCACGTCACGGGCCTTGAGTACCGCCAAGTGTTCGGCCACGGTCTCGGCATCGGCATCGGCGGATAGTGAGGCGATTTCGGCATCTTCATCGACATTGCTGACGATGACAAGCGGAACCACGCCGGCCGAATGCAGCAGGCGGCGCCGTGCCGGCGACGCCGATGCGAGGATCAGCGTGAGAGTAGGCATTAGTGGGGAAGGCTCGAATGCCGCCACGCTGCGGCACCGGTACTCAGTGGTCGGCGGTGCGCAAGTTCGGGTCGGCCCCACAACGGTCGATCTGGTGTTGCAGAAGCGACCGGCGTCGACAACGACGCGACCACTGCGACAAGCGCCGCGAGTTCGTCGGCCGTGGGATCGCCCTTCACAACCCGCAGCAGCGGGCGCGTGGGCTCAGGTGTCGTTGTCTCGTCGGTCATCAGAGCGGAATGTTTCCGTGCTTCTTGGGCGGAAGCGTTGCGCGCTTACCGCGCAGCGTGCGCAGTGCTCGAATCACCATCGGCCGAGTCTCGCTCGGTTGAATGACGCGGTCGATGAAGCCACGCTCTGCTGCGATGTAGGGGTTGGCCAGCGTGTCTTCGTACTCGCTGATGAGTCGAGCGCGCTCGGCCTCGGGATCAGTCGCGTCGCGTAGTTCTTGTCGGTACAAGATGTTGACCGCGCCTTGGGCACCCATCACCGCGATCTGGCCGGTGGGCCATGCGAGGTTGATGTCGGCACCGAGGTGCTTGCTACCCATCACGTCGTACGCGCCGCCGTAGGCCTTACGCGTAATGACGGTGACGAGCGGAACGGTTGCTTCGGCATACGCGTAGATGAGCTTGGCGCCGCGACGAATGATGCCGTTCCACTCTTGATCGGTTCCGGGCAGGAAGCCAGGGACGTCAACGAACGTGAGCACCGGAATGTTGAACGCGTCGCACGTGCGCACGAAACGGGCAGCCTTTTCCGAAGCGTCGATGTCGAGCGTTCCGGCGTACTGCATGGGCTGATTGGCAACGACGCCAACCGGACGACCTTCCACGCGACCGAAGCCAATGATCATGTTGGGCGCGAATAGCGGTTGCACTTCAAGGAAGTCGTCGTCATCGAGCACGTGCTCAATGACCTTGTGCATGTCGTAGGGCTGGTTGGGCGAATCGGGAATCAGCGTGTCGAGTTCGCGGTCGTGATCGGTGATGGTGAGGTCGGCCTCAACGTCAACCACGGGCGCGTCATCGAGGTTGTTGCTCGGAAGGTACGAGAGCAGCGCCTTGACGTAGTCGATCGCGTCGGTTTCGTCGGTGGCCATGTAGTGCGCGACACCCGACTTGGTGTTGTGCGTGCGCGCTCCGCCGAGGTCTTCGAATTCGACGTCCTCGCCGGTGACGGTCTTGATGACATCGGGTCCGGTGATGAACATGTGCGAGGTCTTGTCGACCATCACGGTGAAGTCGGTGATGGCGGGGGAGTACACGGCGCCACCGGCACACGGTCCCATGATCAGCGAGATCTGCGGAATGACTCCCGACGCGTGCACGTTGCGACGGAAGATCTCGCCATAGAGGCCGAGCGACACGACACCTTCCTGGATGCGCGCGCCGCCGGAGTCGTTGATGCCGATGATGGGAACGCCGGTCTTCATTGCGAGGTCCATCACCTTGACGATCTTCTCGCCGAACACCTCTCCGAGCGATCCACCGAACACGGTGAAGTCCTGGGCGAAGACGCAGACCGGCCGGCCGTCGATGGTGCCGTAGCCCGTGACGACGCCGTCGCCGTAGGGGCGGGTCTTCTCAAGTCCGAACGCAGTGGATCGGTGGCGGGCGAGGCCGTCAAGCTGCTGGAAGGAATCTTCGTCGAGCAGCGACAGGATGCGCTCCATTGCCGTCTGCTTGCCCTTGGCGTGCTGTTTGTCGACGGCCTGCTGGCGACGGCTCAGCGCATCGGTGCGTCGTGAGTCGAGGTCGGCGATCTTGCCGGCCGTGGTGTGCAGGTCGGGACCGGTGCCTGAATCGTCGGTCGCTGCGCTCATCTGTCCGCCCTCCGGAGGTCTGGTGGCCTACGTTAGCGAGATGGCAACAGACGCCGTCGGGGACCTCCGCCCGCCACTCGATTCTGCGCTCGTGCAGGCCGAACTCGAGCGATGCGGTCTGGGCGGCTTCCCGATCACTCTTGCCGGCTCCCTTGCCTCCACCAATGCCACGACGGCCGCTCTGTTGGCGGCGGGAAACGAGGCACCTTTCGCGGTGGTGGCGGAGTCTCAGACCGCAGGGCGAGGGCGACTTGACCGTTCGTGGGCCTCACCACCCGGCGCTTCCTTGCTTGTGTCTGTCGCGGTCGACATCCCGTCGCGACCATCCTCCTGGGGCTGGTTGCCCCTGCTCAGCGGCGTCGCAACGGTGCTGACCTTGCGCGAACTCGGGATTCCAGCGGTCGTGAAATGGCCGAACGATGTGATCGTCGACCATCCGCACGGACCTCGGAAACTCGCAGGAATCTTGTGTGAGGGCACCGGTGCCGGCACGGCGGTAGTAGGCATCGGACTCAATGTCGATCAGCGTGCCGACGAACTCGCCACTGATACTGCGACATCGGTGCGGATGGAGGGTCGACGGATTGGTGGGCGCGAAGCACTCCTGGCCCAACTCCTGAGCAACCTGTTGGATTTCGTCGGTCAATGGAATGCGGTGGGAGGCGATGCTGTCGCCTGTGGGCTCTCCGACCAGTACGTTGCGCTCTGTTCAACCCTCGGCCAGCGAGTAGAGGCGCAACTGCCCGCCGATGGGAGCCTGTGGGGAACAGCGGTGGCCATCGGAGCGGAGGGTGAGCTGGTGATCGACAGCGACGATGGGGTGCATCGGTTCTCCGCGGGTGACATCATCCACATCCGGCCTGCCTGACATGGCAAGATAACCGCCATGACGTACCCGGAGAAGTTGTTAGCCGATGGCGAGGACATTGAATTCGAGTTGCGCCCCCACTGGCGTGCCTTGATTCCTCCGCTGGTGTGGCTGTTCGGCCTCATCGTCGGCGGCTTCTTCCTGCTGGCCAAGTGGGGTTCATGGTTCGCTGGCAACGACACGGTGTCGACGTGGGGCCGATGGATCATCGGATTAGCGATGATCATCCTTCTCGTTTCCTTCACAGCGCGTCCGTTCGCCTACTGGTGGACCACTGACTACGTCTTCACCAGTCGGCGCATCATCGTGCGCACGGGACTTGTCGCACGCAAGGGTCGCGACATGCCGCTGTCGAAGGTCAACAACGTCAGCTTCGATATTTCGTTCTGGGGTCGGCTCATGAATTACGGTGTCCTGACTATCGACTCAGCCAGTGACGAGGCGCTCGTCATCGCAGATGTTCCCGATGTTGAGACGATTCAGCGCGAGGTGCAGCGCATGCACGAAGACGATGACCTACGCCGTCGTCGCCAGACCACCGGCGTCGCACCCGAAGACGACGTCTGAGTTCTACCAGCGAATTCGTTCCGCACACACGCCGATCGTCGAGTTCGCTCTACCCGCGTTCATCCATCGCTATCCGTCAATTCCAAGCCCGGGAATGACGGAATCGTATGGAAGAAGGGGCCGTCTGAACTCAGACGACGCTGATTTCAGCGACCTCAATGGGATCGACGGCGGGGAATACCCACTTGCGGTACGACCAGAACCGGAAGAGGGTTCCGAGGCCCAGGCCGATCACGTTGGCGCTGAGGTTGTCGGCAAGCGGTGAGGTGAGTGCGAGCGCGTAGTGCGTGAACCACAGGCACAGCAGAGCGATACCCATAGCGACGGCGTTGAGCACGACGAAGAGTACATACTCGCGGGCGAACGTCGTGCGACCGCGATCACGGAAGGTCCACAGCCTGTTGCCTAAGTAGGCCACCGTGGTAGCAGCCAGCACTGAGAGGGCCTTGGCTGTGATGGGCTTGTCGTAGAGGGGGCCTGGGTCGCCGGCGTACCGCAGCAGGTTGAACAGTCCGACATCAACGACCAAAGCGATGAGTCCGACTATTCCGAACTTCGCTACCTCATGCACGAGTTCGCGCGTTCGGCCGTAGCCATGACGCGCGGTATCAAGGAGGGATGAGGGGCTCATTGCGCCTCTATTCTACGCTCTCCGGGGGCGTGGACTAGGTTGTGGTGGTGCCCGAGCGCGACTTTCCTGTGGTGGCGATGGTGGGTGGGGGACAACTGGCCCGCATGACCGCCCAGGCGGCGATTGCGCTCGGAGTCGGATTTCGAGTATTAGCCACCGATCTCAACGAGTCGGCCGCTCAGGTGTGCCGCGACATTCAGATCGGCCGACACGACGATCAGGAAGCCCTCACTGCGCTGGCGGTGGGCGCCGATGTCATCACCTTCGACCACGAGCACGTGCCGCCGGAGATGCTCGAACGGCTCGTGGCGAACGGAAGCGTTGTGCGGCCCGATCCGTCGTGCTTGGTCTACGCGCAGGACAAAGCGCTCATGCGCGCCAAGCTCACCGAGGCTGGAATTCCCTGCCCGCGTTGGGCGGTGGTCACATCTGCTCAGGAAGCCACCGATTTCGGTGATGCGGTGGGCTGGCCGATCATTCTCAAGACATCGCGCGGTGGTTACGACGGGCGTGGCGTGTGGGTGATCGACTCATCCGAAGCTGCGGGCAAGCTGCTCGCCACGGCCACGTTGAACCCCGGGGCCGTGTGGCTGGCCGAGGAGAAGGTTGCCTTCACCCAGGAACTCGCGGCGCAGGTCGCGCGCAGCCCCTCGGGGCAGGCAGTGGCCTACCCCGTTGTTCGCACAGTGCAGACCGACGGAATCTGTACCGAAGTTGTTGCTCCGGCGCCTGGGCTCAGTGATGAGCACGCGACTGCGGCTCAGACCGTCGCCCTGAACGTCGCCGCTCTGCTTGGCGTGACGGGAATGCTGGCCGTCGAGCTCTTTGACACCCCAGATGGTGTGTTGGTGAACGAACTGGCGATGCGGCCGCACAATTCGGGCCATTGGTCCATTGATGGTGCGGTCACGAGTCAGTTCGAAAACCATCTACGTGCCGTACTCGACCTGCCTCTTGGTTCGCCGCGTCTGCTCGCGCAACACGCGGTGATGGTCAATGTTCTCGGGGGTGATCTGCCCGATCTCTATCCCGCCTACAAGCATCTGATGGCGCGTGATCCATCGCTGCGGGTGCATGTCTACGGCAAGGAAGTGCGACCTGGCCGTAAAGTCGGGCATGTGACGGTCATCGGCGACGATCTCGATGACCTGCTCGTACGCGCACATCACGCGGCCGACTACCTCGCGGGAGTAATCGATGAGTGACGCAACCCCGATCGTTGGACTGGTCATGGGGAGCGACTCCGACTGGTCTGTGCTTACCTCGACGTCCGATGCACTTGCCGAGTTTGGCGTGGCCCATGAGGTGCGAGTGGTGTCAGCGCACCGTATGCCGCGCGACATGATCGAATACGGCGAAACGGCGGAGGCTCGAGGATTGCGGGTCATCATTGCCGGTGCTGGTGGCGCAGCGCATCTTCCTGGAATGCTCGCGAGCGTCACTCCACTTCCCGTCATCGGCGTGCCGGTGCCGCTGGCGCAGCTTGACGGACTCGACTCGCTTCTCTCGATCGTGCAAATGCCCTCGGGTGTGCCGGTAGCAACCGTGGCAGTGGGGGGCGCGCGCAACGCGGGCCTGCTCGCAGTGCGTATTTTGGCGTCGGCCGACACTGAGGAGGGTGCTGCACTTCGTGAGCGCATGCGCGCATTCCAAGTTGCCCTCGGCGATGTGGCGCGGGCAAAGGGCGAGCGCTTGCCGCGCAGCGGGAACGCGCCGCAGTCGTCGTGACCCCGAGCGAACTGCTGGCGCTCGTTGGAGCGTGGGTGGTGGTCGGATTGATGCCCGGTCTGCTTGTCACCGTTGGTCTGCGCCGCAACGCTGGGCTGCTTCGTAACGTGGCGCTTGCGCCGATTGTCGGCTATGGCCTCCTGATGTCAGTAGCCGTTGTCCTTGAGGTTCTTGGAAAGCCGGTTGGGCCGGTCACCGTCGTGATTCCTGCCTACGCAATTGCGTTGCTGTGTCTGGCCATCGGTGTGATGACGAGACGGAACACAAGGTGGCCATCCACCGCGCTCGTTGTGCGCGCGATTGATGTGTTGCCGGTAGTCGTGGTGATCGTCGTGAGCATGTCGATCTGGTGGAGTGCTACCGGCGGACTCACTCTGGTGCCGCCCAACGATGATGGTGCAAACCATGGACTGTTCACCACGCAGATCTTGGGGCTACAAACGATCACCCCTGACCGAGTCGTCGTCGGCAGTGTGGTGTCAGGAAGTCCGAGCGCCGCCTACTACCCGTTCGGAATCCACCTCGTGGCCGCGCTCGTAAGCCGCATCAGTGGCAGCCCGGTCGCGTCGGTTCTCACATTCGAGGTGGTGGTGGCGGCGGTGCTGCTACCACTTGGCATGTTCGTGCTGACTCGCCGACTGTTTCCGGCTCGTCCAGGGGCGGCCATCGTCGCCACAATCTTCTCGGTGAGTTTCGTCGCGATGCCGTACTACGTGGCGAGCTGGGGCGCTTACCCCTTCATTATCGGAATGGCGGGGCTAGCAATCGCAATCGATGCGATCTGCGGCATTGCGCGTGATGCACCGGCAGGTGGGGCTGGGGTCGTCGTGGGACTCAGCGTGGTCGGCCTGTTTGCGGTGCACTCCAGTGAAGCAGTATCGGCAGTTCTGCTGGGGTTGCTGGTGCTCGTTGCGGTGGCAGTGCGGCGTGAGCAGCGATTTCGTGACAGCCTGTTGCCCCTCGCAATTGCCCTGTTTGTGCTGCTGGCGTTCATCGCCCCCCAACTCCTTCAGATTCGGCGCGGTGCGAGTGCCGTTGCGGTGGCGTCGCTTATTCCGTCCCAGACTGCCGTTGATTCGGTCGTGAACGCGTTGACGTACGTGACCGGGATTCCTAACCGCGATCTGGTGCCGCAGCTAGCTGGCGGGCTCAATGCATGGCACATCGTGGTGGGTGGTGCAGTGTGGCTATTGGCTGGTATCGGCTGCTGGGTTGCCGTGCGCGATCGTTGGTCTCCTGAATGGGCGCTGGCCCTAGCGGCGTGCGTGCTGGTCGTCGTCGCGTCGTCGATGAGACTGCCGTTCATCGATGCCCTCACCATTCCGTGGTACTCCCGGTGGGATCGGCTTGTGATGAACCTGTTGGTGTTGCTTGCGCCGTTGGCCGCGTTGGGAGTGCTCACGGTGACGGCGGGAATGGCCAGCTACCGACTCCGGTTGGTCGTCACCGGGGCCATCGCGGCCGTCGTTGCCCTTCCATCACTCGTAGTGGCATCGGACGTCGCACATGCTGCGTACGAGCGCAACAGTCTTGCCGGACCAGATCAACGAGCGGCCTACGCGTGGTTGGCCGACCACGTGACGCAGGGTGGCTCCGTGCTCAATGACTCGCGCGACGGTTCGGGATGGATGTGGGCGTTGGAGTTAGTGCCACCGCTCTTTGCTGTCGCACCCCATCAGATCGATGGCTGGGGAGACCGCACCTATTTACTCGACCACGCGGCTGACATTCGAACCGATGTGCGAGCGGCGGCGGTCGCCGAGCAGTGGAGCGTGCAGTACGCCTATGTGGGACCACGCACGTATCTCAAACGCGGTCCCGTGCTGTCGGCAGACGACCTCGTGGCCGGTGGCGGATGGCGGGTTGTCTTTGAACAAGGGGGCGCCACCGTACTTGAGCGAGTGGGAGCCCGATCCTGAATTCGTCAGAGACCGATCAGCCGCGGCCACTCCTCATCGGGGCATCGATCCATCACGACGGTGAGGCCCGCCGCTTGGGCGCGGTCGGCCGCAGCTTCGTCAATGACTCCCAGTTGCATCCACACCGCTGATGCGCCGACGGTGATTGCCTCGTCGACAACGGCCCCTACGAGGGCGCTATTGACGAAGCAGTCGACAACGTCGAGGTGTCCCACGAGGTCGGTTGCCTCCTGCAGTGTGCGAACTGCAGGCTCGCCATGTACCGATTCGGCAGTCGGGTGAACCGCAATGATGCGTTTGCCCTTCGACTTCAGCATGCGGGCCACGTGCCACGCCGGTCTCATCGGATTGTCGCTGAGCCCAACGATCGCCCACGTCGTGCTGTTCAGAAGTAGTTCGCGCATTTGTTCGTCGGTGGCAGGGATCACATTGTGCAGGCTACCGGGGTGCCGTGTGCAGGAAGCGCAACTGCTCGCGGGCGATTACGGTAGAGGGAAGGAATCGAGGAAGGATCACGATGGCGGGCAACGCAGGAAATCCGAACTTTGACGCGTTCACTTTGTCGGAGGAGCACCAGATGCTCCGAGAGGCAGTTCGTGAATTGGTAATCGACAAAGTGGTGCCTCGTGCCGCCGAAATCGATGAGACCGGCGAGTTTCCGTGGGACGTCTACGAGGCCTTACGAGCGGCCGACTTTCATGCCATTCACATTCCTGAGGAATACGGCGGTCAGGGTGGTGACGCACTTGCTGCATGTTTGGTAATCGAGGAAGTGGCGCGCGGATGCGCGTCGTCGTCTCTGATTCCGGCTGTGAACAAACTCGGAACACTGCCGTTGATGATCGCGGCCGATGACGAATTGCTGCAGCGCTATCTGCCGCAGGTCGCTTCAGGTGAGGCGATGTTCTCGTACGCGCTCAGTGAGCGCGAAGCCGGAAGCGACGCCGCGTCGATGAAGACGCGCGCCGTGGCTGACGGCGATGGGTGGGTACTCGACGGACAGAAGAGTTGGATCAGTAACGCAGGAGTGTCGAAGTACTACACGGTTCTCGCGGTCACCGATCCCAATGCCGGATCCAAGGGAATCTCCGCATTCGTCGTGCATGCCGATGATGAGGGTTTCTCGCTGGCACCGCCTGAGCGCAAACTCGGAATCCACGGGTCACCCACGCGCGAGATTCTGTTCGACTCGTGTCGTATTTCTGGTGATCGCATCATTGGTGCGCCCGGCACCGGATTCCAAACTGCCATGAAGACGCTCGACCACACGCGCATCACCATTGGTGCGCAGGCACTCGGAATTGCGCAGGCCGCAGTCGACGCGGCGACGGCCTATGCCAAGGAGCGTCAGCAATTCGGTCGCGCGATCGGTGCGTTCCAAGGGATTCAGTTCATGCTCGCCGACATGGCGATGAAGACCGAAGCAGCGCGGTCGCTGGTGTACATGGCAGCAGCCAAGAGTGAGCGTGGAGACGCCGACCTAGCGTTCTTCGGTGCAGCGGCCAAGTGCTTCGCATCCGATGTGGCAATGGAAGTGACGACGGATGCCGTTCAGGTCTTCGGCGGTGCCGGTTATACCCGTGACTTCCCCGCTGAACGTTTCATGCGTGATGCGAAGATCACCCAGATCTACGAAGGCACCAACCAGGTGCAGCGCATTGTGATGTCCAAGCATCTATTGAAGTAGTGCGGCGAAAGGGGAGGCCGCCACCGTTGAACCCGTGAGCAGCCTCCCCTCCCGACGTTACTTCCGCTTATCGTTCTTCTCGTGCGCCTTACGCGGGCTGAGCCTGTAGAGAGTGCCGAGTTGGCCCTCCCACATGAGGTCGCCGTTGTAGAACGGCTGGATCATCGAGCCTTGCGTCATTGTGGGAATGACGGCTGAACGGGCGAGTTCGCGACCCGTTGCGGCATCACGCCACACCGCCATGCCATTGGCGTTCTGGGTGGGAACTTCATTGGCGGGGATATCCGTCGAGACCAAGACCCGGTGGTGTGCATCACCGATGAGCATGGTGAATTCGGTTGTGGTCTGGGTCTTCTTCCACACGGTGGTCAACTTCGGAGTAGGCCCATTCACCGACAGACGCAGTGCCGCTAGCTTGCGCGGCACCGTGTCGAATACGAACAACAGGTTGCTCGATGCGTCAGATGATAGGGAGGCACCCACCATGCTGGTTGCTCCACCAAGGTTCGCGACCAGCCACGGGTCGGGAGTGTCATTGGCGAATGGCTTGAGCGACACCGACTTGGTCGAGTCCGCCTGACTAATCGCAGTCACACTCATCGGGACGGTCGTTTTGTAGGAGTTGTTGGCAGTTGCGACCCAGTCCTTCATTGCAACAAAGGACGTGTTCGTGGTCTGGCCAGCATCCTGTGTGACCGGCGCCGTCCAGGTTGGGTCAAGTGTCAGACTGCCGTCGCTGCCCACTTCATAGCGAATCCCTTGGCAGGGGCCGAATCCCTCGATGAGATAGGCGTAGTTCTTGCCTTGGAATCGGGTGATGGTTGCGCGCGCACCGGCCGGATGAAGAAGGGTCACCTGATGCAACACGGTCATTGAGATTGGGTCGACAGTGACAAGTTCCGACGGCGGAACCCAGCCGATGGTTGTCGGAGTTGCGGCGGTGGGGTTCGCGGGGCACTTCGCGAGAGCGGGCGGGCCCTGCTCGGTGCAACCGTAGGCCCGGTATCCCGACTTGAACACCAGAAGGCCGTCTGCGGTGGCATTGAATCCGTTGTACGCCGCATTGTTGGGGTCGGCGTCGACGTTCACCGGTAGGTCAAGGGATGCGATGACGTGGCCATCCGAGGGATCGATTTTGGCCAAGTAGTGGCTATAACTCACGTAGAGGTTGCCATCGCTGAGCATTCCCATGACGCCGGGGTAATCCCAGAGTGCGGGGGTTACGGTGATATCCATCAATTGGGTGTGCCATACCGATGCCAACGTGACCGGGTCAACCTGATCGACGAAGGCGCCAATGGAGCCCGGCAATTGGCCGTATCCGCCGCCCAAGATGTAGGCGTGCGAGGCGTCCTTGTAGACCATGTTGAACCCCGACGGGTACAGGTCGGTTGCTGAATTGCTCGAGGTGACCGCGTTCTTCTCGGAAGTAGATCCACCGAAGTAGGCCCGCGAGAAGACGTGCGAACGAGCTGAGTCGTAGTGCTCAAATGAACTAAGCGAGGGGTACCACGGCGAATTCGATGTGGCAGGCGCCGCTGAACTCAGCCCTCCTGTCGTGATCACCAACGCTCCGACAAGTGCGATCGAAGGAACTGCCCATCGCATTCGCCGAAACTTCGTGTGTGGCTGAGTCATGAGTCCTTGATTTCCAATCGTGAGAGTCACACCACGAATTCGTGGTCGGTACTACTCTCAGCGACTGAGGAAGTGGCCACTACCGTGCTGGCACGGTAGTGGAAGTGGTTTCACCCGACCGGGTGAGGGTCTGAGAGCGATGCCCCTACCTCATCGAACTGTATGGGTGCCAAGGAATTCGATCCCGTCAGCAATACCCGTGCTGGCACGGTGGTGCCGGCTGTCGCCTGATGGAAATCTAGACGTGATTGCGAGGCGACAACTCCAAGGGGGACCAACATGAAGGATGCAAGCGATACACCAAGTGAATCGAGCGCATTACCTGACGGTGGTTTAGGCCGCCGGCAAGTCTTGGTCGGTGCAGCAGCTGTTGCTGCGGCCGCTATTGCCGCCCCACGCATGAAATCGCAGGCCAACGTTGCAGCGAAATCTTCGGAGGATTCGAAGGGTGGCCACCCCCACGCTGGCAAGCCCAACATTCTTTTGGTCATGGTCGACGAGCTTCGCTTCCCCAAGGTGTTCCCCACAGGCATCAATTCTGCTGCCGAGTTCCTTGCCGCATTTATGCCGAACACCTACACGTTGTGGCAGAGGGGCGTGAAGTTCTCGCAGCACCACAGCGCATCTAACGACTGCTCACCCTCGCGCGGTGTGTTCTTCACCGGCCTCTACAGCCAGCAGTCGTGGTTCACCACAACGATCATCGACGATCCCACCTCCACCACCTCGTCGTCGCCGGTGCTCAACCGCCGTGTGCCAACGTTCGGGAAACTGGTTCGGCTGGCCGGGTACAAGACGCCGTACATCGGCAAGTGGCACTTGTCACTTCCTCACTCGACGCAACCAGGCACCGCCAACAGTCTCGAACAGTACGGGTTCGAAGGAATGACAAGCCCCGATCCAACCGGATACAACCTGCAGGGAACCTACGGCGGCCCCTCGGGATACCTCAGTGACAACGATGTGAAAGACCAGGCGGTGAGCTGGCTCAACGCGACAAAGCCGACCGACCAGCCGTGGTGTCTCACTGTCGGCTTCGTGAACCCGCACGACAAGGAATTTTTCCCGGCGGGAACCGAGTTCGAAACTTTCGCCGGGTTGTTTGCGGACTCGAGCAAGAACCCGACTGGGCTGCAGCAGTACCAAGCCTTCGCAACGCTGCCCTCTGCCAGCGCTGTTAACTGGGCCGACAATGTCCTCAAATCGCCGCCGTCGTATGGCTATCCGACCATTCCGGACAACTGGGAGTCGCTGGCGACCCTGCAGGCTAACAAGCCCTCCTATCAGGCGGTGGCACGCTGGTTTCAGGCCTCGGCTTGGGGTGGCGTCTCGGATGTTTCCACCGAAACTGAATTCAGCGTCGTCCAGTACCCACAAAACCCCGAGTATCCGTTACCCATCAGGGGCGTCGGAATTGCTCCGTACAGCTACTGGCAACGATCACTTGACTGCTACACGCAGATTATGGAAATCATCGACGTGCGGATTGGCGCTGTTCTCAATGCGATGCCTCCCGCCGTTGCCGACAACACAATCGTCATTTTCACCTCCGACCACGGTGATTTCGGTGGTGCGCACGGCCTCGTGTCTGGAAAAACCGGAACGTTCTACGACGAGGCCGTTCGGGTGCCGCTCATCGTGTTCGATCCCACCGGACAATTCACCGGTGATGTCGATACCATCCGTACCGGATTGACCTCACACGTCGACATGACTCCGTTGATTACGAGTCTTGTTCACGGTGGAAGCACGAGTTGGATGAAGGGCGAGCTGAAGACCATCTACGGAACGCGGCATGACATGGTGCCGATGCTTCGTTCTGCTAAGGCACCCGGACGTCGTTACGCGATGCACTCCAATGACGAAGTCGTCGCGCCACAGGGCAACTTCTCGAACTCGCCATGGCACCTGACGGGCGTGGTCACACCCAAGGGCAAGTTCAGTCTCTACTCATTCTGGAACGGCACCGACGTGAAGATCGACCCGCAAGGTGCAGAGACTGAGTACTACGACTACTCAACTCGCGGGGGGCAACTCGAACTCGACAGCACTCCGTCGTCACGTGCTGCCCGCGATGCTCTACTGGCACTTCGACGCGATCTGATTCCTAACGAACTGCGCCGTCCGCTACCTCGCACATATTGGATACCACAAGAGGAGTCGCGTTTGGCAACCCAGGCCTTCTATGCACTCATCCTAGATTCGGCCAGCGGCAACTAGGCATGTAGTTCTGAAGCGATGGCGTGGTCTGCACCTGGTAAGTCGCACTATCGGTGACAGACCACGCCATGAGCCAATGTCGAGAGGGTAGTGATGAGTGACGATGAGGTTCGGCGGGCCTTCGCCGATCTCTACGCGATGGACGCCGAGTTCGCCGAAGCGATCGCATCGGCTCCCAGCATGAGCCGAGCAGTGAGCATTGCGGCAGAACGTGGGTTCGTCGTTGATGCAGCAGCGATTCGGGCGGCCGTCACCGGTTGGAATGGTGAGACTGCGGGAGCCGAAGCGCTCGATCTTCGACTGAAACCCACGGTGTCGGAAGGACACCGGCTTCGCTACTAAAACCTGTCAGTTGGTTGCGACAGTCAGGCTGAACTCAGCGCCACTCGCGCTTCGAGTCAACTCCCATGTGCCATCGTGTCGGAGCGATACCTCGTCGAAAATATGTGAGCCAAGCCCGGCGCGCTGGGAGGACTCGGCTTTGGTGCCGTCGTCGACGCAGACCAGCGTGAGGTAATCGGAATCGAATGTTGCCGACACTGTCATGTGAGTTGCTGCCCCGTGGCGCTGAGCATTGACAAGGCACTCATCAATCACTCGCTTGAGATCAGTTGAAAGTGTTGGCCAACGGCGACCAACTTCCGACCAGTCAACGTGATCGTCGAGTTCGATTCCGAGGAGGCGTGCTGGAGTACGCGCACTGGGAGAGTCGCCACTAAGCCCGGGATGCATGAGGCGATTGAGCAGGATCGGCAAGGTGATGGTGCGCACGCCTTCGAATTCGGTGACCGCTTCGGGGCGCCTTTGAAGCCGAAGTAGAAGCACGACGGCCGATAGTCGTCCCTGCACGGAACGGTGGAGGCTCTCGGAGATCATTCGATCGGTGAAATCCGCCTCTTCAAGAAGTCGAATCCGCTCGGTGTGCTGCGCCTCCAGCGACACTCGAAGTTGATTCGTGTCGCTTTCTGCTTGAGCGGCGTAGCCGCGTGCGAGTTGAAACGTAAGTCCGCCGACGCCATATCGCATCAGGCTTCGAAGCAGGATTGAACTGGCCGCCACGGCAGTGAAGCCCACGTCTGAGAACAGCAGGAGTGTGGCGATGGACGCTCCTGCCGAAACGAACCCAATTGCGCACCAACAGGCGACTGTCCACCACGCTGCTTTCACTTGCGCCACCGGCACAGGGGCGAGTTGAAGTAGTGCGGCAGTCAGGACAGGGAGAAGCGCGCTCAGCGACACTGCGATCGCTTGAGGAACGCCAATACTGAACCCCACGATGTATGCCTGAGCGGGAAGTGTCACGAGAGCGACGATCGCGGTAAGACCGACACTCACCACCGGTGAGGACGAGATTGAGGGGAAACGGCGACGGGAGGGCTGGCCGACGCGGGTGAATTGCTCCTTGGCGTCGATGACGATTGTGGCCGGTGTGCCTCGCAGTGGTGCTCGCAGTTCGCCCTCGGGGCCGAGGTGCAGCCCAGCCACTCGCTGAATCGTGTCGAGTGGCCTGCGCGATGCCGCCGCCGATGGTGCGATCACAAGGGTTGCGCCGTCGCGGGCGAACTCAACCTCAAGATGCGATTCGGCCGGCTCGAGATGCCGAAGCCAGCGGTAGGCCTGATGCCGGACGTGCTCGTCGAGGAGTACGCCGCGTGCATCTTCATCGACGATGTCGGGTGCGGCGCGAACGATGAAGGTGGGGCCAAGTGCCGAAAGTGCAGGGATGAGCCCCGCTCGAACAGATACTGGATGGAGCAAGTGGGCCAGTGGTCGCATCACGTTGCTGAGGAATGCGTTCAACGCATCAGCAAGTTCAGCATCGGTGAGATCGGCTTGTTGATCGTGTATTCGATTGAGTGGCTCTTGAACCTGAACTTGAAGTACCTGCGCGTAGTTCTCAAATCGATCCTGCTGGGCAGAAAGCAGAAGCGCGTTCAGGCCCGACTCTTGATCGAGAGATATTTGAAGTTGACGGTTGACTAACCGCGCGTGTTGCCAGCTACGCAACGTGTCGTTGCCGATTGCGTGCGCGGCGAGAGCCGCAAGTGTGAGGCCGACCGAGAGCAAGAGCCACAGGGAAAAGTCGGCTCCGATCAATTCCCGTGAACTTAGGCTCGTCAGCATCGCCCACGAGCCGACGAAAGTTCCAAGCCCTACGGTCAAGCGACCCATCGTGGCCTGGTGTTGCGGCGCCATCCAGATGCCCAGGCTGGCGATGGCAGCAACCACCAACGCCATGAAAGCGAATGACACTAGGACGGCACCCGCGTCAGGTGAGACTCCGGGAGTCAGCAGCCTGACCAGACACGCCAGCAGAGTAATGGCGAGGCCGGGCCAGACATTCTCTAGCCAACGTGCACGCATCAGCTCAACTCAATCGGCGGCTATTGCGGGGACTCGTGTTTTGCACGTACATCACGACGGCTGCTACCCGTGGGTTGAGCCCGTCGTCGGCATTGCCGATGCGAAGCGCCGTAATGATGTCGGAGGCTACGGACTCGACGGTGCGCACAGTGATCTGGAGGTCATCGGCGATCCGGCGGTTCGACCAGCCTCGGGCCATTCTCGACAGCACATCAAGTTGTCGGGGAGTGAGTTCACCCAGAGGGCCAGTAGTTGATACCACGAGGTCGTCAACGAGCGCGTCGTCGATGATCACTTCACCGGCTGAGGCCGCCTCAATGGCTCGACCCAGTTGATCGATGTCAGAAACACTGGTCTTCAGTAAGTACGACCAGCCGCCTTGAATCTCGGGCGGGAGCGTGGTCAGTACCCCCGGCAGGGCCAGATTCGACAGCAAGACGACGCCGCGTGTTGTGGTGCGACGGCGTAACTCAATGCCCAATTGTGTGCCGGTCATGCCGCTTCCGAGGTCGATGTCGGTCAACAGGACGTCGACATCGTCGGGTCCGGTTGCGGCGAGAGCCTCTTCAGCGGTGGCACAGTCACCGACGACAACGACTCCGGGAATGCGGTTGACGAGGGCGTGAACAAGCAGTTCGCGGTAGAGCGGCTCATCCTCGACGACGAGTACCTTCACGCGGTCCATCTGCCAAGTATGGGGCGCGCTGGCCGATTCATTCCGAAACGGGGTTCCAGGTCGCGCCCGGGGGCACATTTCCGCCGACTGGTACTCCCAATGAACCGCGCACCTCATCGAGAGGCTGATCGAGAAGCGAAACCCAATCCCAGCCCGCGCTATAGACATCGACATGGGTCGCAGCACCACGTTGAGCTGCGTCGGCCACCAACTGCGGGTCAAGGTGGGCGTGAGCGGGGTTGAAGACACCGATCTTGATTCCCTGGTGCCACTGCAGCAGTACCACGGAGAGCCACCCGATACCGGCAGCTGAGTTGCCCGCGTTGAACACGGCGGTGTACACCTCACCATGTGCCATGGTGTCGTAACCGGCCAACACGTGGTGCACGTCATGTGAGCCGAGGAACTGCACCGGCAGCGGAGTGCCCGGGGTGCCGGGTATGTCGAAGGGTGCATCGCTATAGAAGCGGCGCATCTCATAGCCAAGTGAGCCGTCAGGTGCCTTGTCGAGTCGACGGTGGTAGTCCTCAATCATCGCGACGTTGCTCAGGCCACCGAGATCTTTTCGTGCGGCGAACTTGCGCACCTCATTGATGTCGACGTTGATGCGCTTGGACATGAATCGTCGGAAGACATCGGCCTGTGCTGCCTTCGAATGCTGACCGGCAGTAAGTGTGACTGCGCGAACCATGGAGTCACTGGCGCCCAGTTGCTTGCTGATCCAGCGCGCTGCGTCGAGCCCCTCGGGGTCTTGCTCAATCGAGTACAGCGCCACAAGTACTCCGGCATGTACCGCTTCGAGGGCTTGTTGCTGAGTGGGGAGGCACGCCTTGATCTCAGCGATGCCAGTTTCAACATCGGGCCATGGTTCGGCATCGCCGACAAGGTCGGAGAAATCGATGGATTCCTCGAATCCGTGGCAGCCCGCGCACGATTCGAGTCCGGCGAACATGCGCACTAGATCAGCGCGGTCGCCGTCAAAGGGTCGAGTGCCATTGGCGGTAGCGACCATCCGCATGACAGCGACAAGGCCGCGTCGCTCGTGAGGATTTCCAAATGCCAGCATCGCCATGAGCGTCTCCGATTCTCGATGTGAAAGTGATTAAGCGGGTGCGTGGGTGTTTTCATCTGACGGCAGTGCGACACGAACCAACGGCGCAGGCATGAGCGAGCGTGTGACAAGCAGCCGCACGGTACCGGCGATGATTGCGATCAAAGCGAGGTTGGCCACGACAAACAATACGACCGCCAGGCTCTCCATCGGTCCGTGGGCGCCTCGGATGACAAAGACGATCGCGTCGAATGCGATCGCAGTGATTCCGAAACTGAAGGCCCAGTACGACGCGGTGAACGGCTGCTTCATCACCCAGGGCAGTAGTCGAATCAAGATCAGAAACATCAGCAGGCCATAGCCAAACAGCGCGAGAGCGGCGAGGTCGGGTGGCGGCCCGTCGAGTCCGCCTGTCACGAACAGGTATCCGATACAGCCGACAACGGGAGGCGCCAGCATGATGCCCATCGCGGGTCGCAACGGCAGGGGCAGTGCCGACACGGTGGCGAGGCGATGAGTGATGATCGACTCAAGGGCTAGCCACGACAGCACTCCGGCGCCGAGAAAGAGCACTCCGAGTTCGGGGTATCCGAAGTAGCCGGCTCCGAACGCGCTGACAAAGTTTCCCGCAACGGTGGGTAGGTACAGCGCGGGACTCAACGTCTTTTCGTCGCGTTCCCCCATCCAGAAGTTGCTGGTGAACCGAATCCCGTATGCCAACTGCACCACCGTGCCAATGATGAACAACGCTGTGGCGAACGTGTGTGCGTAGGGAGCGATCGCGATTCCGGCGAGAATGGTGGCCACGCCGGTCAGCCCAATGAAGCAACTCTGAACGGGGTGGCGCCATTCGGCCAGTGCCTCGTCGCGATGCCACGCCCATTTCGCGAGGTAAAGCAGCATTAGCACGACCCACACCACAAAGCCGGTGATCATGATGATTTCTCCGACGGCTTTGGGTAATGCCCAGGCGTGGTTCGCGACTCGCCAGCAGTCACCGAGTCCGACCAGACCCAGAACGATGCCGAAGAACGAGGCAGGTATTGGAGGAGTTTTCATGGGGCGTTGACAAAAGGATGTCGCGGGTACGTGGCTGGCATCGACCGGGCTTTCTCGTCACAGGTGGGCATAGGAGGATAAGTTTAGTCATCCCGTCAGGCGGCACTACCGTGCTACTACGGTGTCTGAAAAGATGACGGGCTGAGAGAGTGCCGAGGCCGTCAGTCGCGACCTCGAAGAAGGATTTCACGACCGATATGAAGGAATTCGCGACCGAT
>Ga0194043_1000112_pt1 | contig 37437 bp, 36 predicted proteins | sample JunL4415m_MetaG_FD_161274 | JGI IMG/M metagenome (GOLD analysis project Ga0194043, IMG submission 161274) | Anoxic zone freshwater microbial communities from boreal shield lake in IISD Experimental Lakes Area, Ontario, Canada - Jun2016-L442-15m | ecosystem: Environmental > Aquatic > Freshwater >...
CACCGTTTGTGGTGGGCGGCGCGCTGATCCTCGTTGCATTCGCGTTCGGCGGCCGATTGCTCAGCGACCAACGAATCGACGCGGCCGCTCCTGCGGCGCCGAACGTCACCGCCAGCGTCAACGCCAACGGCTAGTTGGCCGAACTCCGAACGCCCGCGCCGCCGTCGATGACATAGGTCTCGCCGGTAATCCAGTTGCCGAGATCGCTCGCCAAAAACGTGGCCAAGTTGGCGATGTCTTGCGGAACCCCCAAGCGGCGCAACGGCAAGCTGGCAGCCAACGTGTCGCCGAAGTTATCCACGAGATACGCCGCGAAATCGGTCTGCACTAGTCCCGGGGCAATGCCCACAACTCGCGTGGGGCCGAGCTCGCCAGCAAGCTGACGAGTGAGATGAATGAGCGCTGCCTTGGTGAGGTTGTACACGCCGAGCGCGCCTTCGGCACGAAGGCCGCCGACAGACGCGATGTTCACGATGACACCAGGGTTGTCCTTCATCGAGGCCTCCCACACTGCCTTGGTCCAAAACAGTGGGCCGCGCAGGTTGACATCGAAGGTCTTGTCGTAACGAGCGGGATCTACGCCGAGCGTGGACCCGTAATAGGGATTGGTGGCAGCGTTGTTCACCAAGATGTCGATCTTGCCGAAGCGTTCGATGGTTGCCTCGACGCATCGCTGTGCGGCATCGAGGTCGCCCACATTCGCTGCGAACACTGCCGTCTCACCGTCGATCGTGCTCGCCGCAATTTCGAGCTGATCGTGCTTACGCGAGCTCAGCATTACTTGTGCGCCGGCCGCTGCGTATGACTGAGCTATCGCAAGACCAATGCCTCGTGATGCTCCTGTAACCAACGCGACCTTGCCTGCAAGCGAAATTTCCATGCCCGCAAGTTAGTCGGAGGCAAGTCCGCCGAACTGCTCCGAGGAGTCACTGGCCAGCACGCTGACGGCAACTCGACGAACGCGCCGACCCTCGACTTCGAAGGCCGAGAACCGCCAGCCAGCAAAGTCGACGCTCTCGCCTACGGCGGGCACATGCTCGAGTGTGCCAAACAAAAAGCCACCGATGGTGTCCCAGTCATCGTCGGGCAAATTGAGTTCGAGAAGGTCGTTGAGATCGCCAACCGACATGCCCCCATCGACGAGATAATCGCCATTGCTGAGGCGCTCGACTTCTTCGTCTTCGGTGTCGTGCTCATCGACGATCTCGCCAACAAGCTCTTCAAGGCAATCTTCGAGCGTGAGCAAACCAGCGATAGCGCCGTACTCGTCGGCGACAAACGCAAGGTGAAACTTCTGCGCCTGCATCTCGCGCATCAAGCGACTCACAGGCTTGTTCTCGGGCACCACGATTGCCAAGCGCACGATGTCGCGCACCGGAGAAGCCCCCTTGCCTTCACGCTCGAGACGCATCAGATCCTTGGTGTACGCGAGGCCGATGACATCGTCTTCGTCTCCTTCGCTGAGCACCGGCAACCTGCTGACACCCTTGGCAATGGCGACATCGAGTGCTTCGGTGACCGTGGCATCGAAATCGACAACCACCATGTCGGGACGCGGCACCATAATCTCGCGAGCAACCGTGTCGCCGAATTCAATAACCGACTCGATCAGCAAGTGTTCTTCGGGTTCAACGACTCCTTCGTGAGCAGCGGCTTGCACAATGCCAAGCAGTTCTTGCTCGGAAACGAACGGGCCCTTTTCGAGACCCTTGCCGCGCACGATGACGTTTGTGAGCCAGATCAAACCCTTTGAGATCCAGCGCAGCGGAGGGAACGCAACCAGCGCCGCCGCAGGGCGAGCCGTGGCCAGCGCGGCGCGCTCGGGGTACAACACCGCGTATGTCTTGGGCACTGCTTCGGCGAACACGAAGAACACCAACACGTTGATGAACACGCCAACCACAAGGCCCCAGGTGCCAAACAGATGGTCGAACACGATTGCCGTAAGTGTCGATTGCACGATGGTGCAAGCGAACACCGTAAGCAACAGCGGGTTGATCCAACGCTCGGGCTCGCTGACCAGCTTTACAAGCACCTTCGCGGATCGATGACCCTTATCAAGCAACGACGCGGCCTTGGGCTTGGTCATGCGTGACAGACCCATCTCGGCAGCCGAGCAGAAGGCAAGCATGACGAGCAATACACCGATGGCGACCAATCGCCACACATCGGTTGACGAGAACTGGTTGGCGATCATGGTGTGGAAGAGTCCTGACGGAATCCGGTTGGAGCCTCACCGTGCCAGTGAAGTTGTTCGAGTAAATCGAGTTCGCGGCGACGCATCACGATCGTCTCGTCGGGTTCCGCGTGGTCGTAGCCCAGCACATGCAAGATGCCGTGCACAACCAGCAACGCAATCTCATCGTCGAACGTGCCCGCATGAGTTGGCGCCTGCTGCGCTGCCACCTTGGGGCAGATGACTACGTCGCCCAACAGCATCGGTAGATCGGATGGGTCCAGCGGCGCACGATCGGGGCCGCGGGTGGCGCCAGTGGCCACAGGATTCATATCGAGGTCGGCAGCATCAATGGGAAATGACAGCACATCGGTGGGACCGGTCTTGCCGAGAAACGATTCGTTGAGTTCGGCAATGTCTTGCTCGGTAATGAAGATGATCGACATCTCTGTGCCGCCTCGAATTCCTTCGGCAGCCAACACCGCAGCAGCAAGGTTCTGCCAGCGCTGCAAATCGATCGGTAGATCGGTCTGCTCGTCGGACACAAACACTTCGGGATCTACGTTGCCACCGATTTTGCGGCGACCGCCCATGCGCGGCCGAGAAGAATCAGCCACGACGACCTCGAGACGATGTATCGGCAGGACGAGTGGGCACGGTTGCGCGTTCGTATGCGGCCACGATGTCGCCAACAATGCGATGCCGTACTACGTCGCCCGCGCCTAGGTGCACAAAGGCCAGCCCTTCGATGCCGGTGAGCGTGCGCTCGAGACCCGACAAGCCGCTGCGACCATCGGGCACATCGACCTGAGTGGTGTCGCCGGTGACGACGACCTTTGAGCCGAAGCCAATACGAGTAAGGAACATCTTCATTTGCTCGGGCGTGGTGTTCTGCGCTTCATCAAGAATGATGAAGCTGTTGTTCAGCGTGCGACCACGCATAAAGGCCAGCGGCGCAACTTCGATTGCCTGACGCTCAATCAGCTTCTGCGTGCCTTCGGCCTCGACCATGTCGTAGAGCGCGTCGTAGAGCGGACGCAGATATGGATCAATCTTGGCCATCAGATCGCCTGGCAAAAAGCCAAGGCGCTCGCCTGCCTCGACCGCTGGTCGAGTGAGGATGATTCGTTGCACCTGTTTGGTCTGCAGCGCATGAACCGCCATCGCGATAGCCAACCAACTTTTGCCCGTGCCCGCTGGACCCATGCCGAACGTGATGACGTTTTCGCGAATGGCATCGATGTAGCGCTTCTGGCCCGCCGTCTTGGGATGCACCGAGCGACCCTTGGCCCCGCGAATGATGTCGTCGGTGAGCACTTTGCTGGGTAGCTCATGCTGCTTCATCATGTCGATCGAGCGCGTCACCATGGTGCTATCGAGATGCTGGCCGCGCTGCAGCACGAGCACGAGCTCTTCAAACAGCTTGGCCACCTGATCGGCTTCGCCGCCAGCAACGCTGATTTCATTGCCCCGAATGACCACGCTGGACTCGGGGAATGCCTGCTCGATCTGCCGCACGAATTCGTCACGGGTGCCCACGAGCGCAGACATGAGATGTGAACCGGGGACAACGACGGTGACCGTAGTGCCAAGAGAGGTCATAGAACCTGGGCCGTCAATACCGTCATCGGCCCTACCGTATCGCCGCTGACGGGCCACAACGCGCACTACACCGGTCGGGGCCCGAGTCGTTATCACTCTTTGTGTTTGCCTAACCACAAATCTCTGGCTTTCGGACGAAACCTTACGTAGGCTCACCAACGATCACAGCTTGTGCGATCTCAGCGGTGTAAAAGTAGAGCGACAAGCAGACCAGCGAGGGCAACGTGGGCGAGACACAGCGACCGAAGACGAAAGCATGGTGGTTTCCGGCACTCACCATGTGCGTCGCGCTTGTGGCGCTCTTCAGCCGCTCGTTCGATCTGCAGTTAGTGGCCTACGTAGCCGTGGCAATCCAGATCGTCCCGCTCGCCTACACCTCACTCAATAGGGGCTACATCAACACTGCCCTGTTTCGAGCGATGGCGTTCGTCGGCGTCGCCGATGCCGCAACCATCTTCGTACGCGCCAAATCTGACAGCACCACAGCTACTCGAGTGGCAGCCGAAATCGCAATGCTGGTCTGCGCGCTTGTGGTGATGGGCGCTATCGCAGTCGTGGCCCGCAACCGCCGCGGCCGCGACTTTCGCGGCGTCCTTGCTGATGCGGGCATCGTTGCCCTCGGCAGTTGGTTGCTCGGTTGGATTCTGTTGGTGCGCCCACGCGCAGCCAAGTTCGACGGCAGCACATGGCAAGCATTGCTCCACAACGGCTACGAACCTCTCGGCTCAGTGGTGCTGTTCTTACTGATGATCGTGTTGTTCTCTGACACAGTGCGCTCCCAAGCCGTTTGGTATCTCAGCGGCTCCATTGTTCTTGCTGCAGCGGGCAGCATCGTCAACGCGCTCACCACCACTGGCAGCACGCGCAACATCGGCCCCTCAGCTATGGCCCTCAACATGCTGGCCTACGGGTGTGCTTACGCCGCGATGATGCACCCCAGCATGCGATCGCTCACCGAGCGCCAACCAGTGGGGCCGCATCGTCCGGTGACAGGTCGCATCATCATCGCCGCCGCCGCGCTGATCGCGCCGATCATGGTGGCTAGCGCAACAGTGCCACACGGTCGACTCGATCTCGTGGTGCGGATGGTTTCGGTTGCAGCTCTGGCGCTTTTGGTTACCGCTCGAGTTGTTTCGGCCGTTCACGAGAACCGGTCGGCTCAAGTAGAGCTGCTGCAGTCGGCGCACACTGACTCACTTACCGGGTTACCAAACCGCGGTCGATTGCTCGAACATGTCAACGCTGCCCTGCGCGAGTCGTGGAAGAGTGAGGCTCATCCAACCTTGTTCTTTATCGACGTCGACCGGTTCAAGAACATCAACGACAGCCTTGGCCATCCCGCAGGCGACGAAGTGTTACGCACCATCGCTGCGCGACTCGGCCAGATCGTTCCGCAACGTGCGATTGTTGCCCGAATCGCAGGCGACGAATACGTGGTGTTCGACCCCGCATCGCCATCGGTAGACGATGCAATGAGCCTCGCCGAACTTCTGCTCAACGAACTCCACGAACCGCTCACGCTCAATGCGGGCGATGTGTTTGTCACCGCCAGCATCGGAGTTGCCCGGCTCGACCCACAATCACACCGCAGTGCCGAACTGTTGCTTCGCCACGCCGACACAGCGATGTACCAAGCCAAAGATCTTGGCCGCAACTGTGTGGCCCTGTTCGACGAATCGATGCACGAAAAGGTCACCCACCGTCTCGCCGTAGAGACCGCCTTGTTCCGCGCGCTCGAACGCCACGAACTGCAGATGTTTCATCAGCCAATTCTCGAACTCGCTACTGGCGAAGTCGTTGGCTTCGAAGCGCTGATGCGCTGGCAGCAAGGAGACGGCACCAACGTGTCGCCGGCCGAGTTCATCCCCATTGCCGAAGAGACCGGCACCATCATCGAGCTGGGCGCGTGGGCGCTACTCGAAGCGCTCGACCAACTGCGCGGTTGGATCGACGAAGGCATCTGTTCGCCAACCGCGTCTATGTCGGTCAACGTGTCGCCACGGCAACTCGCCGACCCCAACTTCCCATCGATTGTCGACGAAGCGCTGCGCCGCTCAAAGGTTCCGGCAGATCTGCTCTGGCTCGAGATCACCGAGGGCATCATGATCTCCGAGCCCGAGTTGGCACTGGCATCGCTGCAACGTTTGCGCTCGCTCGGCGTGCGTGTTGCACTCGATGACTTCGGCACCGGCTATTCATCGCTGTCACTGCTGCAAAAGTTTCCGCTGCAGCGCGTGAAGATCGACCGTGCCTTCGTGAACGGTGTGGCCGACAACGCCAACGACAGGTCGCTGGTGCGCACCATCATTGCCATGGGTTCATCGCTCGGACTCGACATGGTCGCCGAAGGCGTGGAAACCATGCAGCAACTGCGCGTGCTCGGCGAACTTGGCTGTGCGAAAGCGCAGGGCTATCTCATCAGCCATCCCATTCCGGCCGATGCAATGCGCGGAACCGTGAAAGCACTCGAGCGCCTCAGGCTCTCTACTGCCATTCCCGAAACTGACTGATCAACTCGCGGTGTCGCGGGTCAGCGCTGGGTGCGCCGCAATCGCATCGAGCGCTTCGGGGTTCACGATCGAACCACGGTTGCGCACTACTCGACCGTTCACCGCATCGGCCACTGCGAGCTCAACCAACTTGCCGCTGAACGTACGCGGCAGGTCGGCAACCGCCACGATAATGCCAGGCACATGACGCGGACTGAGGGCTGCGCGGATGGTTGATTTGATACGCGCGGCGAGGGCATCGTCGAGCGCCAATCCCGGTGCGAGCTTCACCGCAAGGATGATCTTCACATCGTTGTCAACACTCTGACCAAAGGCGATTGATTCGGCGACTTCGGGCAGCGCATCGACCACGCGATAGATGTCGGCCGTTCCGATGCGGACTCCCCCGGGGTTCAACGTTGCGTCGGAGCGCCCGTGGATGATTGCGCCACCGTGCGAGGTCCACGAAGCAAAGTCGCCGTGAGACCACTTGCCCTCGAACCGGTCGTAATAGGTGGCTCGGTAGCTGCGACCGTCGGGCCCGTATGGGTCGTCGTTCCATAGGCCCAGCGGCTGCGATGGAAAGGGCTGCGCGCATACCAACTCGCCGGGCCCATCGCCCACGCCAAGCGCATGCGCCGACTCGTCAACAAACTCAACAGCCATACCCAACAGCGGCGCCTGGATTTCGCCCGAGTACACGGGCATCGTGGGCACGCCACCGACGAAGCTCGCACAGAGGTCTGTGCCGCCTGAAATTGAGGCAAGGTGCACATCGGCCTTGATCGACGAATACACGTATTCGAAACCGCGCGGCGACAACGGCGAGCCCGTGGAGCAGATGGTTCGCAATGCCGACAGATCGTGAGCGCCAGCAATATCGAGTTCGCTGTTGGCCAAGCCATCGATGAACTTGGCCGACACGCCCAGCAGAGTGATGCGTTGCTGTTCGGCCATGGCGAAAAGCTGATGCTGCGTTGGGAACATTGGCGAGCCGTCGTACACCACCACGGTTGCCCCAGTGCCGAGCGCCGAGGCCAACCAGTTCCACATCATCCAACCGGTTGTTGTGTAATAGGTGACCACATCGCCAGGCCGGATGTCGCAATGCAAGCGATGTTCCTTCGCGTGCATCAGCAAGACGCCGCCAGCGCGATGCACAATGCATTTGGGTTTGCCCGTAGTGCCCGAACTGAACAACACGTACCACGGGTGATCGAACGGCAATTGCTCGAACGCAAGCGTGGCACCAACGTTGGCGTGCAACAGTTCGCTCCATTGCACAAAGCCTGCGGGACCATCGTGAGTGCCGCCGAAGCAAACCTTCACCCGCGCAGTGGGCAGGCCGGCAGCGATCTCGGAGAGCTTGTCGCGGCAATCGATGTGCTTGCCCGCGTAGGTGTATTCGAGGCAGCCGATGAGCACCACGGGTTCGATCTGGCCGAAGCGATCCAGCACTGCGGGCACGCCGAAATCGGGGGAAGCCGAGGCAAAGGTGGCACCGATGGATGCACCGGCCAACATCGCGATGATTGCCTCGGGACCATTGGGCACAAACGCCGCGATACGGTCGCCCGCAACCACACCAGCGGCACGCAACGCTTGGGCGAGCTGGGCTACGGCGGCGCGCAATTCGGCCGACGACAACGATCGATCGAAACCTGCTTCGTTGTAGGCCACAATCGCCGGCCGGTCGCTGGGCAAATGCGCCAGCAGGTTCTCTGCAACGTTGAGGCGCCCATCGGGGAAGAACCGGCACGCAGCCAGATTCTGATGCCGCCGCAGCACCTCAGCTCCGGGGTCGCCGATGATGTCACACTCGTTCCAAATCGCGCGCCAGAACCTGTCGGGCGATTCAACAGACCAGCGATGCAGCGCCGAGTAATCAAGCGGGTCGATGTTTACCGCCTGAGCAAACCGAGCGATGTTCGTATCGAGCGCACGCTCGCGGCTTGGGCTCCACAATGCACTGACGGCCGAGAGATCTGTCACGGCGACAACATAGGCGCTGACGCTAAGGTCACAAAAGTGTCAGCAGTAACCCGTACCGACCTCGGTGGCAGCGTCAACAACGGCATCGGCGAGACCCTGATCAGCCTTGTGCACCTCACCGACGCACACGTGTTAGACGCAGCCTCGCCCGCACGCGGCGAGTGGGTCGAGCTTGAGGCTCACGACCCAGCCTTTCGACCGTTGTTGCATATGCATCGGCCATACGACTCGCTCACTTTGTGGGCGTTGCGCGCACATGTTGAGCGCATTCGCCAGAACCCATGCCCTCCCGGATCTGATCGACCCTTCGATCTCGTTGTATCCACGGGCGACAACATCGATAATGCCCAACGCAATGAACTCGACGCCTACCTCACCGTGATGGCCGGCGGCACCACCGCGCTGAGCGCCGTTGGCAGTGCTCAAGACACCGCCACTCGGGCCTTCAACGAAGCATGGCCCTTTTGGAATCCCAACGACACCGAACCCGACTTCATCGCCCGAGTGAGTGCGGCGTGTACATCGCTCGGGCTTGGCATCGCGTGGACAAGCGTTCCGGGTAATCACGATTTGATGCGGCAAGGCACTGCACGCAACAACCCTGCGATCGAACACATTGCTGTTGGGGCGGCCAAGTCACTGCAGCGCCCCAACAGCTTTGCCAGCGACAATCCGTTGGCCCTGTTCCTCGATGAACCCGAGGCCTTCTCGTGCGGCCCCAGCTACGCCATCGCGGCGAATCCCGACCGTCGCGCCATCAACAAGCGCGAATGGATTGACGCCCATATTGCACGCGGAGCGTTGGGCTACTCGGCCCACAACGCGCGCACAGATTCGGCCGACACCATCATCGACACCGAACACGTACGGTTGGTCTTGCTCGACACCAACCATCCCGACGGCGACTACCAAGGCAGCATCGGCACGCAGCAACTTGCGTGGCTCGACGAACAACTCGCCGAGGTCGATGATCAGCCGGGTCGTGTTGCCATCTTGATCAGCCATCACGGTGCCGACACTTTGGTCAACGAACGCGGCCACCACACCGATCGACATCTCGCCGACCACATGCTGGCCGTGGTTCATCGCCATCGCTGCGTGGTTGCGTGGTTAGTGGGTCACCGACACTTCAACCGCATCGAACCGCGGCCGGGACCCAGCGGAGGCTTCTGGGAGATCACCACGTCGTCGATTATCGATTGGCCGTCGCAGACCCGAGCAATTGAGTTGGTGCGTCACGCCGACGGCTCATACGAACTGGTGAGCACAATGCTTGACCACCACGAAGCAGCGGGCGGCCTTGCCCACTTACACCACGAACTCGCCTATGGCTTTCGTACACCAAGGGCAGCTGCGTATATGGCGGGCCGAGACATAGATACCAACGTGCGCTTGGTGCTACCCCAGCGTTGAGTTGCCAAGCGCGACACGACGCTCGCGCATGCCCCGCTCGAGCATGCGGATGCGCGAATGCAGATCGTCGCGTTCGGTGTAACCGCCACGAAGGTGCCGTGGCCCACCCACGTCGGTGAACTCGCTACGCGCGTGCAGCGTGCGCCGGTTATCGAACGCCACGACATCGCCGGGTTCAAATCGGGACCGCAGTTGAAGATCTTCGCGATAGGTCATCTCGAAGAGGCAGCGATACGCGGCGTATGCCTCTTCGACCTGTTCGAAGGGAAGATCGAGTGGCGCCCGAAGCCAGTTACCCACACGCACTTCGGTTACTTCGCCCGAGGTGTTGGTGACGATGATGGGCGACCGCCAGCGATAGTCGGTGACCTTTGCGCTGTTCGCCCAGTCGAACGGAACCGTGGTGAGCGTGCGGTACTCGCTGGGGTATTGCTCGCGCATCAATTCGGCGACGCGGAAGCCGTCGACCAAGATGCTGTCGCCGCCAATGGCTTCGTTCTCGATGCACTGCAGAAACTGAAGGCCCGGCTGGTACTCACGCGTGGGCAGGTCTACGTGGGGCGGCAACGGCAACGCCGTGTTGGCGTTGGTTACTGGATTTGGCTCGCTGCGCACGTCCCAGAACAGTCCAAAGTTGGTGTCGCGCGCGATACCGATTCGGCCAATCACGTGACCGATTGCCTCATCGGTACACGGCACATTGCGCAAGCGGGTGGCGCCATATGTACGCAGTGCAATCAGCCATTCGTAGAGCGCACCGTCGTCGCTCAGCACGGCCGGACCATCAAAGGTAGGCGGCGCGCTCATGGTGCTTGAGTCCCATGTGATGCGCTGCACCGTGCGCTCGGCGCGGGCCTCGGCGCTATAGCAATTGGCGCGCAACCATCCTGCGTGAAACTCGCTGGCATGCTCGCCCTCGGACCACGCCACCGACAGCGAGCCTTCGGATGTAACGGAGACCGCTGCTGGATGAATCTCGGGAGACACCACGACGAGTTCGAAGGTTTGCTCTTTAGTGACCTGATGCACGCACTCAACACAGGGACAGTTGTCGCGCAGCCAAATGTTGTGAAAGCGACTCACTCGGCCGTCGGACCACGTGACATGAACCGCGCCTCGCTCGGCCGTGGCCGAACTGATGGTGAAGTCGATGGGATAAGTATCGAAGTCGGGGGTGAGAGCCATACCGAACCGTTTCTCTGAGTTCAAGCGAGCCTGAGCACGTGCAGATGATGTGACCATAGCGCCCCATTTTCTGACTCGGTGTACTATTCGAAACGCTCTGCGGAGGTTCGCGGGCCAAATCAGCGATGAGGATGTAGACAATGAATTGGGACGTATTTGTCACGTGTGCGATCACCGGAGCAGGCGACACCACCTCAAAAAGTCCGCATGTTCCAGTCACTCCGAAGCAGATCGCCGAATCGGCTATCGACGCCGCCCGAGCTGGCGCCGCTGTGGTTCACATTCATGTTCGCAATCCTGAGACCGGCATTGGCGTTCGCGACACCGAGCTCTACGCCGAAGTCGTCGAGCGTGTACGCGCCGCAGACATTGATGTTGTGATCAATCTCACGGCTGGCATGGGCGGCGACCTGGTGCTCGGTTCCGGCGAGAATCCGCTGCCAGCAAATCCCGACGGCACCGACATGGCCGGCGCAACCGAGCGCCTCAAGCATGTGCGCGCATTGCTCCCCGAAATCTGCACGCTCGATTGCGGCACAATGAACTTCGCCTCGGGCGGCGACTACATCATGGTCAACACCCCAAGCATCCTGCGCGAAATGGCTCGCCAGGTCCAAGCACTTGGCGTGCGTCCCGAACTCGAAGTGTTCGATACCGGTCACCTCGTGATGGTCAAAGAGATGATCCGCGACGGGCTGCTTGATGATCCCGTGATGGTGCAGTTGTGCATGGGCATCGCCTACGGCGCGCCCGACGATGTCACCTCATTGATGGCAATGGTCAACTTGTTGCCACCCGATTCGGTGTTCTCGGCGTTCTCCATCGGTCGCATGCAGATTCCGTATGTCGCAATGGCAGCGCTTGCTGGCGGCAACGTGCGCGTTGGCCTCGAAGACAACCTTTATCTCGGCGCCGGACAACTCGCCACCAACGCCGAGCTCGTCACCCGCGCCGTCGACATCTTGGGCGGCATGAACGCAAAGGTCATGTCGGCCCAAGCGGTGCGCGACAAGCTGCAATTGGTGAAGCGATGAGTCCGATTCCTGGCCTCGATACCGTTGGCCTGTTGGGCGGCGGCGTAATCGGTGGCGGATGGGCTGCACGCTTCTTGCTCAATGGTGTCGATGTGGTCTTGTACGACCCAGATCCCGAAGCACCGCGAAAGGTAGAGGCAGTTCTCGCAAACGCTCGCCGAGCCTATGCCAAGCTCACCATGGCCCCGCTTCCGGTTGAGGGCACATTGCGTTTCGTGGCCACTCCCGAAGAAGCCGTGATCGGCGTCGACTTTGTGCAAGAGAGCGCACCCGAACGACTCGATCTGAAGCAGTCGATTCTGCAGCGCGCCAGCGCCGTGGCCCACCCTTCGGTGGTGTTCGGCTCGTCGACATCGGGCATCTTGCCCACCCAGATTCAGGACGGCATGCATCACCCTGAGCGTCTCGTGGTTGGCCATCCGTTTAACCCGGTGTACCTGCTTCCACTCGTAGAGATCTGCGGAGGCGACGCAACATCAACGGCTGCAAAAGAGCGCGCCGCCGAGGTGTACACCGCCATTGGAATGCGTCCGCTGATGCTCACCAAAGAGATCGACGGATTCATCGCCGACCGCCTGCTCGAAGCCGTGTGGCGAGAGGCCTTGTGGCTCATCAACGACGGCATCGCCACCGCTCAGCAGATCGACGACGCGATTCGTTTCGGCGCCGGTTTGCGCTGGAGTTTCATGGGCACGTTCCTCGTGTATCGCATCGCTGGCGGCGAGGCCGGAATGCAACATTTCCTTGCTCAGTTCGGGCCCACGCTGCAATGGCCGTGGACCAAGTTGATGGATGTGCCCGACCTGAACCAAGAGTTGATCGACACCATCGTTGCCCAATCAGATGACCAGGCCAACGGAAGCACCATCCGCGAACTTGAAGAGCTTCGCGACGATTGCCTCGTGTCGGTCATGCAAGGTCTGCGCACGGTTGGCTATGGCGCTGGCGAGGTGCTTGCCAACTTCGAGCGGGCCCTGTTCGATCGCGCTCCGGCCCCATCGGTGGCCAACGACATGGCTCAGCCACTGAAGGTGCACGAGATTCGCATTCCTACCGATTGGGTGGATTACAACGGCCACACCAACGACAGCCGCTACGCGCAGTTGTCGGGCGACGCCGCCGATGCCTTCTTGCGTTACCTCGGTGTAGATGCCGACTACTTGCGTGGCGGTCACAGCTACTACACGGTCGAAAGCCACATCACCTATGTGGCCCAGTCACACGCGGGCGATGTCGTGTACGTCACTTCGCAGGTCATCAGCTACGACGAAAAGCGGTTGCACTTGTTCAACCGCATGCATCGCGCCGACGACCACACCGTGATCTCAACGGGCGAGCACATGTATCTGCATGTCGACACCGTTGCTGGCAAAGCCATGGCGGCGCCCCAAGAGATGATCGAGCGCATTGCTGCAGTGGCCAACGCGCAGACACACCTCGATCGTCCGACACAGGCCGGACGCTTTGTAGGAGCCCCGCGCTAGATCGCGCCTGTAATCGCAAACACCGTTGCTGGCGACGCTGGCAAGTGATCGACGAGCGTGATCACCAGATCGTTGCCATCAACGCGATGCGGAAGTGCACGGCTGTTACCAAGCATGGTCACGACCGAACTCGTGCCGACTGACACGTCGGCCAAACGAAGCTCGCCCGAGGGCCCGCCCTGCACGCATGCGTACACGGTGTCACCGTTCACGGTGTAACGAACCTCGCGACCATCGCCGGTAACAGCGGTCTGCAGACGCCACGTACGGGTGCCATAGATGGCGTCGCCGTTCACGCGCAGCCACCAACCCAGCGCTACGAGTCGCGCTGCTTGGGCCATGGGAATCTGACCGTCGGCCGATGGGCCCACATTGAGCAGCAGGTTGCCGCCGCGGGCCACGATGTCGACCAGCATCCAAATCAATTCGTCGACGGTCGGCATCGTTGCCTCGGTCTCCATGCGGTTGTATGCAAACGAACGGCCGATACCGCGACACACTTCCCACTTGCGGTCGGCCGAGGCCTTCGTTGAGTACTCGGGAGTGGTGATGTCGGCGTGCAGCGCGCCCGAACGAACTGCGATGATGTTCCACCGATCGTTCACGATGCCGTCGGGTACGCGGTCGTAGTAATACGAAAACACATCATTGGGGTCAAGTGTCATCGGCCATGCAATGTCGTTCCACAACACGCTTGGGTTGTAACGCTCGATGAGCTCATGCACATGCGCCGTGGCGTAATCGCAATACTCGGGAGTAACGGGAATGTTCTGAATCATGCCCATCACGCTGTCGAAGCCTGGCTCGCTGAAGGTCCAGTCGAGCCCGCCCGAGTAGTACACACCGAAGCGCATGCCCCGCTCGCGCACAGCATCGGCCAATTCGCCCACGTGGTCACGCGTAGCCATCCAGTCGGTGCGGTTGGGGTTCTCGTGCTCGCTCTGCCACATCAAGAAGCCATCGTGATGTTTAGTAACCGGCACCACGTACCGAGCACCCGCAGCCTGAAACAGATCGGACCAATCGGCTACATCGACGCCGCGTGATCGATCGCGAAACTCTTCGACGAAGCTCTGGTAAGTGCGATCGCCATAGACCGCCGCGTGATGCTTGGCTGTGGCGCTGCCCTCGAGCGCCCACGAGTTGAGGTACCACTCGGTGTATGGGCTCGAACGAAACGCCTCGGTCCAGTTGTCGCCGGCCATGAGGTCGCCCATGTCGTTGTCGACCGGAGCGAAGCACGGAACTGTGTACGGGCCCCAGTGAATGAAGATTCCGAACTTGGCATCTTCATACCATTCGGGAATTGGCCGTGAGGCAAAAGGGAATGCGGCTTCAGACATGGCGACAGCATGTCATGCGCGACTCGCGCATCTATTGCCGCACCGCTGCGCTGGCTATTTCTGCGGCGTGGCCAGTGGAGCGCCATCGCGCAACAGCGCAGCGAGCGTGATGACCACAGGAACATCACCGTCGTTGGCGCCGAAGTGGGTGAGTTGCTCGGTCTCGGTGATTGCGTCACCAGGCTTCAAGGTGATCACCAGCGGACCAGTGAAGTTCTCGACCTTGCCGTCGGCGTGAGTGACAACGGCGACGCCTGAGACGATGTTGTACGTAAGTACACCGCTACGCACGCGGGCCACTTGCGTACCCTCGTGCAGGTGGGTGCCCAGCTTGGTGTGCGCCGGAATGGTGACCTCTTGCAGATAGAGGGTCTGGCCGGGCGCATTGGCCGGCGACGCCTGGCCGAGTGGCTCACGAACAACCTTCGGCGCAGGAACCGAGCCATCGGAGGCGGTGCTGCTAGAGCTTCCGCATGACGACAGCCCCAACATTGTTGCAAATGCAACTGCTATGAGAGCGGCTGCTGGGCGGGCTGGATGACGACGCGCTGCGCCGACGGAAGCTGTGGTGTTCATAGGCCGAGATCTAATCAGGTCGCAGGTTGCGCCGACGAAAGCAGATGGCCAAACGAATCGGAGCGGCCCGAAACACAGCGTTCACACAGAGGCGATTCTTCTGAAATGTTGCAGACATATTCTCGTGACGGCTCAACGGCGCGCCTTTCAACACCTGTCTACCTGTCTTTGAAAGTTGGTCCGATGCAGTCCCTGTCCCTATGCCTTGTCGTAGCCGCGATCGCGCTACCGGCATTGTTCCGCCGGTCACGCCGGCGTGCTGGCCTCAATGCCGGCAACCTCAACAAGCAATTCACGAAGCGCCTTTTCGCCACCATGGGTCTGTCGGCGATCTTGCTCGTGGTCGGTCTCTCTGGTGTCGCCAAAGCCGACAACGGCGATCCAACTGGCGGTAAGACCGGCGTCTCGCAAACTCAAGTTGAAGCGCTGTATCCAGCAGATACGCCACCCGATCAGCAGATCAGCCAACTGCAAACGCAACAGACCAAGGATCATCTAGCGGTCAACTATCTGTGGCTCATCGTGGGCGGCGTACTGGTGCTGTTCATGCAGGCCGGATTCGCTCTCGTGGAGACGGGCTTCACTCGAGCCAAGAACGCGGCACACACGATGATGATGAACCTTGTCATCTTCGCGCTTGGCACCGTCGGCTGGTTCGTGTGCGGTTACGCGTTGATGTTCGGCTCCACATCGGTGCCGGGTCTCGGCATCACGGCGCTTGGTAGCCCCACGCACATCGGCAGCTGGAACATCATCTCGCACAGCGGCTTCTTCCTTACCGGCAAGGCATACGACGTTGGCATCCTCGCCTTCTTCTTCTTCCAGCTTGTGTTCATGGATGCAACCGCAACGATTCCAACCGGGGCAATGGCCGAGCGCTTCAAGTGGAAGGCGTTCTTGTTCTGGGGTCTCTTCGCATCGATGATTCTCTACCCCGTGTACGGCAACTGGGTCTGGGGCGGCGGATGGCTGTCCCAGCTCGGCGCTCAGGGACCCAAGTGGGGTCATGGCGCTGTCGACTTCGCTGGCTCTGGCGTGGTGCACGCAATGGGCGGCGTCGCAGCGTTTTGGGGTGCCAGGATTCTCGGCGCACGCATCGGCAAGTTCGACAAGAACGGCAAGCCGCGAGCAATTCCCGGACACCATCTCCCTATGGCCTTCCTTGGCACGATGATCTTGTTAGTCGGCTGGATGGGCTTCAACGGCGCTTCCACATTCGCAGCGACCGACTTCCGTTTCACGGTCGTGATCGTGAACACCATCCTCGCTTCGGCGTTCGGTTGCTTGAGCACCATGTTCGTGATGACCTGGAAGTACGGCAAGCCTGATCCATCAATGACATGCAACGGTCTTCTCGCAGGACTGGTAGCCATCACTGCGCCGTGTGCGTTTGTGGCACCGTGGGCTGCAGCGCTCATCGGCATTATTGCCGGCGTGCTTGTGGTGGTTGCGGTCGTTGTGGTTGAGCAGCGTTTCAAGGTGGACGATCCGGTGGGCGCAGTAGCCGTTCACGGCGCCAACGGACTTTGGGGCCTGATCGCTCTTGGTCTGTTCGCCGACGGCACCTACGGCGATGGCCTCAACGGCGTCGCTGGCGGAGTCAAGGGTCTGTTCTATGGCGAAGGTGGCCAGTTGTGGGCGCAGCTCGCATCGGTCGCCACGATCATTGTGTGGTGCTCAATTGCGTGTATCGCGTTCTTCACGATCTGCAAGAAGACCATCGGTTTGCGCTCAGACCATGACGCAGAAGTTGCCGGTCTCGACATGCCCGAGATGGGAGCACTCGCCTACCCCGACTTCCTCGAAGCTCAGGGTTCGGTGTTCTACACAACTGACGGCCCAACGTTTGTTGACGCAGTGCCAGCAAGTCCCGCAAGCCTGCGCCAGGAAGTAGGAGCAAAATGAAACGCATCGAAGCAATCATTCGTTCGGAGCGACTCGGCGAAGTAGCCGCATGTCTCGAGCAGGCAGGCCTGTCGGGATTCACCATCAGCGACGTGCGCGGTCATGGTCGAGCAGCAAGTGGATCCGGCGAGTACCGCGGCCACAGCTACGAACTGCTCGTGACTCACAAGCTGCTCGTGACTGTGTATGTCGAAGATCACGAGGTCGATATGGCAGTCGGCGCGATTAGCGCTGGCGCATCAACCGGCCAGGTTGGCGATGGGTTGATCGCCGTGAGCCCAGTGGACTCGATGTATCGAATCTCGGCCTCGTCTACAACGAAGTAATTATCTGGAGGTGGGGTCGGCATTTCGTTGCCGGCCCCACCTCTTGATATGAAAACACTCCTCAAGTGATCCCGCGGAAAGTCGGGGGCTCGAAGGAGTTATGGTTCGAGCGCGATGAGGTACAAACTGACTCCGAAGCTCGTGATCAACGAAGCGCTTACGGAGCCGTACGCTCACGACGACCTGTATGAAGCCCCGACGCTCGAAGAGGGTCTGCAGTGGCTGGCGACCGAGCATGGTGTCGACGCCCAGCGGCTTGATGCCCTCCGCGAACGAGCCGCGTTCTGTAGGCGCGACGTTGCTCGCAACTTGCGACGGGCGAAATCATCGAGAGGGAACACGCTCGCAGCAATCGACCCTCAGACCAAGAAGGTATTTCTCGGAGCGTTCCCAATCCCCGACGGGCTTGAGAGAATGACTGATGACGATATTGATGTATGGATTGAGAACTACTTCGGCATCAGGCCAGATCGCAGATAAGCAGATCTGAGCCGTCGCTGTTCCCATCGCCATGAAGGGCGACAACCCCTGCGCCGATCCCGGCCCGCTGCGGCGCAATCACGCAGACGCAAAGCTGCTGCCCGAAGGATGCGGCATAAGAAATATGGAGGCGACGCCGGGAATCGAACCCGGATACACGGCTTTGCAGGCCGTTGCCTGAGCCATTCGGCCACGTCGCCGCGAGATCACAGATGTGAACATCGGCTCCGGAACGATACCGCCTCAACGGCTCGTTCGTCAGAACTATCGCCACAACACGATGAAGGTCGCACATTTCTGTCACGATCATCCGATGCGTATTCACCCCTCACTTGTTGCAACGGTCGCAGCCCTGGGCATGCTCACCGCTGCGTGCAGTAGCTCGTCGCCATCTGCCTCAACCGCCGACGCCACAACCACGCCGGCCACCGCTGCCGAATCCACAACCACCACCATCGACCCCGCTACGCAAAGCGACGCCTACGTCGAGCCAGGCCCATACCCAGTGGGCGTCACCACGGTCACCATCGCCAACGACATCAAGGTTGAGATCTGGTACCCGGCCGTTGCCGGCAGCGCAGGTACCGAGACATACGACATCCGCGACTTCGTTGCGCCGGCCATCAAGGCCATTCTCACGGCCGACATCCCTGCCACCTACACCTATCCAGCCACGCGTGATGCGGCAGTAGCCGACGGCAAGTTCCCCGTGGTGCTCAACAGCCACGGCTTCGCAGGCGTTCGCGTCGGCAGTGCCTTCCTCACCTCACACCTCGCTTCGTGGGGCATGATCGTGGTGTCGCCAGATCACCCAACCCGCGACCTGTATCACGCAGTGGCCGGGCTCAAGCCAGATGTGCCCACCGACCCGGCCGACGATCTACTCGGCGGACTCGACTACATCACAACGCAGAACACCACGGCCACCAGTCTCTTCGCAGGCCATGTCGATCTCGATCACGTTGGAGCGCTTGGCCACTCGGCCGGTGGCGGCACCATCTTGAAGGCATCGCTCGACCCACGAATCGACGGCTACGTCTCTATGGCATCGGGCATTCTCACCGGCGCCGGTGCTCCCGAGCAGACCACGCTTCCCGACAAGCCAAGCTTCTTCTTGTCGGGCGCCATCGACCAGGTCGTGCCGCAGGGCACCACTCACGACGCGTTCCTGAAGGTGCCCGCACCGTCGCTGTTCTGGCAGATCGATGGCGTCGGCCACAACGGCTTCGACGACTTCTGCACCTTTGGCGACGGCAAGGGAATCATTGGCATCGCCGAGGCCTCTGGGCTTGGCGCATTCCTCGATGCGCAGCCTCAGTTCCGCAAGCTCGGACAAGACGGCTGCATTCCGCCAGCCGTACCGGTGGCCACCACCTTCCCTATCGTCCAGCACGCAGTCACTGCATGGTTCTTGAATCTGTTCGGTGTCGACGCTGCACCCAAGGGACTCGGTGCCGCAGTGGCCGATTCGTTCGCCGCAAAGGTGACCATCGAACAACGATGATCTTGCGCGATACCGCCTGTGAGGTGCGCTAATGTCGCGCTCGTTGGTTACGGCGGGCTGTCCGTCGTTATTGAAAGAAGAATGAAGTGGCACAAGGCACCGTCAAATTTTTCAACACCGAGAAGGGCTACGGATTCATCTCCCGCGAAGGCGGCGCAGATGTTTTCGTTCACCACACCGGTATCGCCGGCAACGGGTTCAAGAACCTACAAGAGGGTCAGGCTGTCGAGTTCGACGTCGTGCCCGGCCGCAAGGGCGACCAAGCCGAAAACGTCCGCTCCCTCTAAGGAGCGCATCTGCTGCTCGCACGCCGAGCAGTGCACATTTCGTCCATCTGGGCGAGTCACGTCTCGACAGTGCCTCGCTCGCGCGCGAGGCCGCGTAAGCTCACGCCCGTGCAGATCTACGTAGGCGCCTCCGCCCGGCCCGGCCTACCCACCAGAGCCCAATCGCTCCGCCGACGCGTGAGCGGGCATCTGCAGGCCGCGTACCGTCCCTACATCGAGCGGTGGATGTCGCGGCAACGAACCACGCGTTACCGCGGCCTGCGCATCAGTGTTCCCGTGGGTGTGTTTCCCCCACGTTTGTTCTTCTCGACCAAGTTGGTCTGCCGCACCGTGGCGCGCCTGGCCCTCACCAACAAGTCGTTCGTCGAAGTGGGCTGCGGGTCTGGCGCCGTGTCGCTCGTAGCAGCCAAGGGCGGTGCCCGCGTAACCGCACTCGACATCTCAGACCTGGCGTGCTCGACCACCCAACGCAACGCTGAGGCCAACGGACTCACCGTCAACGTGATCGAGAGCGACTTGTTCGCCAAGCTCGAGGGCGCGTTCGACATCGTTGCCATCACTCCCCCGTTCTTTCGCCACGACCCCGCAACGCAACTCGACCACGCGTTTCATGCGGGCGCGAATTTCGAATACTTTCAGCGCTTGTTCGCCGAACTTGGCGAGCATCTGCACGACACGAGCATGGTGTTGCTCTCGTTGGCCGAAGGCTGCGACACCGACATTGGCCGCATCGCCGCCGAGCACGGGTACGAGCTGCAGATCTACCGTCGTTGGATGGTGTTGCTGCAGTGGACCTACGTGTTCAAGGTTGTGCGCACCTCGGTCCAGTTCTCGTCGTAGCGCAATTGCCGATCAGATCGAAGGCATGCAAGCCTTCATTGAGAAGCGTCGGCCGAACTTTCAAGGACGATGACCCAGCCGCCGTCCAAGCAGGTCGGAAACAACAAAAGGCCTGATCGGTTCCCCGAGGGGCGCCGATCAGGCCTTTCTCAACGAGCGGATGACGAGATTCGAACTCGCGACCCTCACCTTGGCAAGGTGATGCTCTACCAGCTGAGCCACATCCGCATATTGCGAAGGGGAGTTTAGCAACTACTCTGCCGGACCGGACAACGTGCTTTGGGTTGCCGCTCCAGATCGTGCGTCAACCACAATTCCGGCCAACGCAACCAGCACAACGGCAGCGAAGAACATCTGTAAGGCGCGCAGTTTTTCGCTGAAGATGAGCCATGCACCGGTTGCCGAGATCACCGGACTGGCCAAGGTGAGCAGTGAAGCAACGGTCATATCGAGTTGCCGCTGGGCCCAAGTCATCAGCCCGTGTCCCATCAAGCCGGGCCCAACCACAGTGAGGCCCAGCAGCAACCAGTCGGTGCCGCCAATGGCGTGGATATCGGTGGTTACGGTGAGGCCCCACGGGATGGCCACGCACGAAGCAATGGTGAATACCGCCGCAAGGAACGACCACGAGTGCACACCCGTGGATCGAACACGTTTGACTTGCACGAAATAGATCGTCCAAAGAAACAGGTTCGCCAGCGCCAACAAGTTGCCGTGCACTGCCGTGCCACTGGTGTTGCCAGATGCGAGCACCACCCCAAAAACACCGGCGAGCGCCGCAATAGCGCACACCACCTGTCGGGCAGACGAACGCTCGCCGAAGAGGCGCGAGGCGATGAACAAGATCAAGGCCGGTTGCACCGCGGGGATCAACGTGGCAAGCGCAATCGAGGTGGTCTTGTACGACGAGAAGCTGGCCATCGTGGACAACGCAAACAGCACGCCAGGCCCAAGCGCTTGGCGGAAGATGGCCACCGAAAGACGGCCGCCGGCGAGATACGCAACGGCAATCATCACCGGCACTGCGAATCCGAAGCGAAAGACAATGATCGACGCCGCCGAGGCGTGGATGCCGCGCACAATCAGCGGGCCAAAGCCCCACGCAGAAACTGCGAGAGCGCCAGCAATGAGGGGCAGATCAGAAGACGCTGCACGGGTGTGCAACGAGGCGGTCATGTTCGCTGGTCTGGTGGACGCAGGTCTACGCGGAGCACGAGAATGCCGTCCTCGATAGCTGCGACTGCGTCACCGATGATGGCGAAATCTTGGAAGTCGGCCTGAGCTTGCTGAATGAACGCCTGACGCTCTTCACCGGCAACTGGCGGCAACGGCCGCTTCTTCACGGCCACGGCCCTCTCACGGAATCGTGCCAACATCTCGTCTACATTTAGCGCAGCCATTGCAGCAACCGTACCCGCTGGGCCCGGCGGCGTTGCGCTTAGTGATGACCCTTTTTCGCGTTGCGCAGCAGCGGGTCCATCAGGTCACGAGCCAACGGCGTCGACGGATCGGGCAGCGGCTCTGGCATTGGCTCTGGCATTGGCTCTGGCATTGGCTCTGGCAATGGCTCAAGCACCAGATCGGGTTCGTGGTCATCGAGCGCAAAGTCGATCACAACTGGCGACTCGACCACCGCCACCTCGACCACCGCCACCTCGGCCACCGCCACCTCGGCCACCTCGACCACCGGAGCTTCGTCCACCGCCACCTCGACCACCGGAGCCTCGGCTTCAGCTACGTCGTCGACATCATCGTCGCGAAGATCGGCGAATCCTTTGAGCTCGGCACGTGCAGCCGCTTCGAGATCGATCACGCCACCGCTGAGGGGCTGGCCCTCGACAACTCCCCAGCGCAACGGCTGAGCATCTTCGGGGCGCACCGAGTTGAGCAGCTCGTGTTGCGCGACGCCATCGAGGTTGCGGAACTTGCGATCGCCCATCACCTCGAGCGGAGCCAGCAGCGCTGGGTCGGGGCGCGTGCTGCGCCAGAACCAGACAGTGATGACCAACAGCGTGATGCCAAGTGCGGCGAGGCCGGCGGCAAGCAGGTATACCTTGCGGGTGCTGCTGGCGTCGTTGACCGAATCGGCGAGCAGGCCAACCAGAAACGGTGCGGGTGAATGCAGCGACAGCAACTTCATGACTCGACAAGTCTGGCATGTTTGGCCCGTAAGTGTGCAGCTCGCTCGCTGATGCACCAAGCTATGAACTCATGACGAACCTGCTTTCCTTCGTTGGCATCGCAGCGCTGTGCGCAGCGATGTTGTGGGCCGCATTCCGCATGGAGCCGCACTGGGTCAGCAAAGACGCACAGCGCATGGTCTGTTACGGCCAGACGATCAGTCGCGACGGACGCAGCGTGGGCAGGTGGCGCGAGCTTCGAGCCAACATTGATCTCGACGGCACCGTCCACATTCGACCCCGCCGCGGCGGGCTGAGTAACCCGCAAGGCTCGGGCTCGGGCTCGGGCTCGGGTAAGTCAGCAAGCGGCTTCATGCAGCATCGAATGCCGCGTTCGTCGCGATGGTTGGTGGCAGGACCTTCAGATAACCCACCCAAACGTCGGGTGATTTATCTACTCGAGTGCGGCCCCGATGATGAACTCGATTTCTTGGTGGCCTTACGCCTACCAGCCACCAGCAAAGCGATTCCGATGCTCGATGCTGCTGCCGCGAAGCGACACGGCTAGTTCTTCGACACCGAATGCAAGAACGCCTCGATGGGCGGGGCAACCTGATCGAGGTTGAGTAAGAACGCGTCGTGCCCGTGCGGTGAATCGATCTCGATGTACTCGCATGGGGTGCCCGCCTCAACGAGCAGATCGCGCAAATGCCGCTGCTGATAGGCGGGGTACAACATGTCGCTCCAGATACCCATCGAGAGCACGGGCACTTTGATTCGCGCCATGGCCGACACCACGCCGTTGCGACCGCGGCCCACATCGTGAAGGTCCATTGCTTTGCCGATGATGAGATAGCTGTTGGTGTCGAAGCGGCGGATGAGCTTCTCGCCGTGATGATCGAGATAGCGCTCGACCTCGAAGCGCTGCCACAGATCGAAGCCATCCCGATGCGTGCCCCCGTCGGCGAGGTCTCGTCCGAATCGTTCGGTGAACACGTTGTCGCTTCGAAACGTGACCTGAGCGATCATGCGCGCAACGGCCAAGCCCTCGGCTGGGCCATCGCCCTCTGGCGCGTCGTAGTAATCGCCACCGCGCCAGCGGGGGTCAAGCAGGATCGTGCGACGGCCAATGGCGCCCCACGCAATCTGCTGCGCTGTGCTCTGCGCACACGTGGCAATAGGCACCAACGACCGAACGCGATTCGGATACGTGATGCCCCACTCGAGCACTTGCATGCCGCCCATCGAGCCACCGATAACGCTGTGCCACGCACCAACGCCGAGGTGGTCGGCCAAGCGAGCCTGCAGGCGAACCATGTCGCGAATCGTGATGACCGGGAAGCGAGACCCATAGGGCTTGCCGTCGGATGGGTGCGGCGACGCTGGACCGGTTGTGCCTTGGCATCCGCCGAGCACGTTGGAGCACACCACGAACCACCGGTCGGTGTCGATGGCCTTACCAGGACCAATTGCATCGGCCCACCAGCCTTCGCTCGAATGTCCCTTGCTATCGGAACCCGCCGCATGGCTGTCGCCGGTCCACGCATGACAGATCAAGATTGCGTTGCTGGCGCTGTCGTCGAGCGCGCCCCACGTTTCGTATGCAACGGTCACGTCGGTCAACGTTGTTGCACCATCGAGAGCGAAGGGCCGATCGGCAGCAACCGTGAGGAACTGACGATGTCCAGGGTTGTCGCCCGGCATCCATGCTCCGGTCACCGGAAATGATTGCTTGTTCACATCGTCCTCCTCTCGAGCATGCTGAAATCAACAACATCAAGAGCGGCCGGAGCCTTTGTTGCCGAACCGAAGTGCGGCCACATCCCATCGAACGATGGAGGCACCTTGGGGCTTCCGACCCAGGTTGCCGGGCCTTTGGTAAGGCCGCTCGTAATGCTGGAGGCAGTGTAACGGCTCTGACGTTGGAGTCAACGAACCATTACCTCAGGGCGCGTGGTTGTACCGCTGCTCGAGTGCGAACTGATCGCCGAGGCCGACGAGCGCACCGAAATCGTCGAACGCAACGAGACGGTCGAGATGCCCACGCAGCGAACCTTCGTTGCGCAGCAATGCCAGCGACTCACGAATGGCACGCACCATCGTGAACAAACCGCTGAGCGGCGACACGATGAGATGAAAGCCGAGGTCGGCTAATTCGGCGGGCGTGAGCAACGGCGTCTTGCCGGTCTCGACCATGTTGGCAACAAGTGCGACATCGCTGAGTTCGGTGGCGATGCGCTCGAGCTCGGCCACCGACTCGGGGGCTTCAACAAACACGGCGTCGACACCAAGATCGCGGGCCATCTTGGCGCGCTCGATGGCGTTGTCGAGTCCGTTCATGGCGCGCGCGTCGGTGCGCGCAGTGATGTGGAGATGCGTGCGGTGTTCGACAGCGGCACGCAACTTGGCCAGCCAATCTTCTACCGGAACCACTTGCTTGCCAGGCATGTGCCCACAGCGCTTGGGCCACACTTGATCCTCGAGGAACATTCCCGCTGCGCCGGCTTGCTCCCACAACTCGACTGTTCGGATCGCGTTGAGCGGACCTCCGTAGCCGGTGTCGGCATCGACCACCACGCTGGTGTTGGGCGCGGCGGCGCAGACTCGCCGAGCGACCTCGGCCATCTCAGTTTGGGTCAGAAATCCAAAGTCGGGCTTGCCGAGCATGGCGGCGCTCACGCAATAGCCGCTCACGAACACCGTGTCGAAATCGGCCTCGACGGCAAGCTTGGCCGACAACGAATCCCACACGCCAGGCATCAACACGCTGTCGCGTTTCGCGAGGCGTGCCCGCAGATGGTCGCCTCTCATGATTGCGCCGCAGCCAAGCGCTGGATGGCCAATTCTTTGAGCCGTTTGTAATCGACCTTGCCGTTCGCAGCACGACCGATGGTGTCAACCACCACCACATGGCGCGGCGCCTTGTAGGCGGCAAGGAGACCTTTGACGTGATTGGAAAGCACCGCTGGGTCGATCGGATGGTCGGCTTCGGACTCGACCACCGCGCAGATCACTTCCCCAAAACGTTGGTCAGGCAGACCAACACACACGGCATCGCGCACGCTGGGATGAGTCTTCAACGCCTCTTCAACCTCTTCGGGAAATACCTTTTCGCCGCCCGTGTTAATGCAGACCGAGCCGCGACCCAACAGGCGCAACGAGCCGTCTTTGTTCACCTCGGCGAAGTCGCCAGGCACGCTCCAGCGGCGGCCTTCGTAGACACGAAATGTCTGTGCCGATTTCGCTTCGTCTTTGTAATAGCCAAGCGGGATAAAGCCGCCTACGGCAACGACTCCCTGCTCGCCAGAACCCGGCTCAACGCGCTCACCGTTTTCGTTGAAGACTGCGCAGGTTGCGCCGATCTGAAACTTCGCAGTCTGTTGGGGAGCACCCTTTGAACTGAACGACGCACCCATGCCAACGGCTTCTGACGACCCGAACGAATCAAACAAGATTGCCTGTGGGATGAACTCGAGTAACCCCGCTTTGTTCTCTTGGCTCCACATCACACCGCTCGAGGTAATGAGTCCGAGGGAACTCAAGTCGTAGCGACTTGGGTTGAGTTGCAGATGATCAAGCATCGGGCCGGCGAAGGCCTGACCGACGATGATGATGCTGTTCACGCTGCGTTGCTCGACCGTGCCCAACAGTTCGGAGACATCGAATTTTCGATTGCTCAGCGTGACGATGCATCCGCCTGCACCCAAGTTGTTGATAGCGCTGAATTGTCCGGTGCCGTGCATCAGTGGGCACGCCACCAACATCACTGGGCCGGTTGGCTGCGATGGATCGATGCGACTGATCAAGTCGTCGATTCCATCGGCGGGCGGGACCCCGGTAATCGCGTTGCCGCCACCGCCGAGCACGTTGTAGAGATCGTCTTGGCGCCACATCACGCCCTTGGGCATACCGGTGGTGCCTCCGGTGTAGAGCAGCAACAGATCGTCACCGCTGCGCGGCACCTGAGGCATGGCAGCAGCGGTGGTGCCAACAACCGACTCGTATGGCGTTGCCCAATTTGGACCATTGCCGGTCTCGTCGCTGACCACGTACCAGCGCTTCACCTTGGTGAGCCGGCTGCGAACGGTGTCGAGCAGATCGCTGAATACGGCGTGGAAGACAACCGCTTCGGCATCGGCGTTGTCGAACAAGTAGAAGATCTCTTCGGCTGCATAGCGATAGTTGGTGTTCACCGGAGCCATCGCTGCCTTGAACGCACCGACCATCGCTTCGAGGTACTCGGGCGAGTTGTAGAGATAACACGCCAGCTTGCCCTGATGGGTCATGCCACTCGCGACAAGATCGGCGGCCAATGCGTTGGTGCGCTGCTCGAACTGAGCCCACGTGAAAACGCGATCACCCTGAATCTGACACGGCCGATCGGGCACCCGTGCCGCCACTGCTGAAAGGATCTCGGCAATATTCCAGTTCGTCATAGGTCCCCCACCTCGTCATGCGTCCGCGCCGCCAAATTAGCCGTACCACGCGCGACGCAACGTTCTCGAGATACGCAGCGCCGGTCGAACTGTTTGCAACCGCCGCAGCTACCCTCGGGGCCTATGCGAATTCTCGTCATTGGCGCCGGCGGAGTTGGATCGGCATTTGCCACAATCGCCGCGAGTCGACCCATCTTCACCGACATTGTTCTGGCCGATATCGATGCCGCCCGCGCCAGCGCAGCTGCTGCCCAAGCCGGTAGCGAACGTGTTCGGGCTACCCGCCTTGATGCGACGAATCGATCCGAGATCGTGCAGTTGGCACAGAGCATGCGCGCCCACATCATCGTGAACGCTTGCGACCCGCGCATGAACCCGCCCATCTTCGATGCGGCGTTCGAGGCTGGCTGCCACTACCTCGACATGGCAATGCACATGTCCGAGCCGCACCCCACCAATCCGTATGAGCAGACCGGCGTGGCGCTTGGCGATGCGCAGTTTGCCGTCTCCGATCAGTGGGTCGAGCGCGGCCTGTTGTCGCTGTGCGCGATGGGCGTCGAGCCCGGACTGTCCGACGTATTGGCTCGCTACGCAAGCGATCATCTGTTCAGCAAGATCACCGAAGTGGGCGTGCGCGATGGCAGCGACCTTGTCATCGAAGGATTCGACTTCGCCCCCACGTTCAGCATTTGGACCACCATCGAAGAGTGCCTCAACCCGCCACTCATCTGGGAGCGTGGCCGCGGCCTATTCACCACAGCGCCGTTCAGTGAGCCCGAGATGTTTGTGTTTCCCGAAGACATCGGTTCGTTGTATTGCGTCAACGTTGAACATGAAGAAGTGGTGCTCATGCCACGCTGGCTCGAGCTCGATCGCGTCACCTTTAAGTACGGGCTTGGCGAAGACTTCATCGAAGTATTGCGCACGTTGCACCGCCTCGGCCTCGACAGCACCAAGCCGGTCAAGGTTCGCGGCGTCGACGTTTCACCACGAGACCTCGTTGCTGCTGTGCTGCCGAACCCTGCCGAACTTGGCGACCGCATGCGTGGTCGCACGTGCGCCGGAACATTGGTGAAGGGCCTCGGACTCGATGGCGCTCCACGCGAGTCATACCTGTACCAAATCGTCGACAACGAATGGACCATGCGCACGTCGGGACACCAAGCCGTCGTGTGGCAAACCGCTGTGCATCCCGTGGTCGCGTGCGAGCTCATCGCCGAGGGCGAATGGGCTGGCGCTGGGGTGATGGGCCCCGAGGCATTCTCGGCAGATCCATTCCTCGATCTCCTTGCGGTGCATGGCGTGAGTTGGAATCTTGAGGAGCGGCGGCCATCGCCGTCTTGAGCAAACGCGATGTCGAGGCACTGCTCGCACGCTTCGACTCGGACCCCATCGGCGCACTCAGCGCAGCTCTGCGCAAGGTGCTCGATAGCCCGAACGCGCAATGGCCCGAATTGGTCGCTGCGGCGGCATTCTCCGACGCTCGCTCCGCTGCGCTGCTGCTCGGCGAGCAGCGCTGTCTCGACCAACTCGCACGCGAACTCAACGAACTGCGCTCCTTGGAACATCTCTGAGTCGGTGGGCTAGCCTCGAGCAAGAAAGAGGGAGAACCCATGCGCGTACATGTCGATGCAGAGAAGTGCCAAGGCCACAACCGTTGCTATTCATTAGCCCCCGAGTTGTTCGATGTCGATGATCTCGGCAACGCCGTAGAACTCAACGATGGCATCGTGCCCGAAGGCCTCGAGCACAAGGCACGCCTCGCCGTGGCCAACTGCCCCGAATACGCAATCACCATCAGCGAGTAATCACATGGCCGTCAACCATCACCCTCCTGTTACTGATTTCGCCACCGACTTCGATCACACCGACCCAACATGGGTCAACAACCCGTTCCCCATCTGGGACGAACTGCGCACCACCTGCCCCATCGCACACAGCGATCGTTATGGCGGCACATGGCTACCCGTAACGCACGAGCACGTGTCGGCGATTGCCTATGACACCGAGAACTTCACCTCGCGCGCCGTTGTCGTCAGCGAAGTGCGCCCAGGGCCCATGGATCTCCCGGCGCCTATCGGTGTCGCTCCCCCCATCACATCTGATCCGCCGTTCCATGCAATGGCGCGTCGTTTGCTGTTGCCCGCGTTCGCTCCCCGCAAGGTCGACGCGCTCGAGCCATTCACTCGCCAACTCTGCAACGACCTGCTCGATGCGCTCGAAGGCAAAGACATCGTCGATGCCGCGGTCGAGTACGCCCAGCACATTCCGTTGCGCGTCATTGCCAAGATGCTCGGCTTCCCAGCCGAGGATGCCGATTACTTCCGTCACGTGATCCACCTCATCCTTGAGGAAGGCATCACCGTGACCGAGGATGACGACGAGCGTCTTGTCGAAGGGCAAGCGCTCGATGCGTACTTCGACAATCAGATCGCCGATCACGTGGCCAACCCACGCGACGATCTCACCACGTTCTTGCTCGAGGCCGAACTCGATGGCAACAAACTGATGCACGAACACGTCCGCGGCACGATGTTGCTCATCCTCGTGGCCGGCATCGACACCACGTGGTCGGCCATTGGCTCGGCACTGTGGCACCTCGCCCACAATCCCGACGATCTCAAGCGCCTTGCCGCCGAGCCCGACTTGATGCCATTCGCGATCGAAGAAATGCTTCGCGCCTACGCACCCGTCACGATGGCACGCTTGGTCGCTCAAGATGTCGAGATCGGCGGCTGCCCGATGAAGGAAGGCGACTGGGTGTTGCTTCCGTTCCCGGCGGCAAACCGCGATCCCGAGTTCTTCGATCGCGCCGACGAAGTCATCATCGATCGCGAAGAGAACCGCCACGCTGCGTTCGGTTTGGGCATTCACCGTTGCCTCGGCTCGAACCTTGCCCGCATGGAACTACGTGTCGCCGTCGAAGAATGGGTGAAGCGTTTCCCCGATTTCGAACTCGCTGACCCCAGCGCAGTCACATGGGCTGCTGGTCAAGTGCGCGGGCCGCGCAGCATTCCTGTGCGCCTGCCGGGCTGAACGAGTTAGAGCACGCCAATCACAGGCTGGGCAAGGCGTAGATGATGCGCGAACTGTGGCTCGGTTGGTAAGAAACCAAACCGATCGGGCCACAGCAACTGCACCATCTCAAATGGCTTGCCGCGATACCAGGCGTGCGCTGTGCCAAAGAGTTGAGCGTGAGAGGCGATGTCTACCGGCGCGAACTGGCAGCGCAGCTCGTTGTCGAGCAGCCCCAGCAACTCGACTCCAAGCGGTATCTCGGTGCCACCCTTGAGCAGATCGACAACCATCGTGAGTAAACCCGTCGCGGCCACTGGGGTGAGCCCAAAGATGACCACTTCGGCAAAGCCGGTGAGCTCGGGCAAACCAATGGTGTAGCAGTACCCGGGCGTTACAGGCTCGGTGTCGGCTCTGGCCGCCACGGGCTCGAGCGCCCAGCCCGAGGTCTCGATCATCCACTCGATTTTGTCGGCGTGGGGAATATGAAAGTCAGGCAGTTCGTTGGTCATCTTGTCCACCCGATGATGCGCCCGACCATGTCAGATCAGCGACTCGCTATCGAGGTCGAGGGCGTGCTGCAAATGCCGCGTGGCCATCGCTGCGAACATCGCCTCGCTGCGTTCGGTGCCGCCAACGATCTGCGATGCGACAACCGCCATCACGACGCCGGCGAATGCCTCGCGACGGTATTGCTGCCAGGCCCAGTCGTGGTCGATGTCGATGTTGTAGTCGCGGCGCAACGCCTCGACATACTCGGCAACGAGACCCTTTTCGATCTCGCGACGATCTTCGGGCTGGGGCCCAGCACCAAGGAAATACGACACGTCGGCAAGCGCCGCACCATGACCCGGCGATTGCCAATCGACGGTGGCTATGGGTGAGCCGCCCTCGGGCGTGGCGTACATGAGGTTGTCGAGTCGATAGTCGCCGTGGGTCACCGTGAGCGGACCGTCACGATTGTCGATCCAGTCGGCCAGCATCGGGCCGAACCGCTGCACCAGATCGGTGGCCTCTGGGGACAGATACTTGCCATATGTGGCCATGAACCCGGGGAACAAGATGCCCCACATGCCAACCAACATCGCAGTGTCATCGGCTGTGGTGCGACGGCTGAGCCACTCGATGTCGTGCAGTGCCGGGTCGCCCCAACGCGGGCCATGCAACCGAGCGAGTTCGAGCACCGACGTGCGCGCATGCTCGAGAGAACAACCTGTGATCTGGTTACCTTGCGCTGATGGCGCGAGGTCTTCGAGCACGATGACGAAGTCGCCGGTGTCGGCGTCCCATTCGGCGTGATAACAGCGCGGCACGCGAATATCGACTGTTGGCGCCACCTCGTTGTAGAACTTCACTTCGCGCTCGTAGTTGCGTAGCGCCATACCGGTTGCCCGACTCGTCTCGTCGGGCGATGGCAGTTTCACCACAACGCTGCGCGGCACCGAGTGAGGCAACGAACCGTCGGCACCGGTAAGCGCAAGACGCAGGTTCATACCCACGAGTCCGTCGCCAATGCGTTGAGTGTCAGCAATTACAACCGTGACATCGAACAGTGTCGATAGCCACTCACCAGTTACTTGCTCAGGTCCCACACTCCGGCACGGTAGCGTCCAGAGCCGTGACAGGTACAAACGAGATGCTGATCCGCGACCACCTCAACCGCGTCGAGACCGATGGCTACACCATCATCGAGAACGCGTTCTCAGCCGAACTGGCCGACGACCTTCTGGCCGACCTCACGAGACTCGAGCGCGAACGCAACATCGTGCCCGCAACCAACGGCTTCGAAGGCTTTCAAACGTGGCGCATCTACAACCTGCTTGCCATGGGCCGCATTTACGAGCAGATCCCTGTACACCCGGTTGTGCTCGCTGTAATGCGCAACGTGTTGGGCGACGGTTGTCTCATCAGCAGCCTGTCGTCTATTGCCATCGGCCCCGGCGAAATCGCCCAACCCATTCACGCCGACGATCAGCTGTTGCCCCTTCCCAAGCCCCACCTCGCCACCATCGCCAACAGCATGTGGGCGCTCACCGATTTCACTGAGGAAAACGGGGCCACGCGCATCATCCCCGGTTCGCACCGGGCCGATCACTCGCCTCCGTATGGCGTGGAGCAGCAGTCGATTGCCGCAGAGATGCCCAAGGGCAGCGTGCTCATCTGGCATGGCTCGCTATGGCACGGCGGCGGGGCCAACGCCACCAACCAGCGCCGCTGGGGCATCGCCATGAACTACTGCGCCGGGTGGGTTCGCCAGCAAGAGAACCAGCAGCTCGGCATTCCGCTCGATCTTGTTCGAGAGTTCAGTCCCGACCTTCAGCAGTTGTGCGGGTTTCAGCTGTATCGAGGCCTCATCGGACACATCGAGAAGCGCTCCCCTGCCGAGGTATTGCTGAACACGCAATCGCCCACAGAAATGTTGTGGGCACGTAGCTGACCGATACGGTCAGGAGCACATGTATCGCTTCTTGTTACGGCCCAAATGGCTGCTGCTCCACGTTGTTGTTCTCAGCTCTGTTGTCGGCATGATCTTTCTCGCACGCTGGCAGTGGGACAAACACATCGCGCGCGACGCGTTCGTCGAGACCGTACAGGGACGCCTCGCCGCCGAACCCAAAGAACTCGCTCCGTTGCTCAGCAAACAAACGCCCGCCGCCAACATCGAGTGGTTCGTGGTCACCGCATCGGGTTCGTATCTCGCTACAGGCGAATTGCGCGAACTCAACCGCACCCAGAACGGCTTCAACGGCATCAACGTTTTGACGCCGTTCCAGATCAACAGCGGCCCGATCATCATCGTCAATCGCGGGTTCGTTCCCGACGGCGCCAAGGTGCCAGCGGCGCCCACCGGAACCATCGTTGTTGGTGGCACCGCGCGTACATCGCAGACCCGCCAGACCGGAGAGTTAACCGACGACCCGAGCGCCAGCAATAACGAAGTTCGTCGCGTCGATCTTGCGTTCATCGCCAAGCACATCGACCAAACGATTGCACCGGTGTACCTCGACCTCATCGCCACACAGCCAGCATCGCCATCGCCGCCGGTACCGGTGCCGCCACCCAATCTCGGCAGCGGACCACCCCATGTGTCATACACAGTGCAGTGGCTGTTCTTCTCGCTGTGTGCGATTGCCGGATGGGTGTTCGCCGTGAGGCGCTCGGCCAAGTCGGCGCGTCAGGCAGCGACACACGCGCAAACCGCTACGGATGAGCCTCAATCGCTGCCATCCGCTTGAACTGCTCAACAATGTTGGGTGTCTCGTGGTTCGGGTTCAGCGATCGATACACGGTGTCTACGTTCACGCTGATGCGGCCGAACTCACCCCAACCCTCGAACCCGTTGAGCGAAATGTCGCGCGCCGCATCCCATGCATCCATGCCCGCATGGAAACGATCGGTGGCCTCGGTCTGCACAAACGACAGGTAGTCACGCACCCGCGCAATACCGCTCTTATCGGTAAGCGGGCCGTGCCCTGGCACCACGGTCTCGATATCCATGCCCAACATCAGATCGCACGCGTTGATCCAGTTGGTCAGCGGCCCCGCCCAAACAATGGGCGTACCACCAATGAACAAAATGTCGCCGGTGTACACGGTCTTGGCGTCGGGCACATACGCAAGCACATCGCCCGCCGTGTGCGCCGGACCAACCTCGATGAGTTCGATGATGCGACCGCCAACCTCGATGTCGAGTCGACCCTCGAACGTACGCGTTGGCAACGTGTGCTCGATGCCCTCGAACTCGAACTCACCAAAGAAGCCACGAAACAAGTCGCCAACTTCGCCGGGCGCTTTGTTGAGTGCGGCCAACATTGAGGGGGGCACTTCGGTCATCTCGTGCGCGGCTCGCTCGCTTGCGATGATCTCGGCGCCGTGCACCAACTGGTTGCCGAAGCAGTGGTCGCCGTTGGCGTGGGTGTTGACCAACGTGCCAATCGGTGCGGCGCCAACAACTCCTGACATTGACTGAAGCATCTCTGCGGTGAGCTTGAGGTCGAACAGCGTGTCGACAAGCAGCGACACTCCGTCGCCAACGACTAGGCCAGCGTTGCTCCAGCCCCATCCGCCATCGGGTTGCAGATACGCAAAGCATCCGTCGCCGAGTTCGTGCAAGCCCTTTGAGTAAGTCATGCACATGTCATAGCACCTGCCATCCGCCGCGGCTCATACCGATCCCATAGAGTGCGGCCATGCAGACACGTCGACTTGGCCGCACCGAACACCACAGCAGTGTGGCCATCCTTGGTGGCGCCACGTTTTGGGACAGCACGGCCGAACAGGCCGACGCTGCAGTGCGCACAGCGGTTGCCCGCGGCGTGAACCACATCGACATCGCCCCTTCGTATGGATTGGCCGAAACCGTTGCTGGCCCCACCATCGGCGCTCTGCGCAGTCAACTGTTTATCGGCGAAAAGACCGGGCGCAGCAACCCCGACGGCGTGCGTTCACAGCTTGAGACATCGCTCACCAAACTCAACTGCGACTCATTCGATCTCTACCAATCTCACGGCGTCACCGGCCTCGACGTGCTTGACAGTCGCGTCGCCGCGATTGAGACAATGCTGTCGATGCGTGACGAAGGCCTGTTCCGATTCGTGGGTATCACCGGACACGATCTTGGGGCACCCGTGGCTCACCTCGAGGCGTTGCGCCGATGGGACCTCGACACCGTGATGTTCCCGCTGTACCCACGCGTCTACGCCGACCCGGTATACCAAGACAACGTGCTGGCACTTCTCGCCGAGTGCGCCGCGCGCGACGTTGGCGTGATGGTCATCAAAGCAGCGGCGAAGCAGCCCTGGGGCGAACAGAAGCCAACACACGGCACGTGGTACGAACCGCAGACAACGCCCGAGGGAATTCGCCACGGCATCCGGTTCGCGCTGTCGCACCCCGGAGTACACGCCTTTTGCAGCCCCGGCGATCTGTCGCTACTACCGCTGGTGCTCGATGCCGCAGAAAGCTTCGTGCCGTACACCGACGCCGAACGTGCAGAGGCCGTTGCTACCGCTCTCGCCGATAACGATCCGCTGATCTTCCCTCTCGCCGAGAACGCTCAGCACTGAGCCAGCGTTATTGAGCCAGCGTTACTGAGCCTTTGCTCCGAGGCGCTCGGCCAAACGCTCGGCCACCATCACGGTGGGCAAATGCGTGTTGCTGCGTGGCAAGTCGGGGAACACGCTGGCATCGCACACTCGTAACCCTTGGTGATGATGCACCGCGCAATCGACATCGACCACAGCAAACTCATCGCTGACGCCACCCATACGGCAGCTCGAGCTGGCATGCACATAGTCGGCAACGTGATGCATCATCCACTGATCGAAGGCAGCATCGTCGTGAGGGAGCGCCTCGAGTCGAGTGCCGATGTCATCGATATAGGCGGCCGATGAGATGCGTTGGAATGGCTCGGCGTCGACCATCTTTGCCATGTGCCGCACGGCCTCGCGTAGATGCGATCGGTCACGTTCGTCGGCAAGCATGTTGAACTGAACCACGGGGTCATCTGCTGGATCATCGCTACGCAACGACACTGAGCCCTCTGAGTGAACCGACATGATCGCCGCCATCAGTAGTGCAAAGCCTGCCACCTCGGGTGCGGCGCCCAGATGGTTCATCGGCAACAACTGCAGATCGGCAACGCCATCGGATGATGACCAACGCAGCAACGTAGCCAAGGCAAGATCGTGAGACGACGCTCGAGAGTCGTCGTGAAGTTGCAGCGTGACGCTGGCCGACGCATGATCTTTGAGTCCGCGGCCGATACCTGCGAGCTGCACGCCACTTCGCAGCAGCACTGCGGGCGAATGAATAGCGCCGGCGCACACGATGACTTCGCCAGCCTCGATCACCTCGCCGTCGGCCAAGCGAACCCCAACAGCGCGGCGACCCTCGAGCAGCACGCGATCTACTACAACGCTGGCGCGAATGGTGAGGTTGGCGCGATCACGCGCGGCCTCAAGATACGCGTCGTTGGTAGACACCCGTCGACCATGAAGGCGCGTGAGCCAGGCTGGTCCCACGCCGAGCACACCGGGCTGCAGATAGTCGTCACACGCGTGATGGCCGAGCAACTGCGCCGCTTCAACCAAAGCCTTGTCGACACTTCCCCACTCGGCTCGAGATGGCTGGCTGAGCATCGCCGTGAGCCGACCAAAGACCGGAGCGACATCGGCCCATGACCAACCCACGCAACCCAGATCGCGCTGCCACCGGTCGTAGTCGTCGGGCACACCCCACATACCGACCATTGCGTTGACAGCCGACGAACCACCGATACCTCGGCCGCGGCTATACACGCTTTCAGGCCCTGCCTCAGTTCGTTGCGCAACGAGGTTTGGATACATGCGGCCGGGCTCGGCGAGAGCATCGAGAAAGGAATTGCCAGCGATCGATGCTGGCGTTTGAGCACTGCGGTGATCGGGGCCTGCCTCAAGCAACAGCACCCGATGAATAGCCGTCTGCGAGAGCCGCGAGGCCAACACCGCCCCGGCAGAGCCGGCACCAACAATCACCGTGTCGTAGCGCACTGCCTACGCCGGGTCCGGTGGTGTCTGAGCTTCGCTCCATCGGCGGTAGACGTCGGCAAACATCTGCTGCGTGGGCAGCATCAACAACGAAGCGCCACCGTCGACACACAGCGTTTGACCGGTAATGAAGTTGCCTGAGGGACCGCACAGAAAGAGCGCTGCCTTGGCGACATCGTCGCTGGTTCCCATTCGGCCCAGCGGGGTCACCTCGCGCAGCGCCTGGATAGCTGACTCAATTTTGAAGACGCGCTTGGTCATCGGCGTTTCAATCAGCGATGCCGCCACCGTGTTGAACCGAACCTGCTTGGCACCGTATTCGACGGCCGCGATCTTCGAGGCATATTCCACACCAGCCTTCGCGCTGGCATAGGCAGCAAGGCCGTTCGATGGGTTGTGCGCGGTGAGCGAACTGATCGACAAGAAGGCCCCACCACCAGAGGCAGCCATCGCGTTACCGAAATGACGCATGCAATACATCGCGCCACTGAGCTGAACAGCCAACATTGCATCGAGCTTGGCCGGAGTGAGATCGGCAAGCGGAGTGCTCTGCTCGTACCCCGCGCAGTTCACCGCGATGTCGATCTTGCCGTATGCATTGCGTGCTCTTTGCTCGAGCGACTGCACCTGTTCGTCGTCGGTGATATCGCAATCGACCCCGAGTCCGCCAACAGCCGCAGCAACCTCGTTGACAAGCTCTACT
>Ga0194043_1000113_pt1 | contig 37412 bp, 42 predicted proteins | sample JunL4415m_MetaG_FD_161274 | JGI IMG/M metagenome (GOLD analysis project Ga0194043, IMG submission 161274) | Anoxic zone freshwater microbial communities from boreal shield lake in IISD Experimental Lakes Area, Ontario, Canada - Jun2016-L442-15m | ecosystem: Environmental > Aquatic > Freshwater >...
CGATCCAAAAAAAACCTTCAAAGAATCTATAGTGATCCTTTCTTTTACTTCATTCTCTGCACCACAAGAAGTGCAGACATATACTTCAACCGTGACCCGCATACTATAAATATGCATCAAGCCACAGTTATTGCATTTGTGAAAAATCGCACTCATGACACTTCTCCTGTTCTAAACGTTGAAGGACTTTTCCCTCTCGATGGACGGAGTAATAACTCTGCCGCACCGCGAGAGACGGAAAGCATTTCGCCTTCTGTCCTGTCTCCCTGTAATTACTTCCACTCTACTCCAAAATAAGATTCCTGTCAACCCCCCTGATAATGACTTTTCTTGCCTAAAAATCGCCCTATTGGTATACTCAAAGCATATTTTTGAGTTTTTTTTCTCTCCCACTATGCATACATCACAACCAGACAATCTCTCTCTCCAACGACACTCGCTCGCCCATCTCCTCGCGATGGCGGTACGCAAGATCGACCCCAAGGCGCAATTCGGCACCGGCCCTGTCACCGAAAATGGCTTCTATTACGATGTTTTACTCTCTCCCAATGTAACCATTTCAGACAAAGACTTCACCAAACTAGAAAAAGCTATGCGGGGGTTCATCGCACAAAAACTCGACTTCACTCGGGAAGAAGTCTCTCTCGACGAAGCAAAAAAAATCTTCAAAGATCAGACTTTCAAACTTGAGTTGATAGACGAGATTGCCGCTCGTGGCGAAACGATTACCATCTACAAAACCGGTGAGTTCATAGATTTGTGCGAGGGGCTTCATGTCACTAACGCTTCAGAGATTCCCGCTGATGCTTTCAAAATACAGAGACTTGCCGGTGCCTACTGGAAAGCTGATGAGAACAACCAGCAGCTCCTCCGCATCGCCGGTCTCGCCTTTGAATCCAAAGAAGCGCTCGAAAAATATCTCTGGCAGCAAGAAGAAGCCAAAAAACGCGACCATCGGAAGCTCGGCAAGGAAATGAAACTCTTCACCATCTCCGAACTGGTCGGATCCGGTCTCCCACTCCTCCAGCCAAACGGCATGATCCTCCGCCAAGAAATCGAAAACTATCTCTGGAATCTCCACAAAAACAAAGGCTACAGTCGAGTCTGGACACCACACATCGCCAAAGAAGAACTCTACATCACTTCTGGTCATGCCGAGAAATTCGGCGACGAACTCTTCCGTGTCCAAGGTAAAGAAGAAAAATTTTTCCTCAAGCCGATGAACTGCCCGCATCATATGCAGATCTTCGCCGATAATCAATGGAGCTATCGTGATATGCCCGTTCGATACTTTGAGCCCGCCACCGTTTATCGTGACGAGAAATCCGGCCAACTCGCCGGTCTCACGCGCGTCCGCTCCATCACACAGGACGATGGTCATCTCTTTTGTCGCGTCTCACAAATCAATCAGGAAGTTTCCGTGATTGTCGACATCATCAAGACTTTCTACACAACTATAGGTATGCTCGAAAATTACTGGGTTCGCCTCTCAGTTCGTGGCGCCGATGGCCAGTATCTCGGTTCTGATGAAGTATGGACAAAAGCCGAACAAGCGCTCGAATCCGCCGCCACTGCTAATCAACTGCCGTATCGACGCGTCGAAGGTGAGGCTGCTTTTTACGGCCCCAAACTTGACTTTATGTTCCAAGACGCACTCGGCCGTGAATGGCAACTCGCCACTATCCAATGCGATTTCAATCTTCCCGAACGATTCGACCTCTCCTATGTCAATGAGAAAGGCGAAAAAGAGCGCCCGGTCGTCATACACCGAGCCATCTCCGGATCACTCGAACGCTTTATGGGTATTTATATCGAGCACACTGCTGGGAATTTCCCGCTCTGGCTCGCACCAGAACAAGTCTGGGTCCTCCCCATCGGCGAGGCGCACCAAGAGTACGCTCGCTCAATCACCGAGGCACTCCGCACTGCCGACATCCGCGTCCATCTGCACAGTGAGAATGAAAGTCTCGGCAAACGCATCCGCCAGGCCAAACTCGCCAAAGTTCCCTACTACCTCGTCATCGGCGATCAAGAAGTTACCGACCAAACCGTCACCCTCGAATCCCGTGGCCATGGCAAGCTGGGAGCGCTTTCGATCAAAAATTTGATTGCCAAACTCTCGGAAGAAGTTTCGCAGAAAAAATAGATAAAAAAATTTTCACTGAGTGTCATCCCGGGCTTGACCCGGGATCCAGGTTTATTGCATTTTAATTTCAATACAGCCTGGATCCCGCATCAAGTGCGGGATGACACAAAAAATAAAAAACGACAAAGAATTGGCTTTATTTCTTCCCATTGCAGACTGCCTCAGCCCACAGACCGCGCTTAGCATCCCGCGCTTCCTGCTGTGCTTGTTTGAATTGTGCTTCTTTGGCGACATCGGGCGGAAAGGTGCTCACAGAGGCATACCCCTCACGCACCAATGTATCATTCACCAGTGTCCCATCTTCGAGATACACGAACCGCAACAATCGCCCATATTTATCTCGATCAGAAACATCTTTTTCCAGGCGCATACGTTTCCCTTCGACGAGTTGTTTGTTGTAGTCACTCGCCTCATGTCCAAAACATTCCACCGGCCAATTTGGCTTCACACTCTCCGGCGCATTCATACCGATATACCGCACTTTTTCACCATTCTCCAACTCCACTGTGTCACCATCCACTACGCGCAACACCCTCTGCCAATCACTCTGAGATGGCGGTTGGTTGGTTGATGAAAACAGTGTATCAAAACTTTGAAACCACCGATCCGCCTGCTGCAGAGAAACATTCCGCCCCGTCACCAGAGCGAACACAAAAATAACGCCGAAAAAAATAAACTTTTTATTTGATGTCATAATTCCCGATGCGACCGCAAGAAAAAATACCCCACGACGAGAAATGTTGCGAGAGGCGACACCCACACTGGGATTTCGTGCCCCATCCCCTCCAACAACATCACACCCCCCAAAACAAATATCGAATACATCGCCCCATTCTTGAGGAATACATACTTTTTGATGCGCTCAATATTTCCGATGGTGAGCTGTCGCACGACGAGCGCTCCCAAACTATTGCCAATCAAAATCAACGGCACTGACAGCGTAAAAGCAAAGGCTCCCAACACCCCGTCAATCGAAAATGTCATATCAATCATTTCCAAGTAAAGTACCTTGCTCACATCCGAGAGCGTCCCCGAACGCCCTTCCAGGAGTTTCTGCTCGGCCTGCTCGGCCTGTTGTTTGAATCCGTGCGTGATAAAAAACGCAGTCGAGCCGACTACTGCCCCAAAAGCTATCATTGGATTTATTTTGACAGTGAACCACACTACCCACAACAAAAATATCGACGACAACGCATAAAACCAAATTCCCTGTGCTTGAAAAAATCGCTCGTGCCGAAATCCATATCGTTTCTCTTCGAGGAAGAGCCAGTGGAGAAACAACAACATCAAAAATACTCCGCCACCCGTCAGAAGTATCGGCGATGCTTGCTCGATCGCCAAACGCACCGACGGATCACTGGAGAGGGTCGCCATAAACGCCTGCCACGGACCGAGAGAGGGCACCGTCGCCCACACGATGAGCCAGGGCAACAGACCTCTCACCGCAAACACCGCAAAAAACAATCCCCACGTCAAGAACCAGCGTTTCGCTCGTGCGCCAGTCTTGGCCAACACCTCCGCATTGATAATCGCATTGTCGATGCTACTCACCGTCTCAAACAAAAAAAGACCAAAAATTACCGTGAGTATCGTTCCAAATTCCATACGCAATAAAAAAATAGTATTCTCTCTCGATAAAAACTCTTCTGTTAGTATAGCGTATCTCTGCCATTTGACGAAACGCAAAAAAGGGAGTATACTGAACTTGTGATGAGGAAACGGGTTACTCAGAACGAAACAAGTCCTATCCATTCGTGGATATCACTTCTTTCTTCTGAGAAGCCCGTTTTTTCTTTCATCCATCTACGATGTCCCCGCCTCTTGTGTGTCCCAGAGACAGACAAAAGACGAGGACACTCGTAAAACAGTGTTCTTTAATAATTTAAGCAAATTGTCTTATGGATGAAGACAAGAAAGTTTGTGGGTGTAATGTGGCTGATGAATCATGTACGCATGAGGAATCACAAACCGAAGAAACTTCGGTAGAACCCACAACCCCTGTCGAGCAGGGAAACGCCAATGAAGAGATGCTTTTTGCACTTCTCTTGGCACTTACTCCACTCGCAATATTTACCCTCTTCGGGCAAATCGGTTTACTGTAAAAATTACAGTGAGCCAAAAACAAAAAGACCGGACCTCAACTGAGACAATCCGGTTTTTTCTTTGTCTGAATTTTGTGAGAGGAAGCTTTATTGCTTATGTCGTCGCAAAAACCATCGGGTCAACACAATAACTCCAAAAACCACCAGAGCTACTGCTGCGACAATGAGCGCTATCTGCTGAGTGGAATTCCCCGATGAAGCGGTTATCGGTTGGGCGGAATTGGTCGAACTCGTCTGCGACTGCACCGACCGCATATCGCGCAGGATCGCCTCGCCCGTCTTGGGGTCGATAATCACGCCCTTGTTCGCATCCAATTGCTGTATGGTCGGTTGACTATACTTGATATGTCCATTGGCGCAGTCCGACAAACAGGTATTCATATTTTCACCCTTCTCCACTTCGCAGATGCCATTGCCATTGCATTGTACGAACTGTTCCAATGATCCACTGAGAATAAGTGTATTCTCTTTCGTCAGATAAATCTCAAATTTATTGACTATACTGAAAAATGGAACTTCAAAGATAAATCTTCCTTCCTTTTTGTTGAATTGAGTTTCAACAGCTCTCGCGCCACTCACATCATACAAGGCAAGATTGTACTCCCCGACAGGATGTGATTGAGCAAATTCCACAAGCGAAAAATTCGGATCCTCTCCTTTTGTTACTGATTGAGACGCTGTGGAATCAAATTGCAATTTACCCTGTATCGTTTCAAAGTGAAACATAAAAACACTCTCGGCATACGCCGAAGGAGCAAAGGAAAAGCTTAGGGCAAGAAATAAAATGAGGAGTGTTTTTTTCATAAGAGCTTATTTATTTGCAACTATTAAAATACTTCTCGACTCTACCACAATAATCTTTTGTTGTATTAGGGCAATTATTCGGTTTACCACTGTTATAACAAGATCCGACATTCCTGATATCCATCCCACATCGTCCGGCATTATTATTAATAAGCCACGCAGCACAGTTAATATCCATTTGCACATCATTCTGAATCTTTTTGCAGGTTTCAGCTGCAGTCCCTGTAATACCACATTTCGTCCGTATGGCTGGAAGTGCCTGAGAATAACCACACGAACCATATCCATCTGACGAAAGACTCTTATTACAGCCCTCCCCTGCGTCAATAATCGACATAACTATATTCGGATTGACTCCCGAAGAGTTATTCTTCACTGCGGCGGCCACCGCGGCATTCGTGGCGCATTTCCCCGTTTTACAATTCAACGGTCCTCCACTGCCTGGGGGAGGCACAGTCCCACCATTGCCACCACCACCACTGTCGATAGTACCGACATTGCTCTTCGTGCTGCAGGTGAACTGCCACCAGAACGCGCCGGTCTTGAAATCACTCAATGGCCGTGCCAATGTCACCAACACCACCGCGACGAACAACCAGATAAGGAGCATCAACGCGAATCCAAAAAGCGTCGCTTTCAATCCCTCCTTGGCCATCCCCGTGAGCTTAGGGTTGCCGACCGAAACAATATACAGTATGCCCATCGCCACGATCACCACCATCGCGAAATAAGTCATTATCATGAGCGCCCAATCGACAAGCCGCTTCACCCCGATCACGAGATGGCACAGGGTACACGGCGCGTTCTCAACGCTGTCCTTCGTACCAACATCGTCCGCCTGCATCCCGCACGGCACAAATCCTGAAATCGGGACTGCGGCATCTGCCGTCGAAGTTATCGCCACGCTGAGTGGTACCGCAAAAACAAACACTAACCCTAGTGTCAATATAATCCGTTTCCACGAAAAAAATACCTGCATAAAAAAGGAAAACCAATGGATTGTTCTCCGAAAAATGAGCGAGAGACGGGAATCGGACCCGCGTATACAGCTTGGAAGGCTGTCGTACTACCATTGTACTACTCTCGCGAAAAAAATACCAGAAATTATTTTTAAATTTTATAATCCTGTGAACGGATCCATAAGAATTGCCGATTCTTCGATGTGTAATTCTTCCGTTAGCATTTTTTTCATCGCGGTACTGAATCCGGTCGTCCCCACGATATAGTAGAGTGCCTCCAAAACATTCGGCACATACTTCTCCACCATCGGCTGACAGATGAATCCTCTCTCCTCCTGCCACGGACAAAACTGTTCTTCCTCCGTCAGAGTGTCAATCCCCACGAACTGCAATCGTGGAAACACCTGCATTTCCTCTGCGAACGGCACATCCTTTGATGCGCGATTGGAAAAAAACAAATAGAATGGATTTTTGCGCCCCGTAACACTCGCTTCCCGCAAGATGCTCCGCACCGGTGTGATTCCAATCCCTCCCGCGAGAAACACGATTGGCTTCGTCTCATCTGCTGGCAAGACGAACCGCCCGGTCGCATCGCGGATCACCACCTCGCCGCCCAAAGGCATTGCCGAGAGCGTTTGTTTGAAGGCGCTATCGGTGATCCGCATCGCGAACATCAGCTGGTCATCCGATGGCGCTGCGGCAATCGACATCACCCGTGTCGCGCCCTTCTTATCTTTGTCCTCGAAATCAAGCTTCGATAAAGTAATCGCCACATACTGCCCCGCCTGAAAAGTAAATCCCTCGGGCCTCTCAAAAAGAAAAGCAATCGTCTGATCCGCCACGACTCGTTTCTCTTTAAGTTTAATAGTGTAAGTGTTCATAAGATGTGTGTCATTCCCGCGAAGGCGGGAATCTAGGTTCCACAAAGCCTTACGCAACAACAAATAAATTGAAAATACAGTAAGTTTATTAAACCTCAATCCGTTTTGAATTTATACCAAGTACAGTGGCGACTGGATTCCCGCCTTCGCGGGAATGACATGCAACAACAATCCTATCTATCTGTCGGGGTGCAGGGAATTCCACCCAGAGGGTGGTCAGCCTCTGGCTGAGAACCCTGTTCCTATCTATTTCAAAAAACATCCTCTTTGTCGGGGTGCAGGGAATTGAACCCTGTCTAAGTGCTCCCAAAGCACTCGTACTACCGGTATACGACACCCCGGAAACTTTTTTCTCCCCATCACTGAGGAGAAAAAAGCACTATCTTTTGTTTTGTAAACAAAAAATCTCTTCATTACTTGACTGCTTCTTTCAAGCTCTTACCGGCCGTAAACTTCGGCACGGTCATAGCGGCGATCTGGATCTTCTGTTTCGTTTGCGGGTTGATACCCTCACGAGCAGCGCGATTCGAAGTCTTGAAGGTTCCAAAACCGGTCAATGCGACCTTATCGCCTTTGCGAAGCGTATCCGTGATCACGTCTACCAATGTCTCGATAACCAATTCCACGTCTTTCTTGGTCAACTCGGTCTTCTCGACGATAGCGTGCACGAGTGCGTCTTTGTTGATGTTCTTTGCCATACTTTCCACCTGCCTTTCTAGTGTTTTCCCATTCGATCATAATGACCGGCCGGAAATGATGATTTGATTTTTGGTTTTTTGAAAACCTGCTTTATTTTAACCTGTGACCGAAAATAAAGCAAATACTGTCAATATACCTATCGGGCATATTCCACCGCGCGGGTCTCACGGAAGACATTGACTTTGATCTCACCAGGATATTTCAGTTCCTCCTCGATACGATTGGCGATATCACGGGCGAGCTTCATCGCGCCTAGATCATCCACTTTCTCAGGACTGACGAAAATCCGTACCTCGCGTCCCGCTTGGATAGCGTACGATTTCTCAACTTGTGGGAAAGAGTTGATCAGAGCCTCGAGTTCCTCCATCCGCTTGATATACTTCTCGGCCGTCTCCTTGCGCGCGCCTGGGCGAGCCGCCGATATCGCATCTGCCGCAGTGATGATGAACGATTCAAGTGTCTCATGAGGATATTCATCATGGTGGGACTTCATCGCATCGATCACTTCCTGCGCCAAGCCGAACTTCTCGAGGATACGCATCCCGATCTTCACGTGTGTTCCCTCAATCTCTTGATCCACTGCCTTGCCGATGTCATGGAGCAATCCGGCTTTCTTGACCACGCTCACATTGGCACCAAGCTCAGCTGCCAGCGCACCGGCAATTGCCGATACCTCGAGCGAGTGCACCAATACATTCTGTTTGTAGCTGTACCGATACCGCAACCGACCGAGGATATAGAGCAATTTCGGATGCAAACCAGTAATGCCAGCATCATACGCCGCCGCCTCACCCGCCTCTTTAATTTTGTTATCAATTTCCTTCTTGGCATCCTCGACCGCTTCTTCGATGCGCGCCGGGTGAATCCGACCATCGGAAATCAACGATTCCAATGCCAAACGAGCCACCTCGCGCCGCACTGGATCAAAGCCGGAAATCAACACTGTCTCTGGCGTATCATCCACAATCAATTCCACACCAGTCAAACGCTCCAAAGAACGGATATTCCGTCCTTCCTTACCGATGATCTTGCCCTTCACCTCATCATTCGGCAAAGGAACCGTCGTCGTAGTGAATTCCGAAACATGCGAACGAGAATACTTCTGAATCGCCATCGCCATCAATGACAAGGCTTTTCGTTTGATTTCGTCGGCGGAATTTTTCTCGAGCTTATTCATCCGATTCACGAGAGCATCCTTGCTCTCCTCTTCAGTCAGCTGCAAAAGAATATCCTTGGCCTCCTCTTTGTCAAAACCGGCGATACGCTCAAGCCGTGCCAGTTCGTTCACACGGATTTCCTCCGCCTGCCGTCGCAGCTCACGCACTTCCTCGACTTTCTGCTCCAGTGACTTCTTCGATTGCTCGAGCTCCTCGGTCTTATTTTCCAACGACTCTTCCCGTTTCTCTAGCCGCTGTTCCGTCCGAGCCAGACTGGATTCCTTCTCCGATTCCTTTTTCTTGGCATCTTCAAGAATCGTCACAGCTTTATCCTTGGCCGCGATGACGATCTTTTGGGCGTTTTTGTCCGCCTCACTGAGAAGATTCACCGCTTTGGCTTCGGCGGTATCCAGTTGTTTTTTGGCGATGTTTTGTCGGATATAATATCCGACCACTCCCCCGATGCCAATCGCGAGTAATGCTTCTATAAGTACACCAAATTCCATAAGAAAACGCGATTTCCCTCCCGCGCTTACGAACATGTTACGCTTTTCTGAACCGTCAACCGCGCCAAAAACCTACGCTTTGAGCGAAGATGAAAGAACAAACCTCGAAAAAAATGTTGAGAAAAATTCACGAGAATAGAGAATCATAATCCAGAAAAGACAATGTCCACGACTGCTTGAAGGAGATCTTTTTATTCAAAAATTAATGCTCTTTCATCTTATCGGATTTTCTTTCTTTTGTCAAAAGACTAACGATGCTATACTGACAGCGTACTCTAACAGAAATACCTTATGTCCTCCATCCCCAAACCGGTTGTTTTAATTGTCCTCGATGGCTGGGGCATCAGCAATACCACTCAAGGTAACCCAATCCGCGAAGCCAAACTCCCCTTCTTCGAACAGCTCAATCGAAACTACCCACTCACGACATTGCAGGCGTCAGGTGTCTCTGTCGGACTCCCCTGGAACACCGAAGGCAATAGCGAAGTCGGCCATATGACCCTCGGCGCCGGTCAAGTCATCTACCAAAACCTGCCGCGCATCACACTCTCAATGCAAAGTGAAGAGTTTTTTGCTAATCCCGCTTTTCTCGAAGCCACCAACAAGGTCAAAGCCACCGGTGGAGCACTTCACTTGATGGGACTCCTCTCTGAAGGCTCCGTCCACTCTCACCGCGATCACCTCTATGCACTCCTCAAGCTCGCCAAAGACCAAGGTATAGAGAAGCTATTCGTCCACGTCTTCACGGACGGCCGCGACTCATCTCCCACCGCTGGCGCCACCATGATTCAGGATCTCAACAATCGTATGCGTAACGAAGGAATCGGCAAACTCGCTTCGCTTGGCGGTCGTAATTTCGGTATGGATCGCAACAATAACTGGGATCGCGTCCAAAAAGCCTACCAAATATTGACCGAAGGTGGTCCCAACCAAACCGCCGACCCGCAAGAATACATCAAAGAATCCTATCATAAGGAAGTCACCGACGAATACATCGAACCGGTCGCTGTCACCGAAAACGGTAAACCGATCGGCATTATCCAAGACGGTGATGCTATTATCTTCTTCAACTTCCGTGAAGACCGGGCACGCGAAATCACCAAAGCTTTCACTCTTCCTAAATTCGATTCTTTCCCTCGCTCCAAAAAACTTGATCTCGTGTTCGTCACGATGACAGAATATGAGCAAAACCTCCCGGTTCTCGTCGCCTTTCCGCCCGCTCAAATCAAAGACACCCTCGGAGAAATCTTGAGCCATGCAGGGAAAACCCAACTTCGGATTGCCGAAACCGAGAAGTACGCCCATGTCACCTATTTTTTCAACGGCGGTAACGAAAAAGCATGGGAAGGTGAAGAGCGTATTCTCATCCCCTCGCCGTTCACCACTCACTTCGACGAAGTCCCCGAGATGAGCACCCCGAAAATCACCGACAAAGTTCTCGAACTCCTCCCGGAAAATAAATACGACTTCATCCTCATCAATTACGCCAATCCTGATATGGTCGCCCATACCGGCAACGAAAAAGCCACTATCGAAGCGGTCGAATCCGTCGATAAGACACTCTCCATCCTCCTCCCAAAAATTCTCGAAGCGGGTGGTGCTATCTTCATCACCGCCGATCACGGCAATGCCGAGGAACTGAAAAAAATCGCCAGTGGTGAAATCGATACGGAACATTCCAACAATCCTGTTCCACTCTGGTTTATCTCGCCTGACAATCAGCGCCAAAAAACTGCCCAACAGATGATGGAAGAACAAAACACGGTCCAGGGCCTCCTCTCCGATGTCGCACCCACCATCCTCGACCTCATGGGTATCCCCAAACCCGAAGCGATGCGCGGTGACAGCCTGCTTTCTTTCTTGAATTAAGCCTCGCTTGCTAACAGATTTCATCAAAAAACCGCCAGTTTTGGCGGTTTTTTGATCTCTGAAAAATTCGTAATTACCGCACCACGGTGTCCACAACACCATAGGCCAGCGCTTCATCAGCGGTCATGAAGTAATCCCGCTCAGTATCCTGTGCCACTTTGGCCAGTTTTTTTCCCGTATGTTTGGAGAGAATCTTGTTCAATTGTTCCTTGATCGCGAGGATCCGTCGAGCATGGATATCGATATCCGTCGCCTGACCACTCGCTCCGCCCATCACCTGGTGAATCATCACCTCACCGTTCGGGAGAATCATCCGCTTCCCCTTCGCACCCGCCGCCAATAGCAACGCCGCCGCCGAAGCCGCCATCCCGACGCAGATCGTCCGCACCGGAGCCTTCACATACTGCATCGTGTCATAGATCGCCAAGGCCGCTGTCACCGAGCCGCCGGGTGAATTGATATACATCGTGATGTCCTCCTTGGCATTCTGCGAATCGAGAAACAACAACTGAGCGATAATCGCATTGGCCATCCCATCCTCGATGCCCGAGCCGAGAAAAATGATCCGGTCCTTCAACAAGCGCGAATAAATATCATACGCGCGCTCACCATAAGCCGTCTTCTCTATCACCGTCGGAATGAGATACTGATTCGTTACTTTCTCCATAAAAATAGTTGAAAAAAACAAACTTACAGTAAAAGGTTTTGTGTTTGCTTTTGAGGCACTCTCACAGCCGTCGCAGAAAAAACCAACCACTCCATCAGACCGAATTGCCATGCCTGTTGGTGCGTCACTTTCCCTTCTTCGAGCCAACCATTGCGTCGGCCTGAGAGGGCATCATAAAGCGAATACAAAGCCTGAAAAACCAACTCTAAAAAAATCTTTATTTCACCTCTTCCAAATACGCGAACACTCGCTCGTTCTGCAAGCGCTCCTTGGCGTGATGAAACAACATCGACATATCGAGATCCTTCTCCGTCTTGTTAATCGACCGGAAATACTGCAAAGTCTTGTTCATCTCCGCCTCCACTTCCTCCGACGCCGGCTCGATCTCCTGTTCCTTGGCCACTTCGATTAGTGCTAACGATGCAATCACCCGTTTCTTCGCCTGCGGTTCCCACTCTTTGAATAAATCCTCCTTTTTCTTATCGATTCCCTCGAGATACACCTCGAATTCCATCCCCATCTGCTGAATCTGATACTCGAACTCACGCAGCATCCGCACCAATTCCTCATCGATCAAAATCTTCGGCAATTCCACGCTCGAAGCCTCCACCAAAGCATCCAAAGCCTTCGCTCGTCGTTCCTCATTCGTCTGCTGCTTCTTCTCCTCGATCATTCCCGACCGGAAATTCTCTCGCAATTCCGCCAATGTCGTAAATTTACCGAGCGACTGCGCAAAAGCATCATCTATTAACGGAATATCCTTCTCTTGCACCGCGGTCAACTTCACCTTGAAGTCTGCCGGTTTGCCCGCCAAGTGTGCCGCGTGATACTTCTCCGGGAATTTTAATTCGATCGATTTCTCCTCGCCCGCCTGCATCCCGATGACTGCTTCTTCAAACCCAGGGATGAATGCGCCGCTCCCGAGTACTAACGGGTGTTGTTTGCCGAGACCTCCCTCGATCCGCACGCCATCGCGCAACACCTCGAAATCCACAATCGCCGTATCACCATTCTGCGCCGCGCGATTGACCGTGATGAGTTTGGCCCGACTTTCCGCCAAGCGTTTGATTTCTTTATCCAAAGCCTCCTCGTCCACCGTTACTTCTTGCTTTTCAAATTCCGCGTTAATTTTTTTGACTTCCTTACGCCATTCACCCAACTTCAATTCCGGCACCACTGCCACCTTGATCTCGAATTCCAACGATTCACCCTCGAGTGCTTTGATCGACTCTACCTGTGGTCGGCCAAGTGTATTCAATTTTTCCTGCTCTAATACCTGTGGATAGACCTTATTGATCGCGTGCTCGGCCGCTTCGTCCAACACCGCTTGCTTGCCGAACTTCTGCTCGACTACCGCCTGAGGAACCTTGCCCGCGCGAAACCCGGGGAATTTCACGTGTTCCGAGAGGTGTTCTACCGCGTGTGGGAGCTCTTTCTTCCACACCGCCCATTCTACCTTGATATTCATCGACGCCTCGGACTGAGGTAATTGCTTCACGGTCACTTCAAAAGACATATGTATAAAAATAATCACGAATTATCCCTCATCCCTACGAAATCCCAGTGTAGCCTATTTCTTTTCTTTTGCCAAGAGCACAGCTGTGTGGTTTTTGTAGTTGTGTCATCCCGCACTTGATGCGGGATCCAGGATTGAATTTTTGAAATTTATTCCAACCCCGACCACACCAACTCGAAAATCTGTCGCACTGTCTGCGCCACATCGGGATTATCAATCACTATCGCCTGCAGCTCCCGAAACGCCACGATCCGCACAAATGTATCCCCCACATCGATCGATATCTTGGCCGAATATTTTTCAGCCGAGACACTCCGCACGGTATGCCCATACTTGGGATCGATTTCTTCACGATACTTCTTCAATGAGGGGTGTTCCGGTGCGATCACCCGTAAAGTAAATCGATGTTTGGCCATTGCCACATGCCAATCAAAAAATACTTGCTCGAGTTCAGGTGAGGCTTGTTCTACCGTGGCATAAAATCCCACGAGTTCCTGTTGCTTCATTTCTTTCATCCGATACCACAGCGCTTCGTGTACCCCCGTCAAGCCTTCATAATAGAGCGTTCGCACCTTGTCCTGCGATCCCTTGATCATCGAGAGCAAATCCGGCAAGATCGACTTCGCATTGCTCAATCGTTCCTCCGCCAAAGCGAAAAACTCCTCCGGCCGTTTGGCCACGAACAATTGCTTCCGGCTCCGCGGTACCCGAGTCACCAACCCCTTTTCCATCAACTCACCCAATATCACATAGGTCGTTGGCTTCTTGAGTCCCGCCTTGTCCGCCGCCGCATAGGCCGATGCCCGCCCCAACTGCAACAGAGCGACATATATTTTCGCCTGCTTTTCATTCAACCCTAAGTTTTCCAACCCTTTAATGATATCCATAAAATTATTTTTATTGTTACCCGATACAAACAAAAAAGCTTGTCATTGCGACCCCGCTGTTCGCGAACGGCGGGGGTGGCAATCCCCCTCAGCTTCCGACAATATTACCAAAAAACACCTCTGTAACCCCATCTTACACCCTATTTTATAAATAGTCAATACTTTTGATGACAAATCAGCATAAATATAAAGTATTGCTTTATTAGAAGTATTTTATAGATACTTTTCAGTCATTTTTATGTTTACTATCATTGACTTATTATCTTTCCAGTGCTATACTGCCAAGTCAAGTTGAGGGAGGGGAAAAAACTCACCGACTTGCACCAGTTCTTTGAAACAATCGAATACCCCGGCAATTTTGCCACCATCCTTTTTAGGAGAAGTACCATGAAAACAATTCACATTGTAGTAGAAACAAAAACCACCACCGTAGTTTTGTTCACAGAACAGTACTCTGAATGGGAAGGATGTATGATTTCAGAAAGTCTGGATCATACATCTCTGACCGAGGAGAGAATCTGTTCTGCTCATTTTTCCGCAAACAAAGCAGAAGAAGAGAAAACTCGTCTTACCCAAATTGTTTCAGCCGAAAACGAACGTCTGAAACACAAATTTGAGGTTAAGTACAGAGTTGTGGAACAAGAGGTGTCAATGAGCGGGGATCCTAGTGAATAAATAAGCTAGGGCGAGACCGCCCCTGGACAGACGCGCCTTGGGTTAAATGGAAGCGTCACACATATTCCGTCTCGTACGGAAAAGCCGGTGGTAACGGTAAAATTGGAGAATCTATTGCAAAAAACAATACATTCTCCTCTCAATTAAGCTTTCAAGATTTTGAAGGCTTTGAGAGATCTAGTTCCTAAAAAATTCCGGCGATTTCTTCGCACCGATATTCCCGACGGTTTTCGGGGAGGAGAAGGACAATGAGCACAACCTATGTATACTTCACCGCATACACAAGGAAAGGTGCGGTAACCATCCGTTTAACGGATAACACCCTCGAAGAGGTAGTGCCCGATCTCTATGACTACGAGAAAGTACCATGGGGAACATGGCAAATTCCGTGGGCACGCCTCGTCCGTCTCGGATGGGTAGAGTTCGGCGAAAACTCCCAAGAGGAAGGGGCGAAAAGGAAGACCAAGAGAGAAATCCTCTCTAAGATAAGAAAGGGTCTTCTCATTCCCTCGTACCGCTCAAGTTTTTGGCCGGGTGGCGGTTAACCTGTGAGGAGCGCTGATGTATTACATCATCTCCTCGCTATTTTTAAGAATTGTATGTACTAAAAAATAGAATTCTTAAATAATAGAAAACTTTTCAAAAAACAAAGAGGTGTCTCATGCTAAATAATTACAAAACGATAAAAGTCGTGCCAATGACAGGTGTTGGCGTTATGCGCGACCCCGAATGGCCAGCGCAAATGGTCACATTTCTCACCGACACCGAACAAAGTCTCCTTAATGAGGCTCTCGCGGATGGGTGGGAAATAATCCAATTCGTGACGCATTGCTCTCCAGAGCATAATATCACGGGAATCACCGCCATCCTTGGAAAACCCTAAGGATTTATGGGAAGTTGATACAACCGTTTCGCTTCCCTTTTTTAATTTACAAGAATAAAAAAGGGTATATTTCCTTGACTTTAAGGAGAAAACCAGCTATAACGAAAAGGCCTTTTAACAAACCTTATTTAAGGAGAAGCCAATGCTTCCTAGAATAATTATAGTACGTGAACACCAGCTGGAAATAAATCGTCAGTACTCGCTTTGGATTGGATATAAAAGAGGAAAGATTGTGTGTTTAGCTCTTTCTAGGTATGCAACGCTTACCACGCTAGCAAGACTGATGCTGTGCGTCGATGTCGAGTTCACGCCATCCACGGTTTTCGTAGATGTCTACTGTTATCCCGATACTGAAAATTGTTTCGTAGCGAAGTTTTTTTCAACAGAAACGACTTACTGCTACGATGAAGAATATTTGGAGCCATTTTTTCGGGATGATACTGAGGATGAATGGCGAGCTATTCTCGGGATACCCGTTTCTTTTTATCCTTTTCAAGGGCCATCTCACAAACCGGAAAAATTTCCTGATTTTAATAAAAAACTCAGACTAGCCAGCAAGAAACCAATCAAAAGATAGCGGAAGAAGCTGAAATAAAATCAAGAACAACAGAAGAGCTCGATCTGGCTGATCCTGATTGGGATATTCCTTTTTGATTTTTGAGATTTAAAAATGGGGGAAGTTGATACAACCGTATCGCTTCCCTTTTTAATTCCAAACTAAACACTAGATTTGAGATAATACACATACTTTTGCATAGTTTATGGTATACTTGCATAGTTTTATATAGTATGATATACTACGGACATGAACAATCAGTACAGCAACAATAAGCTTATCTCCATAAGAAAAACCGCCGAAATACTCGGCGTGTCTTTGGATACCTTACGGCGCTGGGATAAAAGCGGTCAATTCCCCGCTATCAAGTCACCAGGGAAACACCGTTTCTACTCATTGATTCAGATTGAACTTTACCGAAATGATCTCTTTACTCTAGCCAAAAAGTGGGTCATTGCCGCAGAGGCTCTCCCTCCGCAATCAGAATTTTACTGTCAGACGATTACTGTTTTTCAGGATCGCGTCATCAAAATGGGGCGAGCGATACAAGAAGAAAACAAACTCGACTGGGTTTCTTTATTGGTATCGGCAGCCGGAGAAATCGGCAACAATTCTTTTGATCACAATCTTGGTAATTGGCCGGATATTCCGGGTATCTTTTTTGGATACGATACAAAAAAACGAGTCATTGTTTTGGCCGATCGGGGACAAGGTGTGCTCACAACCCTTCGACGCGTAAAACCAACCCTCACAACGGATGAGGACGCATTACAGACCGCCTTCACTGAAATACTCTCCGGACGAGCGCCCGAAGCGCGGGGCAACGGCCTCAAATTTGTAAAATCAATAATCGATGAATTTCCACTTACTCTTGAATTTTTTAGTGGCGAAGCGATAGCGTCTCTTCTTTCAAAAGAAAAAATGGATTTGAAACAGCCGTCAGGAATATCCTTCCATGGCTGTCTGGCATTCCTCAAATATTAATTCCTCGTTATGCATATCATGCTAAAAAAATTTGGCGAAACGCTTCTGTCTCGACAGGCCGGAAAAGAAGCCTACGGCGCCTTCCACCCAGTACTCCGCGAAGTTAAACCCAATGATACTATAACGATTGACTTTGAAGGGGTCGCTACTTTTTCACCGTCTTGGGGAGATGAATTTTTCTCCTCACTCTTTATTGATTTCAAAAACCCTGTCGAATTTATTCATGCTACTGAAAATCCCTCTGTACGACTCACCCTTCAACTCTTGGAGAAAATCCGAGAAGAAAAATTTACAATCAAAAGCTAACAATCGACACGCTAAAAAATTTCCACAAAAAAACCCGGCTCAGTGGCCGGATTTTTTTATAATACAGAGTAAAGTTTCTGGATCCCCGATCCCTCCAAAGGCGGGCGGGCAAGTCGGGGATGACAGGGTGGGGTTACTTCACAACTTCCGCAAACTTCGGGAGATACACCTCGCCATAGCGAGCCTCGCATTCTTTGATGATTTTCACCGCTTCTTGAGGGTCGAAAAATCCCAATACTTTGCAGGTTCCGGGCTTTTTGAGGTGCTTGTAGTGCTCCCAGTAGTACGTGGTTTCTTTCAACCAATGTTCACCGAGTTCTTTGTAACTCGTGATATGATCCATCCGCTTGTCATCCGCAAGCACGGCGATCACCTTGTCATCCACCTCGCCACCATCTTCGAACTTCATAATCCCGATGATCCGCGCCTCCACGAGACACCCATTAATGAGCGGCTCGGTAACCCCGACGATCTCGATATCCAACGGGTCATTGTCCTCATCCCACGTCTGAGGGATACCACCATAGGAGAAGGGATATGCCAACGACGAAAGTCCGACCCGATCCAGCTTCAATTGTCCGCTCTCAGTGATGATCTCGTACTTGTTGATCGTCATTGAGTTCAGCTCGATGATAGCGTTCACCCGCAAGTCCGCTTCATCGGCAAACGCCGGCAAAACATGGGTGAGGTTGAGCATATACTTGCTCGGGGCATGATTGATATTCGCCATAAGATAAAAATTATTGTTTTATGGTTATTTATTAAACTTGGAAATTTTCCTCAGAAGTAAGAGGCTTGGCATTTGGCTTTGGCGCGCTCTCACAGCCGTCGCAGGAAAAGCCAACCGTTCTCTCAAACCACATTGCGTTGCCTGTTGGTGCGTTACCATCCCTTCTTCAAGCCAACCATTGCGTCGGCCTGAGAGTGAGTCACAAGGCAAATGCCAAGACTCACCAACATTTAAACTTAAGCGGCCTTTTTCTTCTTCGCAGCAGTCTTTTTCACAGTTGCTTTTTTGGTGACTTTTTTAGCAGCCACTTTCTTCTTCGGTTGAGCTCCCTCAGTCATCTCCTCGGCCTTTTCAACGATCTCTTCCGCTTCTTTCTCGAGTTCCTGATTTTCCGATTTCAGTTCCACTTCAGTCGCCTCAATTATTTCTCCCAGAGTTTCGGATGTTTTCTCTATTTCTTCTTCATCAATTTCCGGCACCACCGCGCCCGAAACATCGATTCGAAAACCGGTCAATTTCGACGCCAACCGTACATTTTGCCCACGACGACCAATAGCCAACGACAATTGATCCTCCGGTACCGTCACCTGCGCCACGTGTTCCTCTTCGTTCAAAGTCACCGCGACTACCTTGGCTGGTGCGAGAGCCGCTCGGATGAACGCTTCCGTATCTGGATTCCACTGGATGATATCGATCTTCTCGCCATGGAGTTCATCGATGACCGCCTGCACACGCGTGCCCTTCTGTCCCACGCACGAACCGATCGGATCCACGCCCTCCTCGTCCGACCAGACGGCGATCTTGGTGCGCGACCCTGCCTCGCGAGCGATCGCTTTCACTTCAACTGTACCCGCATTGATCTCCGGCACTTCGAGTTTGAACAAATGCTCCACCATCGCGGCATGCGCCCGACTGAGTACGATGCCCGGCCCCTTAGGATCGGCATCCACCCGCATCATAAACACTTTGATCCGCTGACCAACGATATAGCGTTCGCCCTCCACCTGCTCAGACGGGAACATCACGCCCACCGACTTGCCGATATTCACGAACACCAAACGACCGTCCACACGCTCCACAGTACCATTGATGATCTCGCCCTCACGACTCTTGTATTCGCTAAACATCGCCTCGCGCTCCGCCTCACGGATTCGCTGGATGATGACTTGCTTGGCCGTCTGGGCTGCCACTCGACCGAATTCATCGTGTGCCTCGAGCGGAAGCTCTACCGTCTCGCCCACTGATGCATCGCGACGAATTTGTTGTGCGTCTTCGAGCAATATATCACGCTCTGGATTGAACCGTGGGATTCGTACTTCCTCTCCATCCATTGGCTCATTCATCTCACGGGATTGGCGTTCGAACCGCTTCGGCTCGACGACTTCCTCCTCCTCGCTCGGCTGACTGAAATCCCGGGTCGTGGTATCGACCACTTCCTTCACGAGGAAATACTTGGATGCCTTGCTCACCTCGTCGAACTGCGCATGGATATTCTGACCACGCTTACCATAATCCTTCTTATACGCCGCCGCCAGTGCCGCTTCGACCACGCCGATCACCGTCTCGCGTGCGATACCCTTCTCATCGGCCAACTGCAAGACCGCACTCCCAAATTCACCCAACCGAGCGGAAAAGCTCTCTCCTGCCGGCTGTTTGTCATCCTCTAACTTCATTTTTCTTGGCATAAATTTACATTAAATATGATTACACAACCTCACCCCGACCCTCTCCTCAACTGAGGCGAGGGGGTTAACGGATAAAATAAAAAGCCCGCTCACGCGAACCTATCAACAACCATTATTTCTATTTGAAATATAGCACGGGCAGCCCTTGTCTGTCAAGTCGTCGTAGCAGAAAGAGAGTGCGGCAAATGCAAATGATCCTCGATCCGATCCACTCGCTGGCGGGTATCCTGAATCAGGTCCCCCTGCGCCTCTTGTTTATCTTGCAATGTATGTTCGATACGCAAGACCGCCTCCTTGATTTCTTGCGTTTCTTCTTCCAATCGTCCAAAGCGAGTATCGACGGACACCACGACATCCCGGATCAACTCGACAACTTCTGTTAGTTGCGTGTTCATAGCCGCCTCAAAATGTTCGCCCTGTGCCTGAATAGAAGCCTCAATGACTGTTGTCTTGGTATTCAAAGCTACTTCAAAAGACTCGCTTTGAGTTTTGATAATATTTTCAAAAAATTTCTTTGTCTCCTTGTCCATAGGCGCCACTTGAAAGTTTACTCACCCAATATACCACAAGCATCTCTCTTCTGCAATTTTTCGATGTAACAATAATGGAGCGCGGAGGGCTTGACTTTTCCTTACCAATATGCTATAAATAATAGTTGTGAAGAGTTGTTTTTCAAGTCACGAGTTGCCCCTCAAAAGGCCGCTTCGAGACTTCAAAAAACACCCTCACGACACAAAATTCTTTAACAATTTTCTTAACCTAAAATAAAAATCGCACTCCGGGAGGGGTGTAGCTATGGCAGATAAAAATCAATCACAACAAAATCCACAACCTGGAAAACACGGTTTGCTTCATAGAGTTTTTGATCCCTCTGACCCACTGTGGGTTCTGGGAGGCATGCTCCTGGGCTATCTTGGGAAAAGTGGTGGGATGGGAATGAGCAACGTCACAGAATTTCTTCAAAGACGAAGTGGTGGCGCTTCTACCACTACCACCGATGCGAGTGGAAAAACCACTACCACAACAACTGACCCAGCAACAGAAAAAACCAAAGGCGGAACATTCAACCTTGAAGATGAGCGGGCTTTGCTAGCACTCCTGGCTATCGCCCACCAAGAGGGAAGCGTCCTAGGAAACACTCTCGAAGCACAAGAGTCTGTTATATGGTATGGAAAATTTATGAAATTTCTCCAAGTTAAAAACCCTCAGTATAACAATCAATTGAGAGATGTACTGACAGGTATGGAGAATCATCCTCATACAATCGATGTCAATGGAAAAATCATCACGAAGCTCTACCGTTACGAAACGGGTGATATTCGCCGGTCGGCAATCAATATGATTGCCTGGCATGCCAAAGAAAATGTCACTGGGGCTAATCAAGATGATTTCACTGCCACGCTCGAATGGCTGAAGACAATAGGAGTTATCAAAAAAACCTTGACCGAAATTGGAACGGAAAAGATAGAACATCTAGAAATATTTTTTTCATCCCAAGATGGCCAGAAAGTCCAGCAATGGGCAGAGAAAAAATCCCAATGCGTGAAAAAGCAAATTAAAACCATGAATATAGGTATTATATTCACTCTCGTGCTCATCTTCGTTTTACTTATCGTAGGAGCACAGATGACTCCAAAAGAAAAAAATCAAACCGAAATCCAAACAACAACCCAAGGGGTATCAAGATGAACTCAATAATCAACCAACTCAGAACGATCGGGGGATTATCCCTTGAGCAGGCAAGAAAAATCCAAATAGCCTTATTTCAATTAGCACTTAGTATAATCTGCTTGGTATTTATAAGCATTCTTGCTACAGGTATCTTTGGCCTGAGTGCTCTTGTATCTGCTTTAGCAATAATTATCCTGTTATTTCTTGGGGTATGGGGGGGCATCATAACACCAGAAACATTACTTGCGCTTTTTGGTATCAGTGCCATATCGGCCATTGGTGACCCAGCAACATGGGTAAGTCGATTTGAAAGTATCCTGAAAATCATTTACGATGCCATTCTTAACTACCTCGTGTATGTTGGGATTATTCCGCTAATGATTCTCTTGGTAGCCAATCCGGCTGGTAACATCCCTGGCGCACTTGCTGCCTACATCATCAGTGGTGGCATCGGGTTACTTGCATTGAAAAAAGGTAGTAGTAGTACAATACCCATAAACTTAGCGATGGCAATTGGCATAGCATATGCTCTTGCTTACATCATCCTCTCTAATCTCTCAATCAACTTGCCTATCGGATGGATTCTCTTTCCTCTGGCAGTAATAACTTTTTTTCTCCTGGAAGGAATTTCTCTTTCATTGAAAAAAATATTGTTGATTCTGCTTATGGGAATGGTGTGGTACGCTCTGCTTTGGACTACTCGTCCGGATATTACCGACGCTATCATAAACAAAGTTACAACTGGGCATGTTGACTCTGGGAATAAAAGTATCCCAGACCTCAGTACTGCTCTAAAAAACTTCAGTGGTGAGGAAAAAAGTGTTCCAAACCAAACCACTCAAGAAAAATCGGAGGAAATAAGAAAGAAAAATTCCATAAGCGCCGGGACGATTGTCTCAACTGAAATAAAATCCGTGGATCTCACAGGATGCAATAAAAAAGTGGAAGATTTTTTCCTGAAACCGACTTACGGTTATCCGGTGAGAAAAGTATTCAATGAGACTGGTGAATATGCGATAGTCACAACAGGCTATACCGACCAGCTCGTTGGAGGTTGGCGGAGCTACGAATCAGACGGGCGATTGATGGATTTATCTGGACACCAAGTCTGGAAAATTTCAAATATGTCCAGTCTACCACTTCCAAACTCACCGTACGGAACCATCACAATACAAATCGGTGGCGGCCTGCGGGAACTTGGTCTAGGGGAAAGGTTTCATTTTGACAAAGGTCAAGTAATTAGCCTTGATGTCAATATGATCCAAAATGAGCAACAATACAAAAATACCAGGTCAACATTGGAACTCCAAATCTGGCAGTGCATCGAAAACTAAACTGGAGAATTCTCCGAAAAACGCGTAGCCTATAGAAATAGAGTTACGCGGTTTTTTTATTCCAAAAATGAAGATAAACTCAATCTGAATTGGGGTTGACTTTTTCTCGTCAATATGCTATAAATAACAGTTGTGAGGATCGCCTTCCAAGTCGAAATACACTCATAACAAAAGATTTTTTAACAATTTATCAACTCAAAATAAAACACACACCTCGGGAGGGGTGTAGCTATGGAAAATCAGAAACAAACATCCCGCCTCAGGAAAACAGCAAAAGCCGCCGGCCTTATGGCTCTAGGAGCATTTCTCTACCAAAAATTCTGCAAAAAGGATTCAGGAATGGAAGAATCGCTTCAAAGATGGCTCGCGTCTGCAAAATCAGGTATCGACATAAAGAAACTTGATGCACATGCCACAGACCTGAATGATCGGGTTTTGGCGAGCGCAAAAAAATTCTGGATATGGTTCGGTCCAATTATGCTAATTTTATTTAGTATCTTGGCAGTCATTGCCTACAACATAATAAGGTAGAGGAGAAACAAAATGGGCAACTTCATACAAAAATATATGTCCACCTACAACACTGTGTATTTCATAGTTATCGGCAGCTTTCTTGGAGTATATAGCTTGCTAATAACACTCTTATGGATTGCGCACATAAGTGGACACCCCGGAATCTGCCTTGGTCTCTTTTTCATTCTGATGATTGGAAACTTGATCTTAATGTTCTCTTCCTGGGGACTAGCGGCATTTACAGCTGGGGCTGTGGTCGGACATTTCAATAAGGCTTTTGAGGGATTCATACGCTATGTGATAATCTTCACATTCTATGTCTCCTTCATAGCCTTCGTGCTCGGTACCGGAAATTGGTTCGTTGGGTACCCGGAGGCTTTCTGGGTTTTACTCGCCGGCTGTATGCTCTTGGGACTGTGGAATTTCATCTATGGTGGGAGGACTTGGGCAAAAAATATTACCCTTTGGTATATAGTTTGTACGATGATTGCTGTCCTTGCTCTCGCGGTTACTGGTTTGAATTCTTCTCGAGTTGAGGATGTCCTCACACAGTACGATGCATCTCAGGCAAAAGAGCAAGATCGCAGTGATGCGGACAAGCTCGAAAAGATTCTTGCAAAAAGTGCCGACGACCGCACTTTTAACGACAACAAATTTGTCGAAGAAATGCGGGCTGGAACACGGAAGAAAAGTGTTAAGAGTGGCATCAAAAACATAGTTAGTGGCGTAAAAGAAACCGCTAAAAGTGTGTCGAGCCAAACTAACCAAACCAATCAACAAAAATCGGAGGAGGCGAGAGAGATAGGACCCCTAAACACCGGAAAAATTCAATCTACCGAATCAAAACCGGTGGATCTCGGTGGATGTCCAGAAGAAGTGGAAAATTTTTCATTGAAACCAACCTTTGGAAACCCCGTCGAGAAACAGATCCCAGCGGGCGACTATGCCATAACCACTGAAGGATCAAGCGATCAATGGTTTAATGAGCGTATAGTGAGAAGCTTCGAATCGGACGGACGAATAATGGATTTGTCTGGACATAAAGTTTGGTTAATTCCGAATATGTCTGGGCTACCAATCCCAAACTCACCATATGGCGCGGTAATGATGAAGATCAATGATAAATCTTACCGTACAATTGGCCTTGGAGAAAGAGTCTCTTTCAGCAAAGAACAGACTCTTTACTTCGATGTCAATATGCTTCAAGGTGAAGACTACTACAGAAATAGTGACAATAATTTCTGGACATTGAAAGTTCACATCTGGAAATGTAGTCACCAATAAAATAAACTGGAGAATTCTCCCAAAAACGCGTAGCCTATAGAAATAGAGCTACGCGGTTTTTTTATTCCAAAAATATTCAGCCCAATCCTTCCAGGTCTAGGTAAAGAGCGAAGCGAGCTGTTTCACGATCACGAGGGCCGCAAGGACGACGATGATCCCGATGAGAGAATATTTGATGATGTCTTTGGCAGTGTCAACGCGCTTGTCAGACCCTGCTGAAGTGAGATACATCACACCACCGATGACGAACATGATCACCGCGAGCACACCCGTGATGCCGAGGAGGAAGTTGAGTGTATTGAGGAGGATCTGCCACAGGCTGATCGCCCCGGCGATCGGTGTCCGGTCGATCGGACAGGATATCACACTGCTCCCGCCATCTGTACAGAGGATAGTGACGATCTCCCGGAGGAAGGTCGGTGCCCCGATGCCGATGGCCAAGCCGATCATCGCCGCGAGGATACAGTCCTTCGCCAAGCGAGTACGACTCTCGCTCCCGCCCGAAGTGATATAGAGGACACCGCCGATGACGATGAAGACCAAGGCGAGGAGGACGATGATGCCCTGCAGATAGCTGAGTATCCGCATCACGAGATCCTGAAAAGTATCGAACTTGAGCGGATTGGGAAAACTAATGGTCGCGAGACTGCCACCGCCGCCGCCACCTCCGCCATCAGAGGGTGGCTGCCAGCAATGACTCGGTGATTTATCCGAGCACAGTCCTAAATCAATATATCCATCGGCCGGCTTGGCATTCACACAACTGCCTTTTTTTGTTTTGCACTGAGCTTCTGTCAATCCGGTAGAGCTCGGTGTCTGCCAACAATGAGTTCCAGCTACATCAGTACAGCTACCTTTATCAACATATCCAGCCCCCGGACTCGCGGATACACAACTCGCCACTGGCTGTAAGGCTTCACAAGCCTTCTCCGTGATGCCGGTATTCCCACCAGTCGAGCAACAGGTAATGATGGGGGTGACTCCGGACGCGGTGCACACACCGACAGCTGTTTCCGCAGAAGCACAGCCTGATTTGCAAGTACCATTAAGAGTGGCACAAGATGCTCCTGAAGTATAGGCTGCATAACAAGAAGGCCCCGCTCCGGAACTGCAAGTGCCAAGCAACACGGTAAGATTCCCAGAAGACCCTGTTCGGCAAACACCACTATATGCATTGCACTGTGCCTCGGTCATAGCAGCGGCAGAAGCTTGACTCGCCCACCCGGCCAACAAACACACTGCCAATACTACCAAACGAATCTGTTTTTGTATTTTCGAAGATCCTCGTAACATAATTTTATAATTTTTGACAAAGAGATTCGCCAAACGTGTAAGTCATTTAGAGTTAAAATGGGCCGGCGGCATTGAGCATCACCGTCACCGCCTGAAGTATCACGAGTCCCATAAGTGCCACGATCACCCCATAAATAGAGTATTTCATAGCATTCTTGGCATCTTTTGCCTCAGCTTCTTCTCCCGCCGACTGCAAATATTTAAATCCCGAAATGACGAACGCGATAATACTCACCAATCCCAAAAGAGAGAGGAGTGCCGTCACGAAATTATCGAGAATATCCCACACGGTCGCATTGGGCAACCCGAGACTCTCCATCAACGACTTGCCTGCCGCCCAGCCACCCGCACCATCCGCCGCCCACACCTGACCAGCACCAAGGAAAAGCACTGGGAGTAATAAGAAAAAATATTTTTTCATAGCATCAAAAAGCATTAGAAATTCGCATTGAGGATCGCGTCAACAGCATTGACGATGATCACGCCCGCGAGGGCTACGATTATACCGTAGATGGAGTACTTGGCATTTGCCTTGGCTTTTTCGACTTCCTTCGGATCGCCGTTCGCCAAAAAGTACTGGAATCCTGAGACGACGAAAGCGATAACCGCAAAAATGCCTAGCAGCTCGAGGAGATTCAAAGCGAAATTGGTCAAAATCTCTGAGACTGGTTTGTCAGACAGCCCCGTCTCTCCGGATGTTGGGATTTTCACGCCCGTTGGAGCGCCATCCCCCTCATCTGATGATGGAGGCGCCTGCCAACAATGTTTCGTTGAGGTTACATTATTTATAATACACGCCCCCTTATCGACAAATGTTCGCGTCGCGGTACTAGGATCACTCGCTACACAACTCGCCGCCGGATTCAAAGCAATACAATTAGCCTCCGAAATAGTCCCGCCATTACTCGCTGGCGGTATACAACAAACCTGCGTGGTTCGCCCCCCCACCGGGCATTGATTAACGGCGTCTGGCGTCTCATCAGTTCTACACACTGATCGGCAGGTGGATGGTGCCAAACAAGCCCGCCCTGCCGGCGGAACGATATCCGTACGGGAACAACACGTACCCCCGGCCGCATATGAGCAGTTCGTACCCGATGTCACCGGTGCGATCAAACTCTGATCTCGGCAAATTTCTGTCGGAATACAATTACCATTCGCAGGGATCATCGTGCCAAACCCGACTCCGGCACAAGCCTTACCGTATTCGGGATTCTCTGCATAACCTGCAAAAACTTGAGTAGTCCCGAGGAAAAGCAGTGAGAATATCAAGAAAAAATATTTTTTCATAAAACAAAAATTTGCTTGACATCAAAACCCTCCGAATCCATTCAACATAACAGTGGCCGCCTGGAGGATGACAAAGCCAAGCAAGGCGACAATAATACCCATAATCGAATACATCAACGCGTTTTTTGCTTTTTTCGCCTGAGTTTCATCACCAGCCGCGGTCAAATACAGAATACCAGCAATCACAAAACCGATAATCCCAATGAATCCGAGAATTGCCAACAACCAAAAGGTGAGATTTCCAACAATTCCCATAATCGATGCGTTTGGTAAGGAAAAATCGCTCGCACTATCAAGCCATACTGGACAATAACCAAAACAGATTGCCGATGCGCTCCCGCTATTCGCCACTACCCCCAACATGACCAACAAAACTCCAGTTCCTCGCGCGATTATTTGTTTCATAAGATTCTACTCAAAAAATATTTTTTATTACTTTCAGTATATCACACAAATAAAAAAAATGAATAGGACTTCCGCGCTTGAGCGCAGTTCGAGGCACGAGTGAGGAACAGAGTAAATCGTACAGGTGTACGATGTCGAGTACCGGAGCTCGTAACAAAGAAATGTGCCAAGCGTGGAAGTCCTGACAAAAAAACAATACTACCCGCGAGAGTAGTATTGTCAAGACTCAACTGATACGAATGTCTCGAAAACTTAAAAGGTCGTTGACGACCCTCCAAGCCATGAGGTGGCCGCCTGAATGATCACGAAGCCCAAGAGAGCTACGATAACACCCGTGATGGACCATATCATCGTGTTTTTGCCTTTCTCCATTCGTTTTTCATCACCAGCCGCGGTCAAATACAGAATACCGGCGATCACAAAACCGATAATCCCCAAGAAACCGAGGATACCGAGCAACCAATTCATGGTTGTTTTGATAATTCCAAAAATGGTTCCCGATGGCGTACCACCAGACTGGGCATTGCTTATCCCACTGCTCCACTGGCCAAATACGACCGTCGGAGCGATCAAACCGATCACCGCCAAAGAGACTAATGTCCGCTTTGCGAACGCTTGAATGTTCTTCATATTTCAATCACCTCCTTCTTGTGCATAATTTTTGTTTTTATACCTCAGAAAAAACTGGCTGTCTGTTTCACGATAACTAATGCACCGAGTGCCACCACGATTCCGATGAAGATGCTGAGTAAGGCTTGTTTGGCGTGCACCAATAACTTTTTGTCATCGCCCACCGTCAGATACAATAGTCCAACTACGATTACTCCCAGTATAGCAAGGAGTCCCAAAACCTCCAACAAAAAACGGAGTACCTGCATCAATATGGTCGATAATCGGGGCGCATCCTCTATCACGCCGGCCGCTAAGACTGTCTGCATCATATTTTTGTGTTATCTACCGTCCCTGATACTGCCCGACCCGCGCTTGCAAATTGCGAAAACTATCATACGCGCTCATCTGCCCCAAGATGATCGAAGCCAAGGATTCATTGATAAATCCTTCCACCGTTTCTGGGTCACGCAAGTACCAACTCCGATCGATGAGGTTGCCATCCGCGAAGGCGCCCAGTATCGGATCCGGCTTCTGCTGTTCGATCAAATCCCGGCGCGCGGCAGGTTTCATCGTCCGAGTGAGATAATCCTTGGCAGGATCTAGAGTCACCGCAACCTGCTGGGTAGCACCCGTCGAACCACTCGTAAGTGTAAATGTTCCATTATTTGACATTGTCAAAAACTTCAAAAATTCCCATGACTCAAGCGTTCGCACACGATTATACGTTACTGGATCGGTCAGGATTATTGATGTAAGGGCTGACTTTTTTTGCTTTGCATCGGTGACATCCTTGTTGGGGATATTTTTCGCTACCACAAATGTCCAATAATTCGCGAAGTTCGCCGGCTGCGTGCTGCCAGCAAATTGCGGCAAAGGCGCCACACCGACATTGAGCTTCGCGTTTTTGCGCTTGAATAACTGATACTGCCACGAGTAATTGATAGTCATCGCCAGACGACCCTCGGCAAAAGCATCCAACGACTGGTGTTGACTCGAGTTCCAACTGTATGCTGGCGACTTGGCCGACGAGAAACTTCCATAGAGATCAAATGCCTTTTGTGTCGCGGCACCACCGAAATCGATTTTCTCAGATTGATTCGCTCCTCCGGTATTCGGTGCCGCCAATCCACCGAGCTGTGTGACCATCGCGAGAAACACATCTGATGCCCTATTGATATTCCCGTTTCGTGCCGGGGTAATATCCCATTCGCCGAGCGATACGCCCGCGGTCACGATATTGCCGTTCGCGTCGATATTGGTGAGTCGACCAGCATCTGATTGCAACTGATCCCAGGTGGTGGGCGGTTGCGTGATACCTACTGCATTCAACAAATCTTTATTGTAGTACAAAGATAGAGAGTCCGCTGACAACGGGATACCGTAAATTTTTCCATCTGTCCAAATATTATCCCGACTGACTACATCTACGAATTGGGACTGATATTCTCGAATATCGATCAAACCATCAGGAATCGGCACAACTTTATCCGCAAAAGCTGGCATCCATGAATTGCGAATCATAAAAATATCCGGGCCATTCCCTGCTGCCAACGCATCCAACAAATCCTGCTTATAGGTATCTACCGAGAATTTGCGGTACTCCATTTTCCCTGCGAACGGATTGGCCTTCTGCCATGCGGTGAAGGCGGGAGCATACGCATCCGAATCATCGAAAACGCCCCAGACCTGCATATCGACTCTGTATTCGAATGGCGGCGCCGTCCTGAAGAGACACCCCGAGAGTGCGAGCGTCGACCCCAGCAATACAAAAAACAAAAATCCTTTCACTAAAATCTTCTTGTGCATAAATTTACCTTGATTTTACACTGATTGTTTCTCAAAAATGAATCCAAAATGGAAATCCCCCACGGCAGACTCCTCTACGAAAGTGAATCCAACCGACTTCGCCAGTTGCATCAGGTCATCCTTGCTTATCCGCGTCTCCCCTTCCGGCCCCATGCCATGATCCGATTCATTCCACTCCATGATAAATATCCGACCACCGACCCGTAAAATCCGTAGTGCTTCGATCAACATCACATCCTTGTGTATATTTTGACAGAGTATATCTTTCATCAACACCCAGTCCGCGCTTGCAGCTTCAAGTTTTGTCCCGCCCGCTCGTTCGAGGTTCGCCCGCTGTGCAATCACATTGGTCAATCCCGCTTGCTTTGCATGACTCGTCACCGCCTCTAGTGCGGACGGTAGGATATCCATCGCGTACACCTTGCCCGTCTCACCGACTGCTTGCGCGAAAGCGAGCGAAAAAAATCCCGAACCGCAACCGAAATCCACGACCGTCGCCCCTGGTTGCACCTGCGATTGTCGCACGACCATCTCCGGATCGACGAATGATGCGCCTATTGTTTGCTCCATAAAAAGAAAATTACAAAAGGATGGTTGTGAAAAAAATATTTGCAAAAAGAATACTTTTATTGTACAACAGAAGACAGGGTGTGAGCAAATGCTTTATGTCATTGCGAGTCATTGCTCTGAAAAGACGCTTTGAAATAAAAAGTCAACAATTTGGAGAGGTGCTAGAGTGGTCGAATAGGATAGTCTCGAAAACTATTGTACCGGCAACGGTACCGTGGGTTCGAATCCCACCCTCTCCGCCTTCGCTACGCTGAAGCGTAGCTATTGCGTGACGCAGTCCGCTGTAGATACGCGAAAGAGAGAAAACAGAAAACCGCCGATAATGGCGGTTTTTTGTTCCGAAAAAACCCTTCTTATAATTAATGCTATTCCACCCCGATAGCGTGGAATGCCTCCACATAACGGCGATCTACTACCTGCACATGATGGAGGAACCACTGCTCGAGATACCCCAATACTTCAATAAACACGAGGGGGTCATCCGATTTGGCTTGTATGCGAAATTTTTCTATCCTCCCAAGGAAAACCAGGTGCTCATTCTTATGCGAAGGAGCCTCTTCATAAGAGCAGGCCTCGAAAAAACTCTCCTCATACGCGAAGTGCTCGCGCGCATGCTCTTCGACTCGCCCAAGAATCACATCCACATCAGCCGGCGATGATTTTTTGCTAATATGCTCTGAGAGTGTATTGATAAGTACAACCAGCCCGCGATGCTGTTCATCAATCGAGGGGATGCCGAGGTCGTATTCTGATTTCCAAACGAAAGTCATATATTTTTTTATTTGTAGTTTAGACTAGTCCATTTTAGCATACCCAGAGACTCCCGCCAAATGAGATGAAAAATCTGGACATACTCCCAAAAAAACTCTACAATTCGCTATATCCATAGGCTTTAGCTTCAATCTATATTTTATGTTCAAAAATATCCGAGCCGATCTCAATGCCATCCTCACGAACGACCCGGCCGCTCGAGGCAAGTTGGAGGCGGCGCTGTGTTATCCAGGGTTTCACGCTTTGACGCTGCATCGTCTGAGTCATTGTCTTTGGGAACATAACTTTCATCTGTGCGCTCGCCTTCTGTCACAGATAACCCGTTTTTTTACCGGGGTAGAAATCCATCCCGGCGCGACCATCGGCAAGGGCGTCTTCATCGATCATGGGATGGGCGTCGTGATCGGCGAGACTGCCGAAGTCGGAGATAATGTGATCCTTTTTCATGGGAGTACTCTGGGAGGCACTGGGAAACACAAAGGCAAACGCCACCCCACCGTCAAAGCTGGCGTACTCATAGGAGCAAATGCCCTTATCCTTGGTCCGATCACGCTCGGTGAGAATGTAAAAGTTGGCGCCGGTTCCGTTGTCATCAAGGATGTCCCGAGAGATACCACGGTGGTCGGCGTCCCAACAACTCAACGATTTTTCCCTCACAAGAAAAGTGCGGTGTAAATTTTTTGGCTTTACACAAAGTAAAAGTTCGTGCTACACTCAGGATGTTATTTCTGTGTGATTTTCTATGAACGCCCTGCAAAATCTCCTTCAGACAAGGCTTTTTGTTTTTGTACTCCTCTCGATGATCTGCATCCTACTCCTGCTGATTGTTGGTTTTTTTTGGTTATTCATGAAAATCCGCGCGCTCCAAAAACGCCAAAACGCCCTCTTTGATGGCCAACCGAGCGAGTCTGCTGAAAACATCCTGCTCCGACACAGCGAGGAGATCAATACTCTTGATGCCGAGATTCAAGAACTTTTCGAAATCTCCAACAAACTGCACCAACTCGGGCAAAAAGGCCTCCACCGCATCGGTTTCGTCCGCTTCAATCCATTCAAAGATGTCGGCAGCAACCAGAGTTTCAGCCTCGCACTGCTCGATGGCAAGAACAACGGCGTCGTCGTTTCCTCACTCCACACCCGAGATGCTTCACGCGTCTACGCCAAGCCGATCGAGAATAGCACTTCTCCTACACCCCTCACCGACGAGGAGAAAAAGGCTCTTTCACTTGCCAACCAACAAGTCATTTCCATCCGAGATCCCCATTAATCAAATCTTTTACTATGGCACCAACTACCGAAGAAATCGTTCCAAAAAAAGTTAAAATCCCCTCTTCCGTCAGCGTCAAACGCTTTGCGGAAATTTTGGGCTTGCCAGTCACGCAGGTCATCACTGAGCTCATGAAAAACAAAATCCTCGCCACTATCAATGAGGAAATTGATTTTGATACTGCGAGTATTATTGCTCAGGATCTCAATTTCATCACCGAAGAAGACCTCGAAACCGCTGGAACCGGCACACTCACACTCGAACGCCTCATCGAGATCTGCGAGCAAGAGAAAGCTTCCGGCAAGACATTGCCAACTCGTCCCGCCATCATCACCATCCTCGGTCATGTCGATCACGGCAAAACCACCCTCCTTGATAGTATTCGCAAGACTACCGTCGCGCAGGGCGAAGCCGGCGGCATCACCCAGCGTATCAGCGCCTACCAAGTCAAAAAACGCGGTGAGCTCATCACCTTCATCGATACGCCCGGGCACGAAGCCTTCTCCGGTATGCGTCAGCGTGGCGTCAGTATCGCTGATATCGCTGTCCTCGTGGTCGCCGCCGACGATGGTGTTCGCCCTCAAACCAAAGAGGTCATCGCCTATATCCTCGAGCGCAAACTCCCAGTGATCGTCGCCATCAACAAGATCGACAAACCCGAAGCCCGCGCCGATCGAGTCAAACAAGAACTCGCCGAACACAATCTCCTCGTGGAGGAGTGGGGTGGTAATGTCATCGCCGTCGAAATTAGCGCCAAAAGTAATATAAACATCGACAAACTACTCGAAAACATCGCTGCGCTCGCTGAAGTGGAGGATTTTCGTGCCGATCGTGATCGCGATGGCCTCGCTGTTGTCCTCGAATCCCACCTCGATCCGCAGAAGGGGCCTGTCGCCACCGCCCTCGTCAAGACTGGTACGCTCAAGGTTGGCCAAGACATCCTCGTCGGCAGCACCTATGGTCGTATCCGTCGCCTCGAAGACTGGAGTGGCAAAAGCATTTCCTTAGCCACACCTTCCACCCCTATCACCATCTTCGGTCTCAATACCACACCGAATGTCAATGATATCGTGCAGGTCGTCAGCGGCAAAACCACCGCGCGTCTCAAGTCCCGAGAAGCGCTCATCGGTGGAGCCACCTCCTCACGCAAAATGATCGGCGACGATAGTGACATCCAAAAACTCAATATCATCCTCAAGGCCGATGTCCAGGGTTCGCTCGAGGCTATCGAGCAGATCCTCGCCACCGTCCACAGTGATGAAGTCGCTCTCGAAATTATTTCTACGGGTGTCGGCAACATCACCGAGTCCGATGTCAAGATCGCCGAAACCGCCAAAGCGCTCATCGTCGGCTTCACCGTGCCAGCCACCCCGGTCGCCGGTCGCCTCGCCGAAGCCGCTCATGTCGAGATCGTTTCCTTCAATATCATCTACAAACTCGTCGAGGACCTCAAAAATCGTCTCTCGGCTATGCTCCCGCCCGAAATCATCCGCACCGACCTGGGTCACCTCGCGGTCCTCGCCATCTTCAAGACTGGCAAACACGATATGATCGTCGGTGGTCGCGTCAACCACGGCAAAATCGCCAAGAACGCCCTCATCGAGGTCAAACGCGAAGACGAAATTGTGGGTAACGGCAAGATCGCCGTCCTCCAAAAGGACAAGAAGGCGACCGATGAAGTCGGTAGCGGCAATGAGTGCGGCGTCACCTTCGAAGGCAATATCAAACTGGCCGTCGGCGACACCCTCATCGCCTACACCGAAGAGTCCAAGAAACGCACGCTGTAAATTTTACTCAAAAACATTAAACACAAACAAAAAACTCTCTTAACTCCTGAGAGTTTTTTGTATTCCAAAAGACCATTCCCTTCCTCTTTCCTATCATTCTTGCTAAGATGCAAATATGAAATCCCTTTCCATCCCACAACCTGTCCAGAATATTCTCCAGGCTCTCAATGAGTCTGGTTTTGAGGCGTATGCAGTCGGTGGCTGCGTGCGAGACCTCCTCCTCGACCGTACGCCCAAAGACTGGGATATCACCACCAATGCCCTTCCGGAGCAGATTCAGGTCATCTTTCCTGATAGCTTCTATGAAAACACTTTCGGCACAGTGGGAGTGAAAGTTGAGCGCTTTAGCGCGAAATCCCGCGGGGATCAAGGGAGTGAAACGACCGATCCCTTTGCGGGAGTGACCGACACTGAAGCAACTTCCGAAAAAGAAATCATCGAAGTCACCACCTATCGTACCGAGGCGGACTATTCCGACAGTCGTCATCCGGATACCATTCATTTCACGACGAGTCTCGAGGAAGATTTGGCGCGGCGCGACTTCACTATCAATGCGATGGCGCTGAAAATTAATACTGGGGATTCAGCGACAAAAGAAGCCTACGAAATTGTCGATCCTTTTCATGGCCAAGAAGATCTCACACATAAAATCATTCGCGCGGTCGGTGATCCGAATACCCGCTTCACTGAAGACGCACTGCGATTGATGCGAGCCATCCGTTTTTGGGCGGAGCTCGCCATCCCATCGACCCTCACTCAGGCCGAACCGCTTTTCGATGTAGTCGTCACCAATGCGCCGCCCAGTCCGATTATCCACAACTTATCCACACCCGTATCATCGGCGTCGGGCACAAATAACTGGCTTATTGAAGAGAAAACCTTGCAAGCCTTGAAAGAGAATGCGCCGCGTATCGCCAAAGTCTCATGGGAGCGTATCCGTGATGAATTCACGAAAATTATTATGTCGCCCAATCCGGCCGAAGGGGTTCACCTCCTCACCACCACTCGACTCATCCATCATATTCTCCCTGAACTGGAAGAAGGTCTTGGTGTTGGCCAAAACCTCCACCACGTCTACACCGTCTACGAGCACAATTTCCGTGCATTGAAGACATGTCCCTCCACCAAACTCTCCGTGCGTCTCGCCGCCCTCCTCCACGATGTCGGCAAACCCCGCACCAAGCGCGGTAATGGCCACTATTCCACCTTCTACAACCACGATCACGTCGGTGCGCGTATGACTCGCCCTATCCTCACCCGTCTCCGCTTCCCCGTCGCCGTCATCGATCACGCCACACTCCTCGTCGACAATCACCTCTTCTACTACAATGTCGATGAAGTCACCGCGGCCTCGGTCCGCCGTCTCATCGCTCGGGTCGGTCTCGAAAATATCCCCGACCTCATCCACGTCCGTATCGGCGATCGGCTCGGCTCCGGCACGCCCAAAGCCAAGCCCTACCGCCTCCGCCACTTCGAGTATATGGTCGACAAAGTCTCGCACGATGCTGTCTCGGTCAAGATGCTCAAGGTTAATGGCAAAGACTTGATGGAGAAGCTCTCTCTCACCCCTGGACCCAAGATCGGGGCTATTCTCGACGTCCTCCTGGCCGAAACGATCGAGGATGCTACACTCAATGACACTGAAAAACTCCTCGCCCGCGCCCGAGAACTTGACAAAGAAAATCTCGAAAAGCTCCGAGGGATGGCCAAAGAGAAAATAGACGAGAAAAGAAAGTCCGATACCCAAGCCATCAAACAGAAGCATTGGGTGCAGTAAAAGATGTTTTATTTGGCTAAAATAAGCTTCTTTTCACATTCTACTCAAAGCGCTAGCTTGACAAGAGTTGTTTTTGGGTGTATACTCTCACTTCAAGGTTGAGGAAACAATATCTCACTCGCTTTGAAAAATTAGCACCTTTCACTTTAATCGTCCGCCCGTCGCTCATAATACGGCAGGCACACAAGGACATCAATCGCTACGGCGAGGAGGATATTATGGGCATTGCATTATTAAGTGGGCATTGGATGGATGGCCCCTCAGCGTACTACATACAGGACGGAAACCTATATGTACAAGGTGTATGGGGGTATACACCCAACCATATGCAAATAAAGGGCTTTCGGTCATATAATCCAGCATATGACTGCCCACCCGGAAAAGAAGAAGGGTGGGAAGATGTTCCTGGAGACACTACAAAACTCCGGTTAAAAATTATAGCCGGTCTACCAAGTAAAGCTATAATCAATGAAGGGTGTTTATCTTGGGGGGACGACACCCCCAACGGAGAAATCAGGTATACAGAAAGGAGAACTGATAAGCTCCGGACATCACGAAATTTTGCCCAAGACAATGCGGAAAGTTACGCACAGCAATGTCTAGACAGGGACGTTGTTGCTGATAACAGCATAATCAAGGCAACGCTATTGCGAAGCTGGAGCAAGCGAGGCGACAAGCTGGTTACCTTTAATTGCTCAATGGAGTTAATAATGAGATAACCAGCCTCAACTAAGGGTGAGAGAATAACAAAACATCGTTACTCTCTCGCCCCTTCACTACAGGTTTCAATCTTTATAGGATTGAGTGCTGTACAGAAGAAGTCCTTTGATAATTCTCTCATCTGACAGTAGACACGGCGCCATATACAAAATATGTGACATTGTGCCTGCTATCAGGCTCGCCAATCTTGGTCGTCCCAATATCGGGTAACGAAAGATGGCAAGGGAGAGAAAATGGACGAAAAAAAGACTCAGTTAAAAGGGCTCATGCGCGTTGCAGTCCTATTGGAAAGAGAAATTC
>Ga0194043_1000115_pt1 | contig 37102 bp, 34 predicted proteins | sample JunL4415m_MetaG_FD_161274 | JGI IMG/M metagenome (GOLD analysis project Ga0194043, IMG submission 161274) | Anoxic zone freshwater microbial communities from boreal shield lake in IISD Experimental Lakes Area, Ontario, Canada - Jun2016-L442-15m | ecosystem: Environmental > Aquatic > Freshwater >...
CCTGAACGTCCACCCCGCGAGGTCATTGGGAGCCTGTTTCCACAGCCGGGCGGCTGCTACTCTGCTCTCATGCGACAGCCCAGCCATGACACCCCTCCCAATGATGTTGCAGAATGCAACCAACGTGGGTATGGTCCCTCCGATGGGAGGCGATCAGCCATGGCTACACTGCACGTTCGTAACGTTCCAGACGACCTCTACGGGAAGCTGCAGGCATGCGCAGAGGCCGAACACCGTTCGCTGTCCGCTGAGGTGATCGACCTGCTGGAATCCGCAGTGGCGGCTTGCGATCGGGGGGCCGAGACGATGGAGATACTCGAGCAACTCAGGGTCATTCGGGAGTCGCTGCCTCCGGTGTCTGCGGGCTACGCCGCCGACCTCATTCGGGAGGACCGCGGTGAGATCGAACCGCGTTGACCGCGGCTGCGTTCTCGACGCCAGTGTCGCGCTGGCTCTCTCCCTCGAGGAGCCGGGTGCCGCGGCGGCGTCGCGGCTCATCGCATTGCAGGCGGTGGGGCGAGCCCGGCTTGTGGCCCCGGCGCTCTTCGATGTGGAGTGCGCGAGCGGCTTCGTCAAGGCCGTGCGCCGTGGTCGCCTGGAAGCTGAGACCTGCGCCGCGGCTCTCATCAGAACGCTTCGGTTGCCGGTGGAACGGCTGCAGTCGCCGGCGTCGGTGTTCGAGGCGCTTGGGCTCGCCCTTCAGTACGGCATCTCCGCCTACGACGCGGTCTACGTGGCGCTGGCCGCCGAGGAGCGGCTGCCGCTGGTCACGGCAGACGCGCGCCTCGTGCGGGCGCTCGCGGGCAGCCCGCATGCGGTACTGCACCTGGACGACGTCGAGCTCTGAAGCGTCGGGCTCGGCTCAGTCGCCGGCTTCGCCGCGCAGCCAGAGCCGCACCATGTCGGCGAGCATCTCGAAGACGAGATCCTCGTCGACACCGTCCGGGTCGGCGGCCACCTGCAGCGAGAGGCCGTCGATGGCGGCCACGATGAGGCTGGCGAGGGCGCGCTGCCGGCCCGCGAGCTCGTCATCGTCGCCGGCCTCCAGTTCGCCCAGCTTCAGGGCGCCGTCGAGGGCGATGTCGTAGTCGATGGCGATCTTGCCGCGCAGCACCGGGTCGCGCAGGCCACGGGCCGGCGCCTCGGAGATGCCCACGGCGCTCTGCCCGCCTTCGACAAGCGCGCCCAGCCCGCTGATGTACGCGTGCAAGCGCTCTTGTGGCGTGGGGATGTCCTTGACGCGCTCCACCAGCGCCTCCCAGGGCTCGGCCTGCATGCGATCGAGGACCGCGTGCAGCAGACCGGCCTTGCTGATGAGCTGGCGGCGCCCGGTGGACGGGTCGACGTTCGCCTTCAGGGCAACGGCCTCCAGCGTGACCGCGTCGGAGCCCTTCTCGAGCAGCATGCCGCGCGCCACATCGACGATGTGCAGGGCCATCGGCGAGAGCCCGGCGACCCACTCGTCGAGCGGTCCTTGAGGATCGGAGCTGAGCCGCGGTCGTCCGCGGCGGCGTTTCTCAGGCGTGTCGCTCACGTCATCCTCGAATCACTGCCCTTGACAGAAGGCTGTATGCTCATAACGTCGATGGTGTACCGCCCGGGGAACGGCGGGTGTCGGCCTTGTCCGCGACAGCGCACTCGAGACGTTTTGGGGGAGACATGAAGAGGACCACACCGTGCCTGGTGCGCGGCGGCCTGCTGGTGGCTCTGGCCGCCGTACTCGTCGGCGGACTTGCCTGGGGCGTCGGCGGCGCCTTCGGCGCCGACGCCCCGCCCTCGCCCGCCGGCAAGATCACGCTGCACGTAGGCTGGACGGCCGAGCCCGACAACCTGAACCCGTTCATCGGCTACGAGTCCTCATCGCTCGAGATCTTCCACCTCAACTACGACTTCCTCGTCGGCTTCAGGGCCAGCGACCTGCAGCCCGTGCCCGAGCTGGCCACGAGCTGGTCGCACTCGCCCGACGGCAAGATATGGACCTTCAAGCTTCGCGAGGGCGTGAGGTGGCAGGACGGCGAACCGTTCACGTCCAGGGACGTCGTCTTCACTTTCAATTACGTCATCAAGCACCAGCTGGGCAACTTCACGAGCTACACGGACTTCATCGACAAGGTCGAGGCTGTGGACGACCTCACGGTGCGCTTCGTCTGCTCCAGGCCCAAGGCCAACATGCTGGGCATGGTCGTGTGGATCATGCCCGAACACATCTGGTCCAAGGTCAGCGGCGCGGCGGCCGCCAGGAGCTTCCCCAACAAGCCGCCGATCGTCGGCACCGGGCCGTTCCAGGTCGTGGAGTGGAAACGCGGCGGGTACGTGCGCGCCGTGGCCAACAAGGACTACTGGCGCGGCGCGCCCAAGGTCGACGAGGTCATCTGGAGCCTCTACAAGAACGCCGACACGATGGCCGCCGACCTCAAGTCGGGCAACCTCCAGGTGGCCTGGGACATCCCGCAGGCCCAGTTCAAGACCCTCGACGCGTCCCCGGACCTCGCCGCCATCGGCGGCGTGCTCAACGGCTTCAACCACATGGGCTTCAACTGCTACACGGGGGCCGCCTCACTGGGCAACCCGGTGCTCAAGGACTGGCGCTTCCGGCAGGCCCTGAACTGGGCCATCGACAAGCAGACGGTGGTCGACACCGCCTACTACGGGCACGGTACGCCGGCGACGACCATCATCCGCTCCGGCTACTACAAGCCTCCGCTCGACTACCACTGGCAGCCCCCCGCCGACCAGCTCTACGCCTACGATCCGGCGAAGGCGGAGGCTGCCCTCGACGCCGCCGGCTACAAGGACACGAACGGCGACGGCGTCCGCGATCTCCGCGGCAAACCGATCGAGCTCCGCCTGTTCGCGCGCGCCCAGTCGGCCACCGACCAGATCGTCGGCAAGCTCATCACGGGGTGGCTGGAGAAGATCGGCCTGCAGATCGACTATCAGGTCGTCGATGAAGGCGCCATGACCGACAAGATCTACAACTACAAGGGCGACGTCTTCGCCCCCGACTACGATCTCTTCCTCTGGTACTGGTACGGCGACCCCGACCCCAACTTCATCCTCTCGGTGCTCACCAGGTCACAGGTAGGCTCGTGGAGCGATACGCAATGGACCAATGCCGAGTACGACCGGCTGTACTACCAGCAGCAGACGACCATCGATCCGCAGGCCCGCAAGGAGCTCGTCTGGCGGATGCAGCAGATCGTCTACGAGCAAAGCCCGTACATCGCGCTCACGTATCCCGAGTGGCTGGAAGCCTACGACGACACCGGGTGGACGGGCTGGGTGAGGACGCCCTCGGGAGACGGGTCGGTCATCTACACGTCATACAATATCGACAGCTATCTCTTCGCCCACCCCACCCCGGGGGCTCCGGCGAAGTCGGCGTCCAACAGCGCCGGGACCATCGTCGCGGCCGTGGTCGCGGTGGTGGTCGTGGCGCTGATCGTCGTCCTCGTGGTGCGGGCGCGCCGTCGCCGCACGGTCGAGGAATGAGCGGCCGGGAGGGCTGAGATGCACACGCTGAGCTGGAATGAGATCGACGACATCCTCATGGGCGCCACCATCATGGGGTGCGGCGGCGGCGGCGATCTGGCGGAGGGCCGCGAGCTGATGCGGCGCGCCTACGACGAGGGCCGCGCCGTGACCCTCGCGGCCCCGCACGAGCTGCCCGACGAGACCCTTGTCGCCTGTCCCTATGGCGTGGGCGGCCTTACCGTCGGCGACGAGGCGGAGTACGCCGGGTCGAGCTGGGCGAAAGAGCACCCCAGCGTGCTCGCCGTGCGCGCCCTCGGTGCGCACCTGGATCGCGAGATCGGCGCCCTCATCAGCGGCGAGCTCGGCGGTACCAGCATCGCCGACGCCTTCTACCCGGCGGCGCTGCTGGGCCTCGCGGTGGTAGACGCCGACCCAGTCGGCCGGGCCGTGCCGGAGATCGAGCACTCGCTGTTCAACCTGTACGGCGTGCCCATCGCTCCGCAGGCGGTGGTCAATGAGCTCGGCGACACCGTCATCATCACGGCGGTCGCCGACGACCGCCGCGCCGAGGCGCTGGTGCGCGCCCTGGCGGTCGCCAGTCGCAACGTCGTCTGGGTCGCCGATCACGCCATGCCCTGGGGACGCATGAAGGACTTCGTGATCCCGGGGGCCATCTCCCTGGCGAGGGACGTGGGGCGGGCGTTTCGCCAGGCTGCGGCGGCGGGCGAGGACACGGCCGCGGCGGCGGCGGCGGCCGCAAGCGGCGGCGTGCGCTTCCGCGGCCGCGTCTCCGCCTTCTCGTGGGAGGAAAAGGACGGCTTCACCTGGGGCGAGCTCGAGATCGCCGGGCAGGGTGTCGACGCCGGCGCCGCCTACCGCATCTGGTTCAAGAACGAGAACCTTATGGCCTGGCGCGACGGCGCGCCCGACGTGACCGCTCCGGACCTGATCTGCTGCTTCTCCCGCGAGACCGGCCAGCCCATCACCAACCCGCATCACGAGGTCGGCCGGGCAGTGACCGTTGTGGGGCTGCCGGCCGCCGCCGCGTGGCGTACAGAGCGTGGCGTCGCCATCCTCGGTCCTCGCCACTTCGGCTTCGACGTCGACTACACACCGCTGGAGAGCAGGCTTCCCACCGGTTAGCAGGTACACTGGGGTCATGGATGCAGCTTCATGACCGCTTGGGTGTTCGCCGCGGGGCGGATGCTGGGCCTGGGGAGCGTGGCGGGGATCCGCCCGTCCATGACCTTGGTCGTCATCGGCGTCATGTCGAAGCTCGGCTGGGGGGCAGGTCTCAACCCGACCTTCTCCTTCCTCGATCACTGGCTGGCGATCGTGATCTTCGTGGTGCTGGCCCTGCTCGAGTCGAGCTTCGACAAGATCGCCAAGCTCGACCGCCTGCAGGGCCGGCTCACGATGCCGTACCGGCTGGTCGCCGGGGGCGCGGCCGGCGCGGCCACCATCCCCTTTGGCTGGCAGGGCGTCGTCGTCGGCGCCGTCGTGGGCGCGGGCGCGGCGTGGACCTCCACCTACGTCAAGGGTCTGACGCGGCCCAAGACGGTACCCAGCGACGCCGTGCTCACGCTCATGAGCCTGTGGGAGGACCTCGCGGTCTTCGCCGGCGCCCTGCTCACGCTCATCGTGTCGCCGGTGGGCTACGGCATCGCCGCCTTCACCGGGATCGTGTACTGGCGGGTGGGCTCGCGGCGCAGGGCCAAGTACCGCGCCATGCGGCGCCGGCGGGCGCAGCCGCCCCGGCGCGACGGACCGCGAGACGATGATGAGCAATGACACCGCCGGCTACGGGGCGCGGCGGGCGCGCATGGTCGAGGAGCAGCTCGTGTCGCGCGGCCTGCGCGGCGGCGACGCGCTTGCCGCCATGCGCTCCGTGCCGCGGCACCTGTTCGTGCCGCCCGAGCTCGCCGCCAAGGCCTACGCGGACGCCCCTCTGCCCATCGGTCTCGGCCAGACTATCTCGCAGCCGTACATGGTCGCGCTGATGACGGAGCTCCTGGGCGTCGATGTGCGCAGCCGCGTGCTCGAGATCGGCGCGGGCTGCGGCTATCAGACGGCGGTGCTCGCCGAGGTGGCGGGCGAGGTCTACGCGCTCGAGCTGCTCGCGCCGCTCGCCGAGCGCGCGCGCGTCGTGCTCGCCCGCCTCGGCTATCGCAACACGCATGTGGCGATCGCCGACGGCGCGGGCGGGTGGCCGGAGATGGCGCCGTTCGACGCTGTCCTCGTGGCCGCGGCGGCGCCCCAGGCGCCGCCGGCGCTGCTCAGGCAGCTTGTGGACGGCGGTCGCCTGGTGATCCCGCTCGGGGATCCGCACCGCGACCAGGTGCTGACGGTGTTCCAGCGCGCCGGCGACGAGCTCCGCGAGCGGCGCGACACGCGCTGCCGCTTTGTGCCGCTGGTGAGCGGCGGGGCCGCGCCCGGGGCGCCGCGGGGCGCTCCCCCGGCCAGAGGAGCCGGCGAGGAGGAGGTCGCGGTGATGAAGGCGGTCGCGGTCCGCGTGAGCGGGATGGTGCAGGGCGTGTACTACAGGGCGAGCGCCCGGCACGAAGGAGAGCGCCTGGGCCTGTGCGGGTGGGTCGGGAACATGAGCGACGGCGGCGTCGCCCTGCACCTGCAGGGCGATCCGGCCGTCGTGGACGCCATGCTCGGCTGGTGCAGGGTCGGCCCGCCAGCGGCGCGCGTGAGCCGCGTCGAGGTCGGCGACGCCGAGCCCGACGGATCCCTTTGCGGTTTCGAGGTGAGGTAGATGGCCGTGACCATCGAAGACGTGCGCCGCGACCCCGAGGTGCGGGTCTTCATCGACAAGGCCAACGAGAAGCTCGGGGTGCTCGGCTACACCGAGCACGGCCCGCGACACGCGGGGATCGTCGCGGGCACCGCCCAGCACGTGCTGCTCAAGCTGGGCCGTCCGCATCGCGAGGCCGAGCTGGCGGCCGTGGCCGGCTATCTGCACGACGTCGGCAACGGTATCAACCGGCTGGACCACGGCATCGCCGCGGCGCTCTTCTCGCAGCACGTGCTCGAGCGCCTTGGCATGCCTCCCGAGGAGTACGCCGAGGTGATGTGCGCCATCGGCAACCACGAGGAGGAGTACGGCGAGGCCGTGAGCCCGCTGGCGGCGGCCGTCATCCTCGGCGACAAGTCGGACGTGCACCGCAGCCGCGTGCGCGTCATCGACCCCGACACCGACGACATCCACGATCGCGTCAACATGGCGACCACGCGCTCGTTTCTGGCCGTCGATGGCGAAGCGCACACCATCAAGCTGGAGCTTGAGATCGACACGACCATCATCCAGGTGATGCAATACTTTGAGATCTTCCTGGCGCGCATGGTGATGTGCCGGCGTGCGGCCGAGTTTCTGGGCTGCTCGTTCGGCCTGCTGATCAACGGCGCGCGGCTGCTGTAGACGCCCGCCGGCGCGCCGCGGGCGTCACCGGACCTAGGCCGCGCGCACGGCGTGTGCTATATCTGAGAGCAACGCGAGCGAGTGGAGGTGCCACTGTGGGCAGAGCAGAGAGATCGGCGGCGAAGGCCGACAAGAAGGCCGCGAAGAAGGCCGCGAAGCGCAAGCATCGCGGCGGGTTCCTCATCGGCGCCATCGCCGGCGCCGCGCTGGGGCTGCTGCTGGCCCCGAAGAGCGGCAAGGAGACGCGCGCGCGGCTGTTCGGCGAGGGCGGCATCGGCAGCCAGGTCGACCGTCTGAAGGGCGCGGTCGGCGCCGGCAAAGACTCGGCCGCGGATCAGTCCGAGGCGCTCAAGCGCAAGATCGAGGAGACCCGCGAGCGGCTGCGCCGGCAGATGGACGTCGGCGGCGAGGACGCGCCCGGCGGCGGCGCTCCGGTCGAGTGACCTGAGGCTTCTGCCGAAGACCGTGCTCAAGGTCGCGGCCGCGCTGGACGCGGCCGTCGTCCTGGGTCTGCTGTACATGGCGCACGAGGCGCAGTGGGTGCGTCGCGTCGACCGACGCCTCGAGGCGCCGGCGGCCGCGGCGGACCTGGACGGCCTGACCATCGTGCTGCTCTCCGATTTCCACGTCGGCTTCAGGCCGAGCTTCAACGTGCGCGCCATGCGCAAGGCCATCGACATGGCGCTGGCGGCGCGGCCCGATCTCGTCTTCGTCACCGGCGACTTCGCCTGTGGGCCGCACGGCTGGGCCGAGCTGCGGCGCCGGCTGCGCCGCCTGGCGGAGGCGGCGCCGCTCGGGGTCTTCGGGGTGCTCGGCAACCACGACCACGGCGACAGCAAGGCGCCGTTCGTGCAGCCCAGCGACCCGCGCGCGATCGCGGCCTGCGGGGTACGTCTGCTCGACAACGAGGCGGTCACCGTCAATGTGGGGGCGGCGACCGTGCAGATCGGCGGAGTGGACGACACCGACGGCCGCCACGACGACCTGCCGGCGGTGCTCGCGGCGCTCGACCGCCGGCCCGGCGTGCTGCGCATCCTGCTCACGCACCACGCCGAGGTAGTGCTGCGGACCAGGCCCGGGGACTTTCACATCGCCCTGGCCGGCGACACGCACGGCGGGCAGATCTGCCTGCCGCTGCCCGGGCGTCGCATCCTGCTCAGCGATCTCTCGGCGCCGTTCGCCGAGGGCGCCTACGACGTCGGCGGCGGCCGCCGGCTCTACGTCACGCGCGGAGTGGGGACCAGCATGCTGCCCCTGCGCGCCTTCTGCCGGCCCGAGATCGTCGTGTTCCACGTGCAGGCCGGCGCGCCCGCGGCGGCCGGCCCCGCCGGAGCGGCGGCGTGAGCCGCGGGGGTCGCGGGCGCCGTGCCGGCGTGGGCCGTGGGGGTCGTGGGCGCTGCGCCGTCGCGCTTCTCGCACTGACGCTCGCCCTGCTGGGCGTCGTGCTGCCGCTCGCCGCGTGCGGCGTGGAGGACGACCCGTTCACCGGTCTCTGGTGGGAGCCCACCACCGGGCGTCGCATCGAGATCACGAAGGACGGTGACCAGTACCGCCTCTTGTACGGCGCCGCCCGGCGTCCGTATCAGGCGACGCGCGAAGGCGAAGAGCTTCGCGTCCGTCAGCCCATCGGCGGCGACATCGTCGTGAAGACCGCCGCCGACGGGCGTCTGGACATGGTCGGCGACGGGCAGACGAGCCGGCTGGTGCGCGTGCCGCAACACCAGTAGGTCGCGGGCCGCTTGATCCGTCGGCGCCGCGCGCGCCGCGGCCGCCGCGGCCCTCTCAGCCGTGGCCGCCGAAGAGGCGCGCGACTCGCGGCGTGACGTTGTCGATGGCCGCTGTGGGGCAGACTTCGGTGCAGGCGTAGCAGCGCACGCAGGCCTTGTCGTCGTAGGTGGGCAGCGGTGCGAGCGTGATCGCCTGCGCCCCGCAGATCGTCGCGCAGTCGCCGCAGCGTGTGCAGACGTCCGCGTTCACGAGCCGCGGCCGCGCCGTGATGAGGTTGCGCGCCGTGCGGTGCAGCGAGGGCGGCAGCAGCTCCTGCAGATCGCGGTGTACCGGCTTGAAGCCCTCGTCCGGCTCGATGGGATCGCCGGCGAGGTGGAACGGCGCCTTGAGGTCCACGAGGCCGCGGCGCACGGAAGCAGCCACCGTGTAGACGCCGCGTCGTTCGTGCGCGGTCCTGTCGGCGAGCGCGACGTCGAGGGCCACGGCGTCGTGCGCCGCGAACAGCGAGCCGAGCTCGCGCGGCGTGCCGCTCCCGGGTCCCTGCCCTTCCATGGCGATGATGCCGTCGATGATCGTGAATCGCGGGCGGATGGCCAGATGGAGGTCAAGAAGCATGTCGGCGAAGTCGTCGCGCTTCTGGGCGCGCACGTGCAGCTTGGCTTTGGCGAGGCCGGGGATGCAGCCGAACGTCAGCTTGACGCCGCCGGTGAGGCGCATGAGCTGGTGCGTCTTGAGCACGCCGACCTGGACGATGGCGTCGGCGTCCAGAAACGCCTTGCCCACGGGGAAGCTGCGGAACAGCCGGCCTTCGGGCGCGCGCAGCTCGACGCGGTCGTCCTCGACGTCCACGATCTGCACGCCTTCGGCGAGGCAGACCTCGGTCATGCCGCTGATCTTGAAGGCGCGTGCGACCTTGGCGGCGCCGTTGAGGCCGCCGGGGCTGTCGGCGACGAACGGTACAGCCCCCGCCTGCTTGAGGGCGCGCAGCACGCAGCGCAGCGTCTCGGGGTGCGTGCTCACAGCCTTCTCGGGGGCCGCTCCCCGCAGCAGGTTCACCTTGACGGCGATGCTCTCGCCGGGCGCGACCAGCGCCGACCAGCCGCCGAACGGTTCGACGAGGCGCTCGAGGGAGGCCGCCAGCCCGGATCCGTGGACGGCTCGCACGTGGCTCACCAGCGAGGGCGCGCCGGCTTGCGCCCGCGGCCGGCCGGCGCTCACGAGGCCCGCTTCCGCGCGACGATGGCCACGTGGTACAGGCCGATCTCGCCGGGCTCGTACGTGGCGAGCTCCGTCAGGCCCATGCTCGCGATGACGGCGTGCAGCTCGTCGGCGGCGAGCACGTGGTCGTTGGGCGGGCCCACGGGCCTGTCCATGCGCGCGAACTCGACCAGGACGAGGAGGCCGCCGGGGGTCAGCAGGCGGGTGACCTCGGCGAGGGCGGCCGGCTCGTCGTGGATGTGGTGCAGGACGTTGACCATGAGGATGCGGTCGCCGGCGCCGTCGGGCAGCGGCACATGGTCATCGACGTTGAGCAGCGGCTCGACGCGGCCTGCCGGCCGCTGCTCGCGCAGCCTCTGCCGCAGGCGATCGAGCAGGGCCTGCTGCTCGTCGACGGCGTAGAGCGTGCCGTGAGGGAGCGACTCGGCGATGGGCAACGAGTACATGCCGGCGCCGGCGCCGAAGTCGATGACGGTCTCGGCGCCGGTCAGCCGCAGGAGCCGCACGAGCCTGGCCGGCGGCAGCTCGACGAGGCGCTCGGGGTTCTCGAGCTTGGCTGCGTGACTGGCGTCGAACTTCTCGGCCACGAGGCAGGCGCCTACTTGACGCAGCGGGCGTACTTGAGAAAGGCCTCGATGGCCTTCTCGACGGCTGCCGGGGAGGCGACCTCGTCGCCGGCCTCCTCGGCCAGGCACTCGCGCATCTTCAGCGAGATGAGCAGCACGCCCACGCGGTCGAGCGCCGCCTTGGTGGCGGCGAGCTGCGTGAAGATCTCCTCGCAGGGACGGCCCTCTTCGATCATGCGCTGCAGACCGCGGGACTGGCCCTCGACGCGTCGCAGCCGATTGATGAGGCGGCCCGCCTCGTCTGGATCCATGTGTTCCTCCATGCTGCGACTATACCCCCGGGGGGGATAGGGGACAATCAGGAGAAAGCCTGAGACTGGCGAAACGGGTACCCGCTGCGGGTAGGGGTACTCGCGCGGGCTTCGCCGGACGGCGCCCGCCGTCGCGTCAGCGTCGCGGGTCGTCCACCGCCAGGCGTTCCAGGTCGGCGAGCAGCTTGTCGGGCAACGGCAGGCCCGCAAACCCGATGCCCAGATGCGCGTCGGGCTTCACAGACCCATGGTAGTCCGAGCCGCCGGTGGGCACGAGGGCGTACTTGTCCGCCAGCCCGAGGCAGCGCGCCACCGTGGCCTCATCGTGCAGCGGGTAGTAGCACTCGATGCCGGCCATGCCGAGCCGCGCGGCCTCGCGGACGATGTGCTCGAGGCCGGCGGCGTCCGTGCGGATGATGCCCGGGTGCGCCAGGACGGGCAGGCCGCCGGAGGCGCGCAGCAAGCGCAGGGCGGCCCCCAGCGAGAGGCGCCGGCGGTCGACCCAGGCGGGCGCGCCGCGGCGCAGAAAGCGCTCGAAGGCCTCCGTGATCGAGCCCACGTACCCGCGGCGCACCAGCGCCTCGCCGATGTGCGGGCGGCCGACGGCGCCGTTCTCGGCGGCGGCCGCGAGGTCGTCCGGCTCGAGCGCGTAGCCGAGCTCGGCGAGACGCTCGAGGATGCGGGCGTTGCGCTCGTCGCGGTACACGCGGAGCTCGGCGAGCTCCGTCTTGAGCGCCTCGCTTGGGCGCCCGCCGAGAAAGTAGCCGAGCAGGTCCATCGTGACGCGCTCGTGCTCGAGGTTGATCTCCACGCCGGGCACGACGCGGATGCCGAGGCGCTCGCCGGCGGCGAGCGCCTCGGGCAGGCCGTCGACGGTGTCGTGGTCGGTGACGGCGACGGCCGTGAGGCCCAGAGCCGTCGCCTCCTCCACGAGCTCCGTGGGGGTCAGCGAGCCGTCCGAGAACGTGGTGTGCGTGTGCAGGTCGATCATGTTCCTAGCCTACCGCACGTGGCCGCGACTCACGCTCGCCGGCTGCGGCCGGATACACTCTGACCGCCGCGGGTATGAACCCCGTAGCGCGCGGCCCGGCGCAGCCCCGGCCGCACCTTTCGTCAGCCCGGTCACTGCGTCCTGGAGGTCCGCGATGCGCATCGGCATGATCGCCCCGCCCTGGTTTCCGTTGCCCCCCCAGCGCTACGGCGGCATCGAGTTCGTCGTCAGCCTGCTCACCGAGGGCCTCGTGCGTCGCGGTCACGACGTCACGCTGTTCGCCAGCGGCGACTCCACCACGCAGGCGCACCTGAGCTACATCTTCGCGCGCGCGCCCTTCGAGCAGATCGAGAACGGCGGCCACCTCGAGGTGATGCACAGCCTCGAGGCCTACGTCAGGGCGCGGGAGTTCGACGTGATCCACGACCACGACGGCATGTCCAGCCGCGCCATGGGCGCCGTCGTGCACCGGCTCCTGGGCATTCCGGTGGTGGCCACGCTGCACGGCCCCGCCGACGCCGCGACCCAGGAGATCCTCAGCGCGCTGCGTCACGATCTCTCCTTCATCGCGATCTCCGGGTACCAGCGCGACGGCTTCCCCGACCTGGACTTCGTGGGCACCATCCCCAACGCCGTCGATGTGGAGCACATGCCGTTCTGCGCCGACAAGGACGACTACTTTTTGTTCATCGGCCGCATGACCGCCGACAAGGGCGCCCACACCGCCATCGAGGTGGCGCGGCGTCTCGACAAGCGCCTGATCATGGCCGGCAAGGTGAACGAGGGGCCTGAACGGCAGTACTACAGCGAGCGCGTGGAGCCCTTCCTCTCGGGCAACATCCACTTTCGCGGCGAGGTCGACCACGAAACCAAGGTCGAGCTCTACAGACGCGCCCGCTGCACGCTCTTCCCCATCCAGTGGCCCGAGCCGTTCGGCCTCGTGATGATCGAGTCGCTGGCCTGCGGCACGCCGGTCGTCGCCATGCGTCACGGCTCCGTGCCCGAGGTCATCGAGCACGGCCGCACCGGGTTCATCGTAGAGAGCGCCGACGAGATGGTGGAGGCCGCGCGGCGCATCGACGAGATCGACCCGGCGGAGTGCCGCCGCGCGGTCGAGGAGCGCTTCGGCAGCGACGCCTTCGTGGCCGCCCACGAGGCCGCCTACCGGCGGCTGCTCGAGGACGCGGCTCAGGAGGCGGCGACGCCGGCGGATGCGCCTCCCGACTGATCGGCGCCGCGGCCCGCGAGGTCGGCCGCGGCCGCGGGGACGTCCTCAGACGGGGCCAGGCCGCCCAGCGCGAGGAATACCTCGACCACCCGGGGGTCGAACTGCGTGCCGGCATTGGCGCGCAGCTCCGCCAGGGCCTTGTCGATGGGAAGCGCCGCCCGATACGGGCGGTCGTGCGTGAGAGCCTCAAAGGCGTCGCACACAAGGACGATGCGCGCGGCCAGGGGTATCTCCTCTCCGCGCAGACCGTCTGGGTAGCCTCCCCCGTCCCAGCGCTCGTGGCCGGCGCGGACGACGCCGGCGATGGGCGCGAGGTAGGCGATGCCCGCGATCAGGCGCTCGGCGGCGATCGTGTGCCGCCTGACCTGCGCCAGCTCCTCCGCGCTCAGCGCACCCGCCTTGTCGAGGACGGCGCCGGGCACGGCCGCCTTTCCCACGTCGTGGAGCAGAGCGGCGTACTGCAACTGGCGTCGCTCCTTCTCGTTCATGCCCATGCGGCTCCCGACGGCGACCGCGTGACGAGCCAGGGCGCCGGGGTGGGAGTGGGGGTACCTGTCCGCCTCCTCGAGGGATCCGCAGAGGGCGGTGACCGTCTGCAGATAGCCCTCTTCGACCAGGCTGAACACCTCGGAGAACGAGAGCATGAGCGCCACCTGCGTGACCACACTCGACAGCAGCAGCCTGTTCTCGTCGGAGTAGCGATGTGACTGGCGCGAGCCCACGACGATGACGCCGATGGCCTCGCCCTGCTGCATCAGCGGGGCGGTCAAGGCGCTGGCCACCGGCCCCCAGGCGGCGCGCGCCGCGGTGGTGAGGCGTTCGCGCATGCTCGAGAATCCCCCGTCGACCGGCCGCCCGCGCCTGTCGCTCAGCGCGGCTCGGGCGGCCTCCTCCACGGCGACTATCCCGCGGGCGTCGGCGGCGCCGTCGAAGGCGACGAGCTGGACGCCTCCATCGCCGGCGAGAAAGAGCCAGGCGAAGTCGCTGGTGAACATCGTCCTCAGGCGCGGCGTGAGGCGTCTCAGGTCGCCCAGCGGGTCGCTTCCCTCGGAGAGCGTCGTGCCGAGACTGCTCAGGTAGAAGAGCTCCGTGGACAGACTCTGCAGCTTGGCGTTCAGATCGGAGATCGTGCCGGTGAGGCGGTCGGCCATCGTGTTGAAGGCGTCGGCGAGCCGGCCGAACTCGTCGTCCTCCTCGATGGTCAGCCGCGCGGGCAGCTCACCGCGGCTCAGTACCGCGGCCGCCGCGGCAAGCTGCCCGAGCGGCGTGGTGATGCGACGCGCCATGCGCGTGCCGAGGAAGAAGGCGACGACCGCCGCGGTCGCGGCCGCAAGGATGACGTTGGCCGGGTCGTCACCGATCAGGCCGCCCAGGACTTTGTGGCCCAGACCCAGGGTGTCGACCGCGAGGAACACGAGGAGCGGCGCCGCCGCCATGAGGAAGAAGGCGACCAGCAGCCGCCGCGCCACCCCGTGCGGCTCGCGGACGGTCCCGGGCGCGCTGCGACCTGACTGCTTGGGCTGCGCTTTTCTCACAAGCTTCTTCATGGAACCTCCGACGAGGCGACGACCGACTCCGCGCCGCTGCTGTCGTCAGCGTGGCTCAGGATGCCCATAGTACCGCGACGCAGGCCCGCCCGCTCATGTCTTCGGTAGTCCGGGGCGCGGGGCGGCCCTGTGGTTCCCGCGGCCCGCGGCCGTCGCCGGCCTGAGCCCGGCTCCGCAAGCGCACGGCGCGTCTTGTTCGCGCCCGGGCGCGGCGGTAGTGTGAACGCGATGAAGCTCCCTTACGACGACGTCCATCTCATCGCCGATCCGCTGTACGGCTACCTGCGCATCACGCTGTCCCGCGCCGGCGAGATCGCCGAGGCCGACGTCATCGACAACCCCTGGGTGCAGCGCCTCAAGCGCGTCCATCAGCTGCAGAGCTCCTGGTGGGTGTTCCCGGCCGCCGAGCACAGCCGGTTCGCCCACAGTCTCGGCACGATGCACCTGGCCGGTCAGCTCGCGCGGCAGGTGTACCCCACCCTGGCCGCGGTCGAGCCGGGCACGCCGTCCCTGCCGCTGGTCGAAGAGACCTTGCGGCTGGCGGGCCTGCTGCACGACCTCGGTCACGGCCCGTTCAGCCACTTCTGCGACGAGGAGTACTTCTTGCCGGTCTTCGGCATCGACCACGAGCAGATCTCGCAGTACCTCATCGTCAACGAGCTCGGCGGGCTCGTCGCGGAGCTGCGGCGCAGCCCGAGCGGCGCCTTTGCCGAGGGCGAGCGCGTGGACCCCTGGCACGTGGCGTTCCTGGTGCGCGCCGAGGAGGGCGGCGCGGGGGCGGCCGGCGCGCCGGCAGGCGCGGGAGCCGCCGCGGACGGCGGCCCCATCCCGCGCTGGGTGCGCCTGCTTCACCGCGCCCTTTCCGGCGCGGTGACCGTCGACAACATGGACTACGTGCGTCGCGACGCGTACATGTGCGGCGTCGCGCTCGGCGCTGTGGACGTCGACCGCCTCATCTACTACACCTTCTGCACCGCCGACGGCCTCACGTTTCACAAGCGCGCCCTCAGCGCCCTGCGCGCCTTCCTCAACGCGCGCTTCTACATGTACGAGAACGTCTACTTTCACCGCGTCGGTCACGCCATCGACCTGCACCTCCACGAGATCTTTCGCCCGACGATGAGGCTGGTGCTGCCGCTGAGCCCGCTGGACGACCTGGCCGCCTACCGGCGCCTCACCGAGTGGTCGCTGTTCACGACCGTGGAAGGCTGGCTCGACGAGCCGCTGGGCGGCGAGCGCCGCGAGCTCGCCGGGCAGTGGCAGTCCATCATCCACCGCCACGTGAAGTACAGCATGGTGTACGAGCACCACGTGGAGCGGCAGCAGCCGCTGCCCGCGGCCCGCGACCTGACGAAGGAGGAGTTCCGCGCCGCCATCGTGCAGCGGCTGCCGGGTCCGCTGAAGGACATCGAGTTCGTCGTCGACATCGCCTCGCAGGACCCGCGGCCGCTCAACCCGCTGGTCGGGCCCAAGCGCATCGCCGTGTACGACCCCGCCACCGACGCCATCGAGGAGAAGCTGCTCAGCGGCATCCTCGAGTTCGTGCCGGCCAAGGCGCACCTCTATCGCGTGTTCGCCAGCGGCCGCGAGCACGAGCGCGAGCTCGCCCTCGCGGCTCGGGGCGCGCTCGAAGACGCCGAGCCGCAGAGCCTCACGAACCTGTAGGCGCGGCGCGGGCCGGCGGCAGGGCCTGCCCCCTGGGGCTTCCCTGACGCAGGCGGAACACGGCCGGCCCTGAGGGAGTGTTCGGCGGCCCATCTGCTAGCATTGCCCTCCGACGGCCCGCGGGCGCGCCGACGTTCGCGGAGTGACCGCCACAGACAGGATGCGGAGAGGCCCATGGCGCGCGCGCAGCCCAACGTACTCGTCATCATGTACGACCAGCTGGCGCCGTCGGCGCTCGGCTGCTACGGCAATCCGGCCGTGCGCGCGCCGCACATCGACGCTCTCGCCGCCTCCGCTGTGGTGTTCGACGCCGCCTACGCCAACAGCCCTCTGTGTTCCCCGGCGCGGTCCTGCATGATGACCGGCCGGCTGCCTTCAGCGACCGGTGGCTACGACAACGCCTCGTACTGGCCGAGTACCATACCCTCGGCGGCCCACTACCTGCGGGCCGCCGGCTATCGCACCGTGCTCAGCGGCAAGATGCACTTCGTTGGACCAGACCAGCTGCACGGCTTCGAGGAGCGGCGCACCACCGACATCTACCCCGCCGATTTCGGCTGGACCCCGGACTGGCGGCATCCCGAAGAGCGCATCGACTGGTGGTACCACAACATGTCGAGCGTCACCGGGGCGGGCGTCGCCGAGATCACCAACCAGCTGCTCTACGACGATGAGGTCGGCCACCAGGCGATACGCGCGCTTCACGACATCGCCCGGCAGGACGACGGCCGTCCGTTTTTCGCCGTGGCGAGCTTCACCCATCCCCACGATCCCTACGTCGCGAGGCAACGCTACTGGGACCTCTATGACGGCGTGGACATCCCGCTGCCCACGGTGAGCGCGGCCGATGTGCGCGGCGCGGACCCGCACGCAGCCCGCCTCGCGCGGATGTGCGACAGGGACAACGCCGTGATCGGCGACGACGACGTGCGCCGCGCCAGGCGCGCGTATCTCGCCAACGTCTCCTACGTGGACGAGTGGACGGGCCGACTGATGGACACGCTGCGCGCGCTGGAGCTCGCCGACGACACCGTGGTCGTTCTCGTGTCGGACCACGGCGACATGCTCGGCGAGCGGGGGCACTGGTACAAGATGAGCTTCTTTGAGGGTTCGTGCCGGATCCCGCTGGTGATCCACGCTCCCGGCCGCCTGACCCCGGGCCGGGTCGCCGAGCCCGTCTCTCTCGTGGACTTTCTGCCCACGATGCTCGACCTGGCCGGGATCGCCGAGCAGGAGCCGGGGGACGAGCTCGCCGGGGCCTCCGTGCTCCCGCTCTGCGACGGCTCCGCAGAGGCGTCGTCGAGGACCGTGATCGGGGAGTATCTGGGCGAAGGGGCCGTCGCGCCGATCGTCATGATCCGCCGCGGCCCCTGGAAGTTCGTGCACAGCCCGGCGGACCCGGACCAACTGTACGATCTGCCCGCCGATCCCCACGAGCTTACCAACCTGGCCGCCGACCCGGCGCACGCCGCGCTCGTCGCCGAGCTCCGCGCGGAGGTGGCTCGGCGCTGGGACCTCGAGACGCTGCGCCGGCGGGTCCTCGCCGACCAGGCCCGGCGTCGCCTGCTGACCACGGCGCTGCGCAGCGGCCGCTTCACGCCCTGGGACTACACGCCGCCACGCGACGACACCAGCGAGTACGTGCGCAACCATCTCGACCTCAACGAGGTCGAGCGTCTCGCCCGCTGGCCGCGCTGAAGAAGGCGCAGGTTCCGCGGGCGCCCATGAGCCGGCCGCGGCCTACTCGTCCGGCGCCGTGCGGGGCGCGTCTGAGGCGGCGGCGCGCCCGTCGGGGTGAGCCTCCAGCCAGGCGCGGCCGCGCCGCTGCGCGGCCTCGCAGGAGCCGTAGAGCTCGTCGGTCGCCGGCAGCACGGCGTCGGCGCCAAGGGTCTGCCGCAAGCCGGTGCGACCCAGCTGGTCCTCCATCTCCGCGCCGACGCCGGCGAGGTAGAGGCGTCCCCCACCCGCCGCCAGCTCGGCGGCGTAGTCGCGGATCAGCGCGATCGTGGTGCTGTGCAGGGTCCCACGCCCGCGCAGGCGCAGCACGACGACCGCGCAGCGCGCGCCGCCGACGGCGGGCAAGCAGTCTCTGACCTTGGGGCCGGCCGCGAAGAAGAGGCTGCCGTAGATGTCCAGCACGGTGACGCTGGAATCTGAGAGCGTCCGCGGTCCGCGCGCCTCTCTGGGGCGGCCGTCGTCGCCGATCGCGATCTGCACCACGCGCACGTCGAGCGACGCGAGGTAGATGTACTTCAGCACCGAGATGGCCGCGCCCGCGAGCACCGCATACTGAAGCGGTATGACGAGGACGAGGACGAAAGTGACCGCCATCACGGCCGCCGAGAGCCGGTCGGCGCTCCAGATCTCGCGGGCGGCGCGAGGCCGGATCGCGCTGACCGCCGCGACGATGAGGATGCCGGCGGTGACCGCCAGCGGCACCTGCCGCACGAGCGGAGCGGCGGCGAGGACGATGACGATCACGACGACGCCGGCGAAGAACGCCGACCAGCGCGTGCGCGAGCCCGCGCCGACGTTGAGCGCCGTCGCCTGCACCGAGCCTCCCACGGTCACCCCGCCGAAGAAGCCGGCGGCGACGTTGGCGACGCCCTGCCCGACGAAGTCGCGGCTTGCATCGCCGAGGCTGCCGTCGGCGTTGGGGACCGCGCGGCCGACGCCGGCGCCCTGGACCAGCCCGATGATCGCCAGCGACACGGCCGGCAGGAGCAGGCGCGGCGCCAGCGAGAGCTCGGGAAGGCGCGGCCGGGGGAACCCGTTCGGGATAGGGGCGATGTCGCCGACGACCGCGACCGACGCGAGGCCGAGCAGCGCGACGATCGCGGTGACGACGACCAGAGCCGTCACCATCGCGAAGAGCTTCAGTCGGGTCCTCGAGATCAGGACGATCAGAAGGATCGTCGCGACGCCCACGAGGGTGGTGGGGACGTCGATGTCGCCGATGTGCGCCGCCATGTCGGCGACCTTGGCGACCTTGTTGGTGTAGGTGCTCGAGAAGCCCGCGAGGGCGAGCATCTGCCCGAGGACGATCTGGACCGCCACGCCGAGCATGAAACCGACCATCACGGCGTTCGAGATGAAGCGCACGAGGCTGCCTGCGCGCAGGAGGCCCGCGACCAGCATGAGGACGCCGGTCGTGACGGTGAGCACGAGCAGACCGGCGACACGCTGCTCTGACGGCAGGCCGGCGAGCGCGCCGCCGGCGGCCAGGCAGAGGGCGGCCGTCGGCACGATGGCCATGCGCTGCGAGCTTGCGGTCAGAGCCCCGACCGGAGTGCCGACCATGGCGGCGTAGAGGCCGTGCACGGGCGGCACGCCGGCGAGGATCGTGTAGGCCATCGCGTTCCCGACCTGCGACGCTCCCACGGTGAGGCCGGCGAGCAGATCGCGAGGAAGGGTGGCGCGCGACGGCAGGTCGAGCCTGCTCACGAAGGTCCGGCGGCGGCCTGGCCGGTCTTTCGCACGAACACCTCCATCCACGGCTCCGGAAGAACGCTCGTCGCGGCGTCCCTCAGCATTCCACACCGACCTCGCCGCGGCGCGCGCGGGCAGGTCGACCGCGGCCGCTCGACGACTCCCTCTCCACATCAGGTGTCGAGCGGGTGCGTCATGTCTTCGGGGCGCACCCAGGCGTCGAACTGCTCGGCCGTCACGTAGCCCAGGTCGAGCGCCGCGTCCTTGAGAGTGAGCCCCTCGTGGTGCGCCTTCTGGGCGATCTGCGCCGCTTTCTCGTAGCCGATGTGCGGGCTGAGGGCCGTGACCAGCATCAGGGAGCCGTCGAGATGGCGGCGAATCACCGCCATGTCGGGTTCGAGGCCGCGCGCGCAGAAGCGTTCGAAGGCGCGCGCGGCGTCCGCCAGCAGACCGGCAGATTCCAGCAGGTTGTGGAGCATCACCGGCTTGTAGACGTTGAGCTGGAAGCTGCCCTGCGAGCCGGCGAAGGCCACCGCCGTGTCGTTGCCGTATACCTGCACCGCGACCTGGGTGAGCGCCTCCGCCTGCGTAGGATTCACCTTCCCCGGCATGATCGACGAGCCGGGCTCGTTCTCGGGGATGCGCAGCTCGCCGAGGCCGGCGCGCGGCCCCGAAGCGTACAGGCGCACGTCGTTGGCGATCTTCATGAGGTCGCCGGCCAGGGTGCGCAGGGCCGCGCTGGCGTTCACGACGGCGTCGTGCGCCGAGAGCGCGGCGAAAAAGTTGGGCGCCGGGTGGAACGGCTTGCCGGTGAGCTCGCCGACGTGCCGGGCGGCCACCGCGGCGAAGCGCGGGTGCGTGTTCATGCCGGTGCCCACGGCGGTGCCGCCGAGCGCCAGCTCGTGCAACGCCGGGAGCGTGCCGCGGACCGTGGCGAGCGCCTGGTCAAGCTGGGCCACCCAGCCGCCGATCACCTGCCCGAGGGTGAGGGGCGTGGCATCCTGCAGGTGGGTGCGGCCGATCATGATCACGCCGGCGAACTCCTCCGCCTTGCCGTGCAACGCGTCGCGCAGCGCGGTGACGGCCGGCACGAGCACATCCTCGAGCTGCGCGGCGGCGGCGATGTGCATGACCGCCGGGAAGGTGTCGTTGCTGGATTGGCCCAGGTTGACGTCGTCGTTGGGATGGACGGGCCGGCCGGCGCCTCTTCCGCAGCCGGCCAGCTCGTCGGCGCGGTTGGCGATCACCTCGTTGGCGTTCATGTTGCTCTGCGTGCCGGAGCCCGTCTGGAAGACGACCAGGGGGAACTCGGCGTCGAGGGCGCCGTCGATGACTTCGTGCGCGGCGCGGGCAATGAGCTCGGCCTTGTCCTGCGGCAGCAGGCCGAGCTCCGCGTTGGCCCGCGCCGCCGCCAGCTTGAGAATGCCGAGGGCGCGGATCACCGGCCGTCCCCAGCGGAACCTGTCGGCGCCGATGGGGAAGTGCTCCACGGCACGCTGCGTCTGCGCCCCCCAGTAGTGCTCGGCCGGGACGCGCACCTCACCCATGCTGTCGTGCTCGATGCGCCACGCGTCGCTCATGGCGCTAACACTACCCGGTTCGTTGCGAACGTAGTGCAGACGGCGCGTAGAGCCGGGCTCGCGGCGCGCGGCTGCCCGGGCCGCGGCCGCCACGGCTGCGGCTGAGCGCCGGGGCGCGCCTCGCGGCCCAGCGGGTCACGCCGTCTCTTGGCGCGTCGGCCGGCAGGATATAGGCTGACGTGCACTATCCACCCGTATGGGTATCCGATGGCCGGAGATCAAGCTCCGGCGGGCGCCGCGGTCGCGGCGGCGTCGGGGCGCACGAGGAGCCGCAGTGGACGAGGCCGGGAAGCGCGGAGGCAGGATCAGGGGCCGGCTCGACGTGCCTTTCGAGGATCCGGTCTCCAGTCTGCCAAAGACCGCTCAGAAGATCCTGACGGCTGCGCGAAAGCTCCTCATCGAGGGCGGCTACGAAGCCATGACGCTGGAGAAGGTCGCCGGCGAGGCGGGCGTCAACAAGGCCTCGATCCGCTACAATTTCGGCAACAAGGGCGGCCTCGTCATCGCCGTCCTCGACGCCTACATCCACGACGAGTGCCTCCGTCTTGTGGCCACCATCAAGGACGTTCCGCCGGACGCGGTCGTGGCCACCGCCATGTCGGGGATGCGCAACATGCTGGTCGAAGCCGACAACTTCCAGGGCTACTTCGACATCCTGCCACACGCGTTTCGCGAGCCGGAGCTGCGCGAGCGCATGCTGGCTTTGTACAAGTGGTGGTACCTGCAGAACCTCGCGTGGCTGGGGCTCCGCGACGTTCCGGACGTCGAGCGCAACGAGACCCTGATGGGTCTCGGTGAGCTCGTGTGCGCGGTCATCGACGGCCTCTGCATCCAGGCCGGTCTCCAGCCCGAAGGGTTCGACATGGGGCGCGCGCTGCGCGTGTTCGGCCTCCTGCTCGAGCACTCCATGGAGCGCTTGCGGGCCTCGGGGGGCGAGGCGCGCGTCAACGACGACCCGGCCTGACCGCGAGGCGGCGCCCTCGCGCCGGTGCTTGACAAGGGTCGGCCGGGGGCTATCATGTTTCCACCCAGGTGGGTACTTCTCGCGGAGGCGCTCCGCGTCGTGCGCGGCGGCGCCACGGCGGCCCCGCGGAGGTCGTGGAGGAGGGAGTCGTCTCGCTGCGCCGGCAGACGCGCGGCCGCCGGATCGGCGCCGACGCCCACGCCGAGGACGCCGGCGACGTGGTCAAGACGCGCGACGCGACCGGGGAGCCCGACGTCGCGCAGGCGATCGGCGCCAACGACGTCCTCCTGGACCGGCGTCTGCGCGCGTGCCGACCGCGTGCCCTACCTGAGCGACGAGCGGCGCGACGAATCGGCGGAGGTCCGCGGGGTCATGCCCGGCAGGTCCAGGAGCGAAGGGATCCATCCATGAACGCACGACGAGGTCCGGGTGCGGCAGCGCGGCAGGCGCCCCGATGAAGCGCAATCTTTTCGCGGGGAAGCGGCGCAGCGACGGCGTGCGCTTCGAGGTCTTCACCGGGGACGAGCTCACCGACATCCATCTCGGCACGATGGAGGTGCTGGAGCGCACCGGCGTCTACGTAGAGGACGAGGAGGCCCGCGAGGTCTTCGCCGCCGCGGGCGCGGAGGTCGATGCGAGTAACGGCGTCGTCCGTATCCCGCCTCATGTGGTGGAGCAGGCCATCCGCACGGCGCCCTCCAAGGTCGTGCTCGCCGGGCGGAACCCCAGCAACGACATCGTCCTCGAGGCCGGCCGCGTCGGCTTCACCAACTTCGGCGAAGGCGTGCTCATCGTCGATCCCGCGAGCGGCGAGCTGCGCGTCCCCACGAAGCAGGACGTGGCGGACACCGCCAAGGTGGTGGACTACCTGCCCAACGTCGATGTCTACGAGCGCGCCGTCGCCGCCCATGACGTGTCGCAGGCCTCGGCGCCGTTGCACCAGGCCGAGGCGTGGATGACCAACACGTCCAAGCACGGCTTCATGGGCTCCGGCAACGCCTATCTGTCGGGCAAGCTGCTCGACATGGCCGGCGCGATCGTCGGGGGGCGCGAGAAGCTTCGCACGCGCCCCATCATCTCGTTCATCACCTGCCCCGTCAGTCCGCTCAAGCTCGTGCGCGACACCTGCGAGATCATCATGGCGGCCGCCAGGGGCCACGTCGCCGTCAACATCCTGTCGATGGCGATGGCCGGTGGGTCGTCTCCGGTCACGCTCGCCGGGACCCTGGTGACGCACAATGCCGAGGTGCTGGCCGGCCTCACCCTGAACCAGCTCACGCGGCCCGGCGCGGCGGTCATCTACGGCAGCTCCACGACGGCCATGGACCTGCGCCTTGCCTCCGCGTCTGTGGGCTCGCCCGAGTGCGCGCTCATCAGCGCCGCCGTGGCGCAGATCGCGCGCTTCTACCTGTTGCCCAGTTGGGTGGCTGGTGCGTAGGGCGACTCCAAAGTGGTCGATGCCCAGAGTGGCCACGAGAAGACCCTGACCGGCCTGATGCCGGCGTTGGCAGGAGCCAACCTGATCTACGGTCTGGGGATGATCGAGTCGGGCATGACCTTCGATTTCGGGCAGCTCGTGATGGACAACGAGCTCGCCGGGATGATCAAGCTGTGCGTGGGCGGCATCCCGGTGAGCGACGAGACACTCGCCATCGACGTGATCGGCGAGGTCGGGCCGTTCGGCGACTTTCTCAGCCACGACCACACTCTGGCGCACATGCGCGAGCAGTCGCAGCCCAGGTTGATCGACCGCCGCGTCCGCGAGGAGTGGCAGGCGGCGGGGTCGACGACGCTGCACGAGCGGGCTCTCAAGAAAGCGCGCCAGATCCTCGACGCTCACGTGCCGGACGCGCTCCCGGACGGCGTCGCCGACGAGCTCGCGGCGATCGTCCGCGACGCCGAGCGCGAGCTGGGGGTGGGATGATGACCACAGCCGCCCACCCCGCTACCGCGACACCACCGGAGGGAGCCCCATGAGCACCATTCGCACCCGTATGGGCGACGGCTACGTCGTCGAGCTCACCCCCGAGGAGCTGCGCGCCGACTTGCGGGCCGGGTGCGCCGACGCCGTGAAGCGCGGCAAGGTCCCGCCCCTCGAGGAGGCCGAGCTCGACTACCTCTACGAGCTCTTCGCCTACAAGGGCCGCATCGTCGGCGTGGAGCCCGGCCACGAGGTGATCCTCACCAAAGACGGCTCCGTCAACACGCTCTACTCGGCGCAGCTCTCCTCCGGCGTCGGCTTGCCCCTGTCCCGCGAGCAGTGCATGCGCGTCTTCGAGCGCGCCTTCTGCTTCGACACCATGGAGATCGGCCACCCCGACTACTCCTACAAGCCGGTCAAGCCGATCGTCGCGCTCGAAGCCGTCGGCGTCGAGCAGGCGCTGCTCACGACCATCTTCCCGGTGTTCTACGGGGCGATGCCCAACTTCGGTCTGTACGCGCAGCCCGATGGTCCCTTCCCCAACCCGGCCGACCTGCTGCCGCGCGGCCGCATCGAGGAAGCCCGTGAGGCGCAGATGCTGATGGCCGACGCCTGCAAGGCCGACATGCTCTACGTGGCCCGCCATATGGCCGACGTGGGCGCCGACGGCATCAACTTCGACACCACGGCGTCGGCCGGCGACGCCGAGCTCCTCGCCGTGCTCGAGACGGTGGAGGAGCTGGCCGCCACCACCGACCTCGCCATCGAGGTGGGCATGGCGGCCGAGTTCGTCCTCGGCTTCCACGGCCAGCTTGAGTACAAGGGCACCCGGCTCGCCGGCCTCTGGCCCCACCAGCAGGTCAAGCTGGTGGAGCAGGCCGGCGCCCACCTGTTTGGGCCCGTGGTCAACACCAACTCGCGCAAAAGCACGCCGTGGAACGTGGCCCGTGCCGTGAGCATCGTCAAGGAGTGCAGCCGGGTCGCCGAGATCCCCATCCACGCCAACGTCGGCATGGGCGTCGGCGGCGTGCCCATGTTCGAGGTGCCGCCGCCCGACGTGCTCACGAGGTGCAGCGCGGCGATGGTCGAGATCGGCCGCGTCGACGGCTTGTAGGTGGGCACCGGCGATCCCTACGGGATGTCGATGAGCCACGCGCTTGCCTCGGGCATGGGGGGCATCCGCACCACTGGAGATCTGGTGGCGAGGATGCAGCTCCGCAAGAAGATGAGGCTTCCGCAAGCCAAGCAGTACGTGGCCGACAAGCTCAAGGTCGGCCTGGACGACCTCGCCGATTCGACGGTCATGCGCGCGCTGCGCGAGGAGCTCGACATCGGCGTCATCACGGCCGTGCCCGGGGCGCGCAAGGGCATCGAGGCGAAGCGCAACATCGCCGCGCTCCTTGACGTCGAGGTGCCCTGCCTGAAGCGGCTGTAGAAAGGTAGCGAAACCGCGCGGAGGCGCGCGTCGGCCTCAGCGGCCGGCGCGCGCCTCCGCCAGCGTGCGGCCCAGCCGGGCCGCGCCCTCGCGCAGGTCGCCGGGGCCGTACATGCTGAACCCGAGGCGCAGGCCGCGGTCGTGGCCGGAGATCGAGAACCGCTTTCCGTCGAAGAACGCGACGCCGTTGGCCTCGCCGGCGGCGATGAGATCGCCGGCTGCGAGGTCGCTGGGGAGCGCGACCCAGACGAACAGGCCGCCGGACGGCGAGGTCACGGTGCAGCCCTCGGGAAGACCGGCCCGCAGGCCGTCCACGAGGGCGTCGCGACGCGCCCCGTACGCCGACTGCAGGCGCGTCACGTTCTCGTCGAAGATGCCCTCGCGCAGGAGGTGAGCGCATACGCAGGCCGTGAACTGGCTGGGGCAGCCGCCGCTGTCGAGGACGCCGCGCTCCGTGTACTGCCGCACGCGCGCGGCGCCGGACGTGAGCCAGCCACAACGCAGCCCTGGGGCCAGCGTCTTGGAGAACGTCCCCAGGCGGATGACGCGCTCGGCGGCGCCCTCGATCTCGGCGGCGATGCTCCACAGCGATCGCGGCGCCGGTCCGTCGTAGGCGAGCTCCCGGTAGACGTCGTCCTCCACGACCAGCAGGTCCTCCTCGACCGCGAGCTCGACCAGCCGTCGCCGGCGTTCGTCGCTCAGGCACGTCCCGGTAGGGTTGTGGTAGGTGGCGACCGTGTACACGAGTCGTGGCCGCCGGCCGCTTGCCCGGGTGCTTGCCACGCGCTCGGCGAGGGCCTCGACATCCATGCCGCGATCGTCAAGCGGGACCGCGACAAGGTGCAGCGAGAGGTCGCGGGCCATGCGGATAGCGAGGCTGAAGCCGGGATCCTCCATGAAAACGGCATCGTCCGCGCCGACCAGGTGGGACAGCAGCAGATGAATGGCGGAGGAGGTGCCGTTGGTCACGGCGATCTCCTCGAGGCCCACGGGCCAGCCTTCGGCACGTGAGATGCGCTCGGCAAGCGCCTCGCGAAGCGCGTTGGGACCTTCGTTCACGCCGTAGTTGAGCGCCGCCGCGCCGACCGTGTCGGTCACCCAGCGCGCGGCGTCGCCGATGGCGGCGACGGGGATGAGCGCTGGGTCGGGGTCGCCCCAGCGGAGCTCGATGATCCCCGGTCGCATCTCTGCCTGTGGCTCGACGGTGAACGGCATGGGGAGATTGTACTCGAAGCTACGCCCCGAGCCGCCGCGACTCGAGCCTGAGCGCCTCGAGGAAGCGTTCGTTCTGCACCTGTGTGCCGACGGTCACGCGGATGTGTTCGATGAGCCCCCACCGTCTGCGCGACGCAGGCGCGCAGCCACTCCCGGTCGGCGAGCGCCGCCGGCCCGGCGACGATCGACAGGCGGTTCAGGTTGAACGGCTCCTCGATCGTGTCGAGCAGCCGGCAGACGCGCTCGCCGGCGAGCGCGTACCCGAGACGCGCGAGCTCCAGCGCCCACGTCGCGGTCATCGCGATCACGCCTGCTTTGGCGGCGGCGTAGTTGGTCTGGCCCCGCCTGACTTGCCGCCGGGGACGCCCGCGACGGCCGTGACGCAGCCTACTCCTGTGTCGGCTTCAGGCTCTTGCGGACGTCCTTCGAGCGCACAAGGAGATGCTGCGCACCCGAGGACGAGGGCTCGAAGCCGTAGTTCTCGAAGAAGCCGCGCGCCTCGCTGGCTCCGGCATCGACGAGGACGGCCCGGGCGAACATCGTGGAGGAGGCGTGCAGGCAGCGGGCGAGCGCCTGCACCAGCAGCGCCTCGCCGATGCCCTTGCCCTGCTCCGGCGCATCGACCGCCAGGCGCTCAAGGAGGATCACCGGGATGTCGAGCGGGCCCTGACCGGGCAGGTGTTCGATCGTCGCGGGCGGGCTGACCGTCGCCGCCTTGAGCGCGAAGTAGCCCACCACGCGAGCGTCCCGGGCGGCGACGCGCGTCTTGCCGGCGCGCTGATCGGCGCGCGCGCGCTGCGTGAGGAACTCGTCGAGGTCGGCGTCGCTACAGGAGAAGCCGGCGACATCGTCGGTCGCCGCGAGGGCCTCGAGTCGGAGCGCCGCCTCGTCGCCCTCGAACGGGCTTGCGGCGGCGGCCGCCTCGACGAGCGCGGGGAGCGGCGCCGACTTGCCCGAGAGCTGCTCGCCGAAGGCCGCCCAGGCCTCGTCGTCCAGCACGAAGCGGGGCTGGTCGGGCAGGATCTGGTCGGGCGGACTGACGAAGCCGCCGCCGCCGTCCTGCCCTACGGGGCAGGCCAGCTCGCAGGCGCGGCAGTACCGGGTGACCTCGCTGGGCTCGTCGAGCCCCATGAGCGCCCCGTCGAGCATCTCGAAATCGACGTCGAGCTGGTCCTGCTCCTGCTTGCAGAGCGTCCTCTGGTAGGAGCCGCCGCGGAACGCGGTCCGCGGGCAGACACTCTGGCACGGCTTGCTGCACGTCGCGCAGGGATCGAAGCCCTGGAGCCGCGGGGTCGGCTCCAGGTCCGCCTCCAGGAAGATGCCGCGCAGCCGGACGCGCGGGCCGTACTCCGGCGTGATCAGCAGGTTGTCCCGGCCGAAGACGCCCAGGCCGGCCAGAACGGCGGCGTCCTTCAGGAAGGCCCCGCCGTACTCGATCTGGTACGGCAACGACAGGGCGCCCATCCCCAGCTCCTCGTTGAGCCAGACGCGCAGCCGCTTTGACTGAGCCGCGAGCTCGCAGTTGCCGGGGGTGAAGCCCCTGACTTTGAGGCTCCACCAGTCGAGGACGGGCTCTGAGGCCGGATGCGCCAGCCCCCAGACCAGCACCGTCTTGTACTCGTCCTTCCACTCCACGCCCTTGTACTCCGGGTAGAAGGGGTTCTCGTCGTAGGTCGCGTAGGACGGGGCGGTCTTGAGATCGGCGATCCGTGCGATCCCGACGAGCGAAGCGCCTTCCTCCCTCGCCTTGTCCATGATCTTCTGCCTGAGCTCATCGCTGCTCATCTGCTGCGGTCCTTTCCGCGGCGGGCCGGGCCGGCAGGCCCGGCCGCGCACGTCCGTGGCTTCTAGCGGTCCCGGTTGAGTCTGATGAGGGCGTCGGCTGCGACAGCGCCCTGGCCCTCCGCCAGGACCATGAGTGGATTGACGTCGAGCTCCACGATGGCCGCCGGGTCCTTCTCGACCATGGCGGCGATCGCGAGGACGACGTCGGCGGCCGCATTCAGGTCGGCCTGCGGGCAGCCCCTGAAGCAGTTGAGGAGCGGCGCGCACTGGAGTCCGTCCAGCGCCGCCAGGACCTGCTCCCGGGTGACCGGGAGCAGGAGGGACGCGCTGTCCTTCATGAGCTCAACGAGGATGCCGCCGCCGCCGATCACGAGGTACGGGCCGAAGTGCTCGTCCTGGGCGACGCCGACGATGATCTCGGCGACGACCTCCTCGACCATGCGCTCGACGAGAAAGGACTCCGAGAGGCCCGCCATCATCGAGATGGACGACGTCACTTCGTCGGCGCTCCTCAGGTTGAGGCGCACGCCGCCGACGTCGGTCTTGTGCGCGACGCCCAGCGCCTTGATGACGACCGGGAAGCCGAGCTCCTCGGCCGCCGCGACCGCCTCCTCGGCGCCGCCGACGACGCGTGACTCGGGCACGCGCACGCCGGCCGCGGCGAGCAGGCGCTTCGACGCCGCTTCATCCAGCACCGTGACGGCATTGCGGTCCATCTTGAAAGGGGCCACCAGAAGGGGCGCGCTCGGCGGCCGCCGCCAGGCTGCGCCGACGTCCACGGCCGCCTGGACGGCCGCCACCGCGTCGTCGATGCCGGCGAGCAGCGCGACGCCGTCCTTCATGAGGCGCTCGGCCACGGGCTCGGAGACCGTGTCGGCGAAGGTCGCGAGGACCGCGCCCTTGACGCCGGTGGCCTGCGTCGCCCGCACGAAGCCGCGCTCCGCCCCGCCCCAGGTGGACTGGTCGCACTTGTCTGCCCTGGGGTAGTCGAGCGCGCACAGGGCGATGTCGAAGTCCTCGGCCATGAAGGCGCCGAAGATCGCGGCGTTCGCGTCGTCGTCGTCCCACGAGTACATCTGATAGTCGAACGGGTTGGCGGCGACGACCCGCTCGTGGACGACCGCGCGGAGCCCCTCCGCGACCTTCTCCGACAGCGGCGGCAGGGTGAGGCCCGGGGTCAGGGCGTCGGCGAGCAGGGTGAGGTCGCCGCCCGAGGTGCTCATCGCGCCGATGCGCCCGCCCTTGAGCGGACCCACCACGTGCAGCAGCTTCAGCGCCTCGACCAGCGCCTCCAGCGAGTCGATGCGCGCCACGCCGAGCCGCTCGAACAGCGCGCTCACGAGCACGTCGGAGCCGGCCAGCGAAGCGGTGTGCGACACGACCACCCTCTGCGCGACCTGCGAGCGGCCGGTCTTCACAGCGACGATGGGCTTGCCCAGCCCACGGGCTACGTCGACCGCCTCCTGGAAGCCCCTGGGGTCGGGCAGCGCCTCGAGGTAGAGCCCGATGGCCGTGACCTCCTCGCGGTTCGCGAAGAGCTTGATCGCGTCGTTGAGGTCGAACTTCAGCCGGTTCCCCAGCGAGACCATGTAGGCGATGGGCAGGCCACGCCGCTGCATGGTGATGTTGAACCCGACGTTGGAGGACATCGTGATGATGGCCACGCCGCGGTCCACCCGGCGGCCGCCCTGCTGGTCCGGCCAGAGCATCGCTCCGCTGACGTAGTTGAGCAGGCCGTAGCAGTTGGGCCCGACCAGCACCATGTCTCCCGAGGCCTCGAGGAGCTGTCTCGTAGCCTCGAAACCATCCTCGCCGGCCTCGGCGAAGCCGGTCGCGTAGGAGATGGCGCCGCCCGCGTCCCGCGCCGCCAGATCTCTGATGATGTCGATGGTGAGGTTGCGGTTCACGCCGACGTACGCGGCGTCGGGGCTGCCCGGCAGTTCGGCTACCGAGCGATAGACCTTGCGCCCCTGGATCTCGTCCTTCTTGGGATGGACCGGCCAGACCTCACCGTCGTAGCCCATGAGATCGCACTGGCGGATCGCCTCCTGGGCCTGCGCGCCGCCGAAGACGGCGATCGACCGCGGGTTCAGAAGACGCTCGAAGCGCGTCGCATCGACGATCACACCATCCATCTCGACCTCCGTTGTCTCTCGTTCTTCTTCGTGCCGCCCCCGAGGATGTCCACGACACGTTGCGTGGCGCTGAGGTCGGGCGGGCGCTCGCAGGCCGGCACGCTCACAGCCTCAGCCCGCCATCGACCGGGATCACCCGTCCGTTGACGAAGTCGTTCTCGAGGGCGAAGCGCACGGCGTGGCTGACCTCCGCCGGCGCGGCCATGCGGCGCAGGGGGATCGACTCCGTCAGCTTGCGTCGAGCCTCCTCGGGCATGGCCAGCGCCATCTCGGTGGCCGTGAGCCCGGGGGCGATGGCCACCGCGCGGATGCCGTACCTCGCGAGCTCCATGCCCCACGTCCTGGTCATGGCGACCACGCCCGCCTTGGCGGCGCTGTAGTTCGTCTGACCGGCGTTCCCCTTCCACGAGAGCGACGAGATGGAGACGATCACGCCCCCCGACCCCTGCCGCACCATGTGGTAGGCGGCCTCACGCGCGCACAGAAACACCCCGGTGAGGTCGACGTCGATCACCGCCTGCCACTTCGCCAGCGGCAAGCGCTCGACGGAGTCGCCGGACTTGCGGACGAGCAGGCCGTCGCGGTTCAGGCCGGCGTTGTTCACGACCGCGTCGATGCCGCCGGCTTGCGCCACGAAGGCGGCGAAAAGCTGCTCGACGCTCGCCTCGTCGGAGACGTCGGCCGGGTGGGTCCAGACGGCGAGACCGCGCTGCGCGGCGTCCCGTTCCAGGTCGGCCAGCCCGGCGGAGTCCACGTCGCAGACGCCGGCGCGGGCGCCCGCCGCGGCCAGATCGAGGGCGAACGTACGGCCGAGGCCGTGCGCCCCTCCGCTGATGAGGATGCGTGCTCCGGCGATGTCCACGGTCTGCTCCTCCCTGGGCGGTCCGCACGTGACCTCGCGTTGCCGAGGTGATCGCGGATCCCCGCCCTTCGCGCTTCGTGCTCCGGTTGCGTCACATCGTGACGCAACCGTCCACGCGGCGCGCATCACGGTGACGAACATCACTCACGCCCTCGCCCGGGCCGCCGGCCGCAAGGTCGGCGGCGGAACGGCGGCGGACGCCTACCGGAGCCCGCCGCCGCAGACCGCCGGGCCTCCAGGGGGAGGAGGCATGGTCAAAGTGCCTGTGCGTCCTCGGCGCCCACGGCGTCGCGCCCAAGGGCGAACGCGCGCAGGTTGACTTCCAGGATCCTGGCCGGCACCGCGGCCGCGAGGCCGCGCTGCCAGGACTCCGCGGTGAAGGGGAGCACCGCGCTCGCCGCCCCGAGCAGCGCCACGTTCACGGCGCGCAGGGTGCCGGCCTCGCGGGCCAGCGCCTCGGCGTCGATGGCGACGAGGCGCACGCCGCGGGCGGCGGCCGCGGCGGGCAGGTCGTCGGGGTAGGGCTGCTCGCCGCGCAGCACGCTGCCCGGCGCGATGCGCGTGCTCACGGCGCAGACAAGGGCGCCCCGCGGCCCCAGGTGGCCGAGGCCGCGGTGGCCCTCGAGAAGCTCCGTGGCGATGACCACGTCGGCGGAGTGCGTGACCGGCGACCACACTTCCTTGCCGAAACGCACCGTGCTGAGCACGCTGCCGCCGCGCTGCGCCATGCCGTGCACCTCGCTGGTCTTGACGCGCAGGCCGGCGGCGGAGGCCGTCTCGGCGATGATCGCCGCGGCCAGCAGGATGCCCTGGCCGCCGACGCCCATGAGGGAGACGGTGGTGACGCCGTTCATGGGGCGCCCTCGGCGGAGCTCAGGGCGCCGCGCCGGCAGACCGCGACGCAGAGGCCGCAGCCGGTACAGCCGTCCATGATGGACACCGTGTCCGCCTCGGGGGCGATGGCGGGGCAGCCGATGGCGAGGCACAGGCCGCAGAGGTTGCAGCGCTCGTCGTCGACGACGACCTTACCGAGGTTCTCGCGCACCAGGAGCGCGCACGGCGCCTGCGCGACGAAGACGCTCAGCCCGGGCGCGTCGATCTCGACCTTGAGGGCCGCCTCGAGGGCGCGGTAGTCGGCGGCATCGACGGTGACGCAGCGCACGCCGATGCCCTCGCAGAGCTTCTGCAGATCGATCGCCGGGCCCTCGGAAAGGTCGGGGCGCACGCCCGAGCCCGGATTGCCCTGATGCCCGGTCATGGCCGTGGTGCGGTTGTCGAGGATGATGACGACGCCCGCGGCGCCGTTGTAGTGGGCGCTGATGAGGGGCGTGACGCCGGAGTGGAAGAAGGTGGAGTCGCCGATCACGGCCACCGAGGCCTTGCGTCCGAGCGCCGCGTTGAAGCCGGCCATCATGCCGACGCTGGCGCCCATGCACAAGGAGCTGTCGAGGGCGTTGAGAGGCGGGTCGGCGCCGAGCATGTAGCAGCCGATGTCGCCGTGGGCCACGAGCTTGTGCTTCTTGAGCGCCGTGAACAGGGAGCGGTGCTTGCAGCCGGCGCAGAGCACCGGCGGGCGCACCGGCAGCTCCGGCTCGGGCGGCAGGTCGGCAAGGCGCGGCGTCGGAGGGAAGACCGGGCGCCGGCGCCGCGGCGGGCGCCGCGAGAGGTAGGGTTCGAGGGCGCGGAAGACGATGTCCTGGTCGAGCTCGCCGTTTGCGGGAATCGCCTCTTTGCCGATCACCGGCAGGCCGAGCATGCGGACCTGCTCCTCGATGAACGGATCGAGCTCCTCGACGACCGCCACGCGCGAGACGTGCTTGTAGAGCTGCGCCACCTTGCGATAGGGCAGTGGGTGCGACATGCCGAGCTTGAGGAACCAGGCCTTGGGGAAGGCTTCGCGGGCGTAGACGTAGGAGATCCCCGAGGTGATGATGCCGAAGTCGGCGGCGCCCGCCTCGAGCACGTTGAGCGGCGACTGCTCGGCGCGGGCGCGCAGCCGCTCCAGCCGCTCGATGACGAAGCGCGTGCGAAGGCGTGCCCATTGCGGCACCATAAGGTGCTTGGTGACGTCCTTCTCGTACTCGCGGGCCTCGAACGCGACGGGCACGCCGGGGACCACCTGCCCGCGGCCGTGGGAGACTCGCGTCGTGGAACGCAGCAGCACCGGCGTGTCGAACTCCTCCGAGAGGGCGAAGGCCTCGGCGACGAAGTCGTAGGCCTCCTGGCTGTCGGAGGGCTCGAGCATGGGGATCCTGGCGAACCTGGCGTAGTTTCGGTTGTCCTGCTCGTTCTGCGAGGAGTTCATGTTGGGGTCGTCGGCGCTCACGATGACGAGGCCCGCGGTGACGCCGGTCTCGGTGAGCGTGAGCAGCGGATCCGCGGCCACGTTGAGGCCGACATGCTTCATGGAGACGAGCGTGCGCCGACCGGCGCGCGAGGCGCCGACCGCGGTCTCGAGGGCCACCTTCTCGTTGACGCACCACTCGGCGTGGACGCCCTCGAGGCCGGCGATCGTCTCGAGGATCTCGGTGGAGGGCGTGCCCGGGTAGGCGCAGGCGAACGTGGCCCCGGCGCGCGCGGCGCCGTGGGCGATGGCTTCGTTGCCGGAGAGGAGGAGCGTGCGTTCCATGGCGACGAACTGTAACCGAAGCTGCTCCGGCCTGTCAAGCGTTCCGCAGGATGTCCTCCTGACGGCGACTGTGCACCCGGGATGAGACGCGGCTGATGGAGGCGCGACCGAAGAAGCTGCGGCAGGAGCCCCGACCGCGCGGCGAGTCGCGGCGAGGCGCGCGCTCAGCCTGCGTACTTCTGCCGCAGCAGCTTCTTGTCGAGCTTGCCGACGCTCGTCTTGTCGATGGCGTCGATGAAGAGGATCTTATCGGGCACGGCGAACTTCGAGATGACGCCCTTCTCGGCCTGCTCCAGCACGAAGCCGCGGATCGCCGCGGCGTCGTCCGGGGCGCCGGCCCGGAGGACGACGAGCGCCATGGGGCGCTCGCCCCATTTCTCGTCGGGCACGCCGATCACCGCCACCTCGCTCACCGCGGGGTGCTGGCCGATGATGTTCTCCAGGTCGAGCGAAGAGATCCACTCGCCGCCGGTCTTGATGACGTCTTTGATGCGGTCGGACACCTGCAGGTACCCGAGCTCATCGATGCTGCCGATGTCGCCGGTGTGCAGATAGCCCCCCGCCCAGAGCGTCTCCGAGCTGCGCTCGTCCTTGAGGTAGCCCATGGTGACCCAGGGGGCGCGCACGACGATCTCCCCCGTGGCCTTGCCGTCGTGCGGGACGTCGTGCATCGCTTCGTCGACGATGCGCAGGTCCACCAGGGGGTTCGGCCGGCCGGCCCTGCAGCGGATCTCCAGCTCGCGCTCCTCGTCCCGGCCGTCCACGTCCCGGTCGAGGTGCGCGCTCATGATGAACGGGCAGGTCTCGCTGAGGCCGTAGCCCCCGTAGATGTCGATGCCCCTGTCCAGAGCCTCCTTGCACAGCGCCTTGGGCAGGGGCCCGCCGCCGATGATCACCTTCCACTTCGAGAGGTCGGTCTGCGCGCTCGCCGGGCTCCCGAGCAGCATGTACATGATTGTGGCCACGCAGTGCGAGACGGTGACCTTCTCCTTCTGGATCAGGCCGAGGAGCACGGCGGGATCGTAGCGACCCGGGTAGACCTGCTTGACGCCCATGACGGTCGCCATGTACGGGTAGCCCCACGCATGGGCGTGGAACATCGGCGTGATCGGCATGTAGACGTCGTCGCGGTGAAAGCCTCCCTGCTGCGGTGACATCGCCATCGCCGAAAGACCTGCCAGGGTGTGGAGCACGAGCTGCCGGTGGCTGTAGTACACGCCTTTGGGGAGCCCGGTGGTCCCGGTCGTGTAGAAGGTCGTCGCGCAGGTGTTCTCGTCGAGCTCCGGGAAGACGTACGTGGCGGAGCTCCGCGCAAGGAGCTCCTCGTACTCGCCGGCGAGCGGCACGCTCGTCGCCGGCGGATCCACCGAATCGCTGAGGAGCACAAACCGCTTCACCGTTCCCAGCCGGTCCCTGATCTGCTCGAGCACCGGCAGGAGCTCCGCGTTCACGAGGATGACATCGTCCTCCGCGTGGTCGATGGTGTAGACGATCTGCTCGGGGGACAGGCGCACGTTCACGGTGTGCAGGATCGCCCCCATCATGGGCACGGCGAAGAAGCACTCCAGGTAGCGGTGGCTGTCCCAATCCATGACGCCGACGGTGTCCCCGGGCTTCACCCCCAGGCCGGCCAGCCCGTGGGCCAGCCGGCCGATCCGCTCGGCGAGCTCACGGTAGGTGTAACGCACCAGGTCGCGGTAGACGATCTCCTGGTCCGGCGAGTGGGCCAAAGGTGCGTGCAGCAGATGCTTGATCAGGAGTGGGTAGACGTAGGCCGAGGGGGTCTTCTCGATGAGCTTCGCGGGCATGCCGGTCCTCCCGATCGTCAGTGGTCAGGGGTCAGTGTCCACCGCGCAGCCGCGATCTCCTGGCCCGCAGAGTCTCTCGGCATGTCTCTCGCTTCCCGGCGCAAACCGTATGGTCCGGCTGTGAATCAGGATAACATCCGGGCAAACGGTTGACGAGCCGGAGATGCTCCAGCTAGCATGCAGCCAACTGACCAGGGGGGATGGTGTGGACGCTCTCGACCGCCGGATTCTCATCGAGCTGCAGCAGGACGGAAGCCTCACCAACGCCCGTCTGGCGCAGGCGCTGGGCCTCTCCCAGTCGGCTATGTCCGAGCGCGTGCGGCGCCTGGAGCAGGACGGCCACATCACCGGCTACCGCGCCCTCGTCAATCCCGCCAGTCTCGGGCTCGGCCTGCAGGCGTTCGTGGCGGCCGTGCTCAACCATCACAGCACCGAGTCCATCGAGTCGTTCGAGAGCGGCCTCGTGGCGCTCAAGGACGTGCGCGCCTGCTACCACGTGGCCGGCCGCTTCGACTATCTGCTTCACGTGGCCGTGCGCGACCTGGAGCACCTGGGCCGGCTGATCAAGTACGACATCGCCGCGATCCCCGGGGTCGACAAGGTCGAGACCATGCTCGTGTACTCGGAAGTGAAGCGCGACGAAGGCTGGCCCATCCAGCCCGAGGGCTGGGAGGAGTGAGGGCCGCCGGCGTCTTGCCGGCGGATCTGTAGAGCGCAAGGAGGACGACGTGGCGACCAGAAAGAGCGTGTTCGACCTGCACGAGATGAAGCGCGCCGGCCAGCGGATCGCCTGGCTCACCGCCTACGACTACCCCACGGCCACCTTCGAGGAGGCCGCCGGCGTCGACATGATCCTCGTCGGCGATTCGCTCGGCATGTGCGTCTACGGCTACAGCGGCACGGTGCCCGTGACCATGGACCAGTGCATCGTGCACTCCGAGGCCGTGCGCAGAGGCGCGCCCCGCACCTTCGTCGTCGGCGACATGCCCTTCATGAGCTACCAGGTCTCCGACGAGGAAGCGGTGCGGAGCGCCGGCCGCTTCCTCAAGGAAGCCGGCGTGGACGCCGTCAAGCTCGAGGGCGGCGTCAGTGTGATCACGCGCGTCAAGGCGATCCTCAATGCCGGCATCGTCGTCTGCGGCCACATCGGCCTCACCCCGCAGAGTTCGGGGCAGCTCGGCGGCCAC
>Ga0194043_1000117_pt1 | contig 36987 bp, 34 predicted proteins | sample JunL4415m_MetaG_FD_161274 | JGI IMG/M metagenome (GOLD analysis project Ga0194043, IMG submission 161274) | Anoxic zone freshwater microbial communities from boreal shield lake in IISD Experimental Lakes Area, Ontario, Canada - Jun2016-L442-15m | ecosystem: Environmental > Aquatic > Freshwater >...
ACACTGATGCGACTGATCTCCGGTGAGCTCACTCCCGATGCGGGGGCGATCACGTTCAGCGGAAGCCTCGGCGTGATGTCACAGTTCATCGGCAAGGAGGCGCAGGCAGGGGGAGTGGGGGGAACCGTTTACGACCTACTGATTTCGGTGTCGCCACCGGCATTGCGCGCGGCGGCACAGGCACATGATGCCGCCGAATTGGCCATGATGGACGCCGACGACGAGGCGACCCAAATGCGTTATGCCCAAACGATTTCAGACTGGGCAGATGTGGGCGGGTATGACGCTGAGGTGCTGTGGGATGTCGTGTGTACCTCGGCGTTGGGACTTCCCTATGACCGCGTGCGTTACCGCGATGTTGCCACGCTGAGTGGCGGCGAGCAGAAGCGATTAGTGCTCGAACTACTACTGCGCGGGCCTGACGAGATTTTGCTGTTGGACGAGCCCGATAACTACCTCGATGTTCCGGGCAAGCGATGGTTAGAAGAGCAGTTGCGCGCGACTTCCAAGACGGTGCTTCTTGTTTCGCATGATCGTGAACTGTTGGCGCAGAGTTCGACTGTCATCGTCACGGTTGAACTCGGTGCCGCGGGCAATTCCGTGTGGACTTTCGGTGGAGGCTTCGCCGCCTACCACCAGGCGCGCAATGAACGGTTCGAGCGATTCGAGGAATTGCGTCGTCGTTGGGATGAAGACCACGCCAAACTCAAGGCCCTGGTGTTGATGTACAGGACGAAGGCGGCCTACAACGACGGGCTTGCCTCGCGGTATCAAGCGGCGGTCACTCGCCTGCGCAAGTTCGAAGAGGCGGGTCCGCCTCAGGAAATTCCGCGCGAGCAATCGGTCACGATGCGACTGCGGGGAGGGCGCACCGGCCGGCGAGTTGTGGTGTGTGAAGAACTTGCGATGACGGGTTTGTGCGAGCCGTTCGACCTTGAGGTGTGGTTTGGTGAGCGAGTCGCACTGTTGGGCGCCAACGGTTCGGGCAAGAGCCACTTCCTGCGGCTACTGGCGTTGGGCGGCACTGATCCCGAAGTGGAACATCGCCCGGTGGACGATGTGCCGATTACTCCGGTAGCGCATACCGGAATTGCTCGGCTTGGCGCGCGGGTGCGGCCGGGATGGTTTGCGCAGACGCACGCGCACCCTGAGCTTGCAGGGCGCACCCTGCTCGACATCTTGCATCGCGGCGACGACCACCGTGACGGTATGGGTCGCGAGCAGGCCAGTCGCGCCCTTGACCGGTACGAACTCGCGGCGGCTGCCGAGCAGTCCTTCGATCTGCTGTCAGGCGGCCAGCAGGCTCGCTTCCAGATTCTCCTACTCGAGCTTTCCGGAGCGACGTTGCTTCTGCTTGATGAGCCGACCGACAACCTCGATTTGCACTCGGCCGACGCCTTGCAAACTGCGCTGGAGGCGTTTGAGGGCACGGTGGTTGCCGTGACGCATGATCGTTGGTTCGCTGGTGGCTTCGACCGCTTTTTCGTACTGGGTGCCGACGGGCGGGTGCGCGAGACCGACGGCCCCGTCTGGGATGAGGCCCGACTTGCCCCGCGGGAGCGGTGAGGCTCCGCCCAGCTGGCACTTCGGCATCGAGACCCCACTCCAGCGTCACTTCCGCACCCCTGAAGTAGCACTGGAGTGGGGTCTCGGCGTTGCTGGGTTGACGCTGAGGAGAGATCGGGCGCGTTCACGCTGCAGCACGTAGGGCGCGCAGAATGCGCAGACGTACCTTCCACGGCTCGTTCATCAGTTCGTCCCAGGTCCAGCGCACCACGATGTAGCCGAGGTCGCGCAGTCGCTGCTCGCGTCGTCGCTCGGCCAGCAGTACGCCGTGCTTCTCGTACTTGCCCGCTCCGTCAGCCTCGCCAATCACGCGGGCGTCGCGCCACAGGAAGTCGACGCGGCCCACGAAACCCTCCTCATCGTGGATCGTCACTTGCAGCTCCGGAAGCGGAATGCCCCAGTCGACGAACTCGGCGTACGACACCGACTCGAGGGGCGATTCGCGCAGTGGGCTCAGCAAGGGAAGGGCTCGGGCGACTCGGCGGCACCCTCGGAAATTGGCGGCTTGCGTGGCTGCTGCCGCGATCTGCTCGCGGCTGCACAGACGATCGCGTAGTACCGCATCTCCAACGGCGAGGGCATGGGCAAGCGGGCGTGTGCGAGCGAGATCGAACCAGGTACGTGCTGGCGTGGTGACTCGTACTCGTTCGTCGTTCACGAGGGCTGGGCCGTCTCGGGGCGGCAGCGCCATCGACTCGCCCTCTCCTAACGCAAGGCCGTGCAGTCGCACGCCCCTGCGAATGCCGGTCCAGCCACCGGCGGGCGCGACCAGTTCGACGCTCCGTGGCGCAGACAGTAGGGGCAGGCCATGAACCAGTGCCGCCGATTCCAGTGCCACCACGGTGGCTGGTAGCGCGCTTGCGGCGGATGCGGCCATCGCGGCGTGACGCACCTCGCGCTGCTTCCATTCGTCGTCGATAGTCGCGAGTGCCGCGGCGCGCACATAGCGCCCGCGCCCGATCGTTTCCCAGAGCCCGGTTGCGACTCGATAGCGCACCTGCGCCCGGCTCAACTCGGCCCTCAGTGCCTCGTCAAGCGTGACTGCCACACCAAGTCCGGGCGGGTCGATCAGGCGACGCGGCATGAGGTGCAGCATGGCCGAATCTGGCGATGTGCTGCCTCGGTCATCCACAGCCATCGTCGAGACCCCGCTCCAGCGTCACTTCAGGGCTCGTGAAATCGCTCTGGAGTGGGGTCTCGGCGAATTGTGGGCGCGTTGGGCACGTTCGGTTCGGTGGGCACGTTCGGTTCGGTGGGTTCGGGGGTGGCTTGCCCGGAAAGAGCGCCCCCGATGGGGAGAGGGTGCGGGTGGATGAGGGGGAAAGTGGACCCGTTTTGACCCTCTGGAGGACACACGGGTAGTCTGGGCAGTCGTTGTGCGTTGCGTGGTGACGTGAGATCGGGTCAGCCCGATTCGCTCACCCACACGCCGTCGCCCCGGCCGATCCCCGGCCGAGGCTTCCACGAGGATTGAGGGCCCAGCACCGTGCGCACGTACCAGCCGAAGGCCACCGACGTTCAGCGTCAGTGGCACGTCATTGACGCCACCGACGTGGTGCTCGGCCGCCTGGCCAGCCAGGTCGCCATCCTCCTGCGCGGCAAGCACAAGCCGACCTTCGCGCCGCATGTTGACACCGGCGACTTCGTCGTGGTCATCAATGCCGAGAAGGTGGCCCTCACGGGTGCCAAGCTCACCGACAAGATGGACTACCGCCACTCTGGATATCCGGGTGGCCTGTCGGCCACCAGCTATGTCGAGTTGCTTGAATCCAACCCCCGACGCGCTGTCGAGAAGGCAGTGAAGGGCATGCTCCCGCACAACAAGCTTGGCCGGGCGCAGATCAAGAAGCTCAAGGTCTACGCCGGTCCCCACCATCCTCACGGTGCTCAGCAGCCCGTGCCCTTCGAGATCACCCAGGTTGCCCAGTGAGTGAAGTGACGTACGACGAGGTCGAAGCCCTAGCCGACGAGGTTGAGGCCGACGAGACCCCCACCGAGTTCAGCACCGAGACGGTCGCGGCTCCCGCGGTTCCGCGCGACATCGCCATCGTCGCTGCCGGTGCCACCGGTCGCCGCAAGGAGGCTATTGCGCGCGTGCGACTCGTGCCTGGCACTGGCCAATGGACCCTCAACGGTCGCACACTCGATGACTACTTCCCGAACAAGGTTCACCAGCAGATGGTCAACGAGCCCTTCAAGATCTCTGACCTTGAAGGCCGCTTCGATGTCATCGCCCGCATTCACGGGGGTGGCCCGACCGGCCAGGCCGGTGCCCTTCGACTCGGTATCGCTCGGTGCCTCAACGCGATCGATGAGGCCGAACTTCGCCCCGCGCTCAAGAAGGCCGGCTTCCTCACTCGTGATCCTAGGATCAAGGAGCGTAAGAAGTACGGACTCAAGAAGGCCCGCAAGGCGCCCCAGTACAGCAAGCGCTGACCTCGTGGGCCGGCTCTTCGGCACCGACGGGGTTCGGGGGTTGGCAAACCGCGATCTTACGGCGGAACTTGCGCTCGACCTCGCGGTTGCTGCTGCCCATGTCTTGGGCGAGAGCGGTCAATTGCGCACCCACGACGGCGGTCGACCGAGGGCCATTGTGGGTCGCGACCCGCGTGCGTCGGGAGAGTTCCTTGAGGCCGCGGTAGTAGCGGGCCTCGCGAGTGCCGGCGTCGATGTTATTCGGGTCGGGGTACTCCCCACTCCGGCTATCTCGTGGCTGACCGATATGCACGACGCAGACCTCGGCGTAATGCTGTCGGCGTCGCACAACCCGATGCCCGACAACGGCATCAAGTTCTTTGCGCGGGGTGGCCATAAGTTGGCCGACGAAATCGAAGATCGCATTGAGGCCCGGCTCGATGAACCGTGGGACCGCCCGGTGGGTGCTGCAGTAGGACGCATCACCGATCTCAACGATGCGGCAGCCGAATATGCCGCGCACCTTGTTTCGACCTTGCCCAATCGGCTCGATGGTCTCTTGGTAGTCGTTGATGGCGCCAATGGTGCGGCGAGTTACGTCGGCCCGCTGGCGTACCGCCTTGCTGGCGCCGAAGTCATTGAGATCCACTGCTCACCAGACGGCCTGAACATCAACGAGAATTGCGGTTCCACGCACCTAGGTGATTTGCAGCGCGCGGTGATTGAGCATGGGGCACACGCTGGTTTCGGCCACGATGGCGACGCTGATCGCTGCCTCGCCGTCGATGCTGCAGGTCAGATTGTCGACGGAGACCAACTTCTGGCTTTGCTCGCCCTCGCCCTGCGCGATCGCGGCGAGTTGGCAAACGACACCGTGGTGGCAACCGTCATGGCCAACCTTGGATTCCGGCATGCGATGTCGCAAGCAGGTATTGCGGTGGTCGAGACAGCGGTGGGTGACCGCTACGTACTGGAAGAAATGCGCCGCGATGGGCACATCCTGGGCGGGGAGCAAAGCGGTCACATCGTGATGGGACGGCACGCGAACACCGGCGACGGAGTGCTGACCGCCCTGCACACGTTGGCGCGCATGGCTGAAGTCAATGCGTCGTTGGCCGAGGTGGCCGGTGTGATGACACGCCTGCCGCAGGTGTTGATCAATGTTCCCGGCGTCGACAAGTCCCGCGTCGAGAGTGATCCGGTGGTGCAGGGCGCGGTGCTGGAAGCGGCAACTGCGTTGGGTTCCAGCGGACGGGTGCTGTTGCGGCCCAGCGGTACCGAGCCCGTTGTGCGGGTGATGGTCGAAGCGGTCGATGCTGCGCAGGCCGAACAGGTGGCGCAGGACTTGGCGCAGACTGTGGCAACTGCCCTCGCTCTCTGACCGGTTCAGTCTCTGAGCGAATCGTCCTCAAGAACGCGAACCGTGCTGCCTCCAAGTAGAGCCTTGATGTGCTGGTTATTGCGCGATGTCAACTTGTGCTGAATCAGCAAGGTCAGACCCGCGGCGATCTGAATGGTCAGGATGTTGACGAGCAATTGGGCCAGTGATCCTCTCGCCTCGCCACTGAGCCCGTAGTAGAAGGCCACCGCAACATTGGCCGCGGCCGGGACAGTGGTGACGGAAATAAACACCCCGACGAGGGCTCCGGACTTGGCTGTGGTCAATGAAATCATTCCGACAACGCCGGCGATCGCCGCGACGATCACCGAAGTCCAGCCCACCTCATAGATGAAGGCGGTCTGGGGACGCGGCGCCAAGACCTCTTCACGCGAGATCACGTGGGTCGCGGCTAGGGCAGCCACCATGACGAAGGTTGCCACGATGCCGACAAGGAACCCCAACATCAGGGTGGCAAATGCCGCTCTCGCAACTCCCCATCGGCGGCTGGCGATGCCGACCGCCGTCGCGGCGGTTGGTCCGAAGTCCGGCCCAACCACCATGGCCGCCACGATCAGAATGGGTGAGTCGGACATCACTCCAATTCCGGCAATCATGGTGGCGGCGATCATGAGGATGAGGTAGGTGCCACTCAGGGATGCATCTTCGGAGGTACGGCGGCTGACCTCATCCCAGATCACCGTGTCGACGGGCGAACCCGGAACGTTTCCTTCAGCAGCAAGTGCCGCGCGAGACAACACGAGCCGCGGCTCGACGACGGAGAGGGTTCCGGCCGAGTCAACACCGACCTCGCGCAGCTCACTGATGATCATGTCAGCGGCCTCGCGCAACACGGTTGCGGTGATGACGTCTCCCTGCGGAATGACACTCGAACCGGCGGTGAGCGACAGTGTGACGACGCCAGGGTGCCCGTCGAGTACCGAGGTTGTGGCCGCGGTGAGATGCGTCGGGACGACGATTCGAAGTTCGAGCACGGAACTATGGTGCCGTATCCGGTCGGTGACGAGCACATGAAGGTGCGGGCACTACCCTTGACCCATGTGCGGAATCGTGGGTTACGTCGGTGAGAAGCAAGCACTGACCGTTGTGGTCGAGGGTCTTCGCAGGCTTGAGTACCGGGGCTACGACTCCGCGGGTGTCGCAGTGGTGTGTGGTGACCGGCTCGAGACACGAAAGAAGGCGGGCAAGCTCGCCAATCTTGAGGGGTTGCTCGGCTCAGACCCTCTCCCCGCGTCGACGACGGGCATTGGGCACACTCGCTGGGCAACGCACGGAGCGCCGAATGACGTCAACGCGCATCCGCACGTGAGTGAAGATGGACGCATCGCGGTCATTCACAACGGGATCATCGAGAACTTTGCCGAATTGCGTGCTGAATTGGCTGCTGACGGGGTGTCGCTGACCTCAGACACCGACACCGAGGTGGTGGCACACCTTTTGGCCGCGCAAAGCCCCCTCGTCGGCGGCGACCTCGCTGAAGCCATGCGTCAGGTATGTCGCAGGCTCGAAGGTGCCTTCACACTGGTGGCCATTGACAGTGAGCAGCCCAATCTCGTCGTCGGCGCCCGTCGCAACTCTCCACTGGTCGTCGGACGAGGCGAGGGTGAGAACTTCCTGGCTTCGGACGTGTCGGCATTCATTGCCCACACGCGCGAAGCGATCGAACTCGGCCAAGATCAGGTTGTCGCGCTGACTCCTGAATCGATTGTCGTCACCACATTCGACGGTGAGCCCGCGGAGATCAGCGAATTCACGGTCACGTGGGATGCGTCGGCTGCAGAAAAGGGCGGCTACGACACGTTCATGCTCAAGGAAATTGCCGAACAGCCGCGAGCCGTCGCCGACACCCTGCGGGGTCGAATCGGTCGCGAAGGTTTGCTGCAGCTCGATGAGATGCGTTTGGGCGACGTAGAACTGAGAGAGATCGACAAGATCATCATCATTGCGTGTGGAACCGCGTACCACGCGGGTCTGATCGCCAAGTATGCGATTGAGCACTGGACTCGTATTCCGTGTGAGGTCGAGTTGGCGAGCGAGTTCAGGTACCGCGACCCGATCCTTGACCGACAGACACTCGTTGTCGCCATTTCACAAAGTGGCGAGACCATGGACACTCTGATGGCGATGCGTCACGCGCGCGAGCAGGGTTCGCGCGTTCTTGCCATCTGCAACACCCAAGGCTCGACCATTCCGCGCGAAAGTGACGCGGTGCTCTACACGCACGCGGGGCCAGAAGTTGCTGTCGCCTCGACCAAGGCGTTCTTGACGCAGGTTGTCGCGTGTTACCTCGTCGCGTTGTATCTCGCACAGGTGCGAGGCAACAAGTTCGGCGACGAGATCGTCGCGATCTTGCGTCAACTGTCGGATATGCCGCAGAAGATCGATCTGATGCTTGACACCGTTGAGCCAGTGCGCGAACTGGCGCGTGCATTCGTACAAGCCCGTTCGGTCTTGTTCATCGGTCGTCACGTCGGCTACCCGGTCGCTCTCGAGGGTGCGCTGAAACTCAAGGAGCTTGCATACATGCACGCTGAGGGATTCGCAGCCGGTGAACTCAAGCACGGTCCCATCGCGCTGCTCGAAGAAGGGCTGCCGGTGATCGTGGTGGTTCCGTCACCACGGGGCCGCAGTGTCATTCACGAAAAGATCGTGTCGAACATTCAAGAGGTACGAGCCCGCGGTGCACTCACCATCGTGATTGCTGAAGAAGGCGACGAGTCAGTGACGCCGTACGCCGATCACATCATTCGGGTTCCTGAGTGTCCGACCTTGATGCAGCCGCTGTTGGCAACGGTGCCGCTGCAGGTCTTCGCATGTGAGATGGCCACGGCCAAGGGCCATGACGTTGACCAACCGCGCAACCTCGCCAAGTCCGTCACTGTCGAGTAACGCATGATCGTCGGTATGGGCGTGGACGTGGTTGACTTGCCACGCTTTGAGCGTTTGCTGGTGCGCACACCTAGATTGCGAGATCGCCTGTTCACGCGTGGTGAGAGTGAACGGGCTGACGGAACGCCACGTTCTCCGGCCTCGCTAGCGGTTCGGTTCGCGGCGAAGGAGGCAGTCGCAAAAGCGCTCGGAGCCCCTGCCGGGTTGGCGTGGCATGACTGCGAAATTGAGACGCTCGATGATGGGCGTCCGGTACTTCACGTGCGTGGTTCGGTGTTGGAAGCAGCGCGCACTCACGGCATCACCCGGTGGCACGTGTCGATGAGTCATGACGGGTCCGTGGGTATCGCCACGGTCATTGCGGAGTCGGACTCATGAGGCTGGCATTTGGGGTCGATCAGATTCGGGCAGCCGAATCGCAGTTGTTGGCACGCGATGGTGACGAGTCGGTGATGCGCCGTGCCGCCACGGGTCTGGCAGTGACGTGCGGGCGTTTGCTGGTGTCGTTGCGGGGACGAGTGACCGGGTCGCGCGTCGTGCTGTTGGTGGGTTCGGGAAACAACGGCGGTGACGCCCTGTGGGCGGGGGCCCGGTTGGCCGAGCGAGGTGCGCAGGTCACCGCCATTCAATTGGGTTCGGTGCTCCACGAAGGAGGTGCACGTGCTCTGCGTGTGGCCGGGGGGCGCGTGGTTGCGGTGAGCGATGGCGAGTCGCTGATCGAGTCAGCAGACCTTGTCATTGACGGCATCGTCGGAATCGGGGGTCGGGGCGCGTTACGTTCGGATGCTGCTGCCCTCGCGCGCACCTGTCTGCGCAGTGGTGCTGTCGTGGTGGCTGTCGACCTTCCGAGCGGAGTTGATGCTGATACAGGTGCAGTCGCTGAGCCTGACGCGGTCATTCGCGCTGATGTGACGGTGACATTCGGTGCTCTGAAGCCGGGTTTGCTCGTGATGCCGGCGGCCGAACTCGCCGGAGTCGTCGAACTCGTCGACATCGGGCTCGGCCCGTTTCTGACTGCGCATCTGGCGGTGGCAACCACCTTGCAGGCGAACGACATTGCGCTTGCGCTGCCGACGCCCACTCACGATGACCACAAGTACTCGCGTGGGGTGGTCGTGGTCGATGCAGGTTCGACGCCATATCCGGGCGCCGGTGTTCTTGCCACGGGTGCGGCCCGAGTGGGGGGCGCAGGCTTGGTGCAATACGGAGGAGCATCGTCGGACCTTGTCGCTGCGCGCTACCCCGACGTGGTGGTCGCAGACATCGCCGGGCAACGAGCAACCGCACACATTGTCGGACCGGGTCTCGCGGGAGAGGCACCGTCGCCCGAGGTACTTGGCGTGAGCGAGCCGGTGCTGCTTGATGCCACGGCTCTTCGCTGGCTAGCCGACTCGGTTGTCTGGCAGCAGGCTCTTGCTGCCCGCGTTGAGCGCGGTGCTGTCACGGTGTTAACACCTCATGAAGGTGAGTTTCGTGCGCTCGGCGGATCGGGTGAGCAGGTAGACCGCGTGGGAGCGGCCAAGGCCGCCGCTGCACGCTGGGGCGCCGTGGTGTTGTTGAAAGGTGCGACCACCGTGGTCGCCGAGCCCGGTGGCCAGGTGTGGATCAACCCCATGGCACCGCCGGCGTTGGCGACTGCGGGTAGTGGCGATGTCTTGTCCGGACTTGCGGGGTCGTGGTTGGCGGCCGCGCACGCTCGAGCGCTGGCTGAGGGCCATGGATTGACGGCAATCGCAGCCGGTGAAGCAGTCGCGGGAGCGGCGTGGGTGCACGCTCTTGCCGCCAGAGTGGCCCAAGGCGATCCCGTTGCCCCGATTGCAGCCCTTGATGTTCTTGAGGCGCTTCCTCGCGCGATGGCGGTCGTGCACGGAGTCGATCAATGACGGCGCCGCAGGGGGTGGCCGCGTGGGCCGAGGTTGATCTGGCCGCAATTAGGTCAAACACTGCAACTCTGCGCAATGCCTCCGGTGTCGATGTGATGGCGGTGGTGAAGGCCGATGCGTACGGACACGGGTTGATAGCGAGTGCACGAGCCGCGCGTGAAGGCGGCGCAACCTGGCTTGGCACCGCGTTTGTCAACGAGGCACTTGCCCTTCGGGCCGCCGGTGACGAGGGCTTGCTTCTCGCGTGGTTGCATCCGCAGGGCGCCGATCTTTCAGGGGCTGTGTCAGCGAATATCGACGTGTCGGTGTCGAGCGTGCAGTTACTGGGTCAGGTCATCGACGCGGCCCGAGCAGTCGGTCGTGTGACTCGCGTTCACTTGAAAGCCGACAGTGGCCTGTCGCGAGGGGGAGCGTCGAGTTCAGAGTGGGACGAACTCGTCGCGCTCGCAGTTCGGGCTCAACGTTCCGGCGCTATCGAGATTGTCGCCTTGTGGTCTCACGTCGCGTTCGGTGACGAACCGTTTCATCCGGCGGTTGATGCGCAGGCTGGCGCTTTCGATCGTGCCTGTTCGGCGGCAGCGTCGGCGGGTGTCGGCGACGTCCTTCGACATTTTTCGAGTTCCGGACCAGCCCTGAGACGGCCCGATCTTGCCTTCGACATCGTTCGCCCGGGACTGGCCGTGTACGGGCTCTCACCGGGCGCCGCTGTGGGTGAAGCGAGCGAACTTGGCTTACGTCCTGCCATGACACTTCGATCAACCGTCGCGCAAGTTAAATCGGTTGAGGCCGGAGTGGGCGTTTCCTACTCCTACCGATACACGACTGCGCAGGCGACGCGCTTGGCACTCATTCCGATCGGGTACGCCGACGGAATTCCGCGGGCGGCAACGAACCAAGGCCCCCTCCTGGTGGGTGGGCAGCGAACGCAGATAGCGGGAACCGTGTGTATGGATCAAGTGGTGGTTGATCTTGGCCTGCAGTCGTCGGTCAGCGTGGGTGACGAGGTCGTGGTGTTCGGCGACGGAATCGATGGCGCGCCCACTGCCGCCGACTGGGCTCACGCCAGCGGAACGATCGTCTACGAAATCATCACGCGTATCGGTCCTCGAGTTGCACGAGTCTACGTAGGTGACGATCAGAAATGACGCGTTCGCCGTGGCTCGCTGTGGGACTCGGTGCCGCACTTGCTGCGGGTGCCGCTCTCGGCGTTGCCGCCGAGCGGGTAGTCGTTGGTCGCTCACTACGTACTGATCCCGAGGGTGATGAACCATTCGGAACGTTGCGTTCACCGTCGGTACAGGTGCGGGCCGCCGACGGTGCGATCCTGCATGTTGAGGTTGACGAACCACTCATCGCGGTCGACGATCTCACGATCATCTTCTGTCACGGCTACTGCCTGAACCTCGATTGCTGGCATTACCAACGGCGTGATCTGCGTTCGTTGGGGCGGCTGGTTTTCTGGGATCAACGCGGTCACGGTCGCTCAACGCGAGGTTCGGTGCGGTATGGCGCCGACACCATCGAGCGCTTGGGCCTCGACCTTGAACTCGTGCTCGATGCGGTAGCTCCTGACGGACCGGTTGTCGTGGTGGGTCATTCCATGGGTGGCATGACAGTCATGGCGCTCGCCGGGCAACGGCCCGACCTCTTCGGTACGCGAGTGCGAGGAGTGGCGCTGCTCGGAACAAGTGCGAGTGGCTTGGGTGAAGTGATGCTGGGCCTGCCCGCACCGGCCGCTCGCATCGCGCATCGACTCGCACCGGTAGCGGCCGCAGTTCTCGCCCGAACGGATTCGGCGCAATCGCTCGCACGCGATCGCGCTAACGACCTCGGATTGCTCCTGACGCGAACGTACTCATTTGGCTCGTCGGTGTCGCCTGCGATCAACGCGTTTACTGCCGAGATGTTGGCGAGCACTCCGCTGGAGGTGATGGCCGACATCCTTCCGTCCTTCGAGCAGCATGATGCGGTGGCATCGCTCGCTGCCTTTCACGGTGTTGAAGGATTGGTGATGGTCGGAACGAACGACCTACTCACGCCCGCATCGCATAGCCGCGAAATCGTGCGCCATGTTCCCGGAGTCGAGTTCGTCGAACTTCCTGATACCGGTCACATGCTCATGCTGGAGCGCTACCCCGAAGTGAATGCGCACCTGCGTGCGTTGGTCGCACGTGTGCGGGCGTCAGTCGCGGGAGTCGCAGCATCGTGAACGATCAACTTCCTGCAGACTTCGTCGTCGAAGATGCGCAGTCGATGCGTGCGTTAGGTGCGATGGTTGCGACGTGGGTTGCCGCAGGAGATGTCGTGGTCTTGTCGGGGCCGTTGGGCGCGGGCAAGACAACGTGGGTCCAGGGATTCGCAGAGGGGCTTGGTGTGCGAGGCCCCATTACAAGTCCTACATTCGTGATTGCACGTTCGCACCCGTCTGTCGTTGATGGTCCGGCGCTGGTACACGTTGATGCTTATCGACTCAACGCTGCGATCGAATTCGAAGACCTCGGCCTCGATGCCGATCTTGATCGATCGGTCGTTGTCGTTGAATGGGGAGATGACGTTGCCGAAGTGCTCAGTGACGATCGTTTAGTAGTGCGCATCGAGCGCTGTGAAGTATCTGAAGTCACGGCAGCGGATGGCGCCGTTGGCCCTCGGAGCGTCAGGGTGGTCGGATACGGAACGAGGTGGGTTGAGCCGTTGTAGTGGTAACGTCGCGGTCGTCCGTACTCCGAGTCGCTGAGGTGTGTGCATGTCTGGGCCCCTTTCCGAAAGCCCCGTGAACGAAAACGCGTCGGGCGCTCGTGCGTCCCGCCGCCGGGGCACCCTCGCCGCTGTCGCAGCGATCGGGGCAGTGGTGCTGGTAGCGGTGGTGGTGGGTGGTGCGATCAGTACCCGTGCAGATCGGGCCGGAAAGTTTGGCTCACCGGTGAATTCGTCAACGTCGGCTTCTCCCACCACGTCGTCGGTGAGTGCGACACAGGCTGCGTCGAACACCGCGATCACGTCAATCACTGTCGCGCAAAGTGCAACGGGCGTTCAGGTGTCGTGGCCCGCTACCGCGGGCTTGAGTTACACGGTCACAGCAATGCCGAGCATGGGGGTTCGTACAACGCACCTCGTCACACCGACGACCTCCGGTTTAGCGACCGACACCTTGGCCGAGTTGGCCGCCGGAACGTCCTACACATTCAACGTGTGCGATTCGACCGGACCGTGCACCCCTACTGTCACGTTCACTCCCTAACCTCCCTAACCTCCCAACCCCCTAACCCCTTGGCATCCGGGTCTGTGCTTGCATGAGGCCATGATCCGACTCGCGCTCGACACGTCCTCGGCGGCGGTCGCTGTTGCGGTGGTCGATGACACTCGAGTGCTGGCAACCGAGATCGTGAACGCTGAGCAGCGTCAGGGTGAGACACTCGCGCCGTTGGTGCAGCGGGTGCTCGCGCGTGCGGGCAATGTGAAACCCGACGAGGTCGTGGTGGGCGTTGGCCCTGGGCCATTCACGGGTCTACGTGTGGGGCTCGTGACGGCGGAGGTTCTTGCTCGGGTGTGGCACGTTCCGCTAGTCGGGGTCTGCTCACTCGATGCCATCGCACTCGCTTATGCAGGGGGTGCGGTCGCGGTGGCGACCGATGCTCGACGGCGCGAGGTGTACTGGGCGACGTACGACGCCGACGGCATGCGAGTAGGTGGCCCAGCGGTGGGTGCACCCGACGTGGTGGCGGTGGAGTTGACCGGTCGAGTGGTGGTTGGCGTAGGAGCCTCGCGCTACCGAGCTCAATTCGAAGCTGCCGGTTGCGATGTGCGTGAGGCGCAAGCACTCGATGCCGCGTACCTTGCCATCCTTCTCGCGGGGCATCCTGAACTCGGGCTCGCGCCCCGGCCGCTGTACTTGCGTGCACCGGATGCCGTAGAGCCACGTGCGCGTGTGAAGGCGCAGCCATGACGGCATTACCGGGCGTCAGCATTGAGCCGTTGCGTTGGTGGCAACTTCGCGAATGTGTTGCGATTGAGCGAGTCGTCTTTCCCAGTACAGCCTGGAGTGAGGAATCATTCTGGGGCGAACTCGCTCGCTCGCCGGAGAGTCGCTACTACGTCACTGCTGTGCGTGAAGCAGACACACCGACTTCCGAGTCGGTAGTGATTGGCTACGCGGGGCTCGCCGCACTTCCTCCCGAAGCAGACGTTCAAACGATCGCGGTCGAGGAATCGGCACGTGGAATCGGACTGGGTCGGGCCCTCTTGGATGAACTGATCGACGAAGCCGTCCGCCGGCACTGCACCACGGTGATGCTTGAAGTAGCCGATGACAACGATCGGGCGATTGAGTTGTACGAACGCCGCGGGTTCGAGTCGATCTCGGTGCGGCGCGACTACTACGGCCCTTCCCGCGATGCGCGCATCATGCGTTTGCGAGTGGGGGTGACCTCAACGTGAGAGACGAACCGCTTGTTCTTGGAATCGAGACTTCGTGCGACGAAACCGGAGTCGGAATCGTGCGAGGTTCGACACTTCTCGCCGATGCGGTTGCCAGCAGCGTTGATGAGCACGCTCGATTCGGGGGCGTTGTGCCGGAAGTCGCGAGTCGCGCACATCTAGAGGCGATGGTTCCGACGATCGACCGCGCGTGCCGCGATGCGGGGGTGGCGCTCAGTGACATCGACGCTGTTGCAGTGACGTCGGGTCCGGGTCTCGCGGGCGCACTGCTCGTCGGAGCTTCAGCCGCCAAGGCACTGTCGTTGGGGCTCGGCGTTCCGCTGTACGGCGTCAATCACCTCGCTGCCCATGTGGCCGTCGACACTCTCGAGAACGGACCGTTGCCGGAGCCGTGTATCGCATTGCTGGTGTCGGGAGGCCACTCGTCGGTCTTGCGAGTGTCAGACATCACCGGTGACATTGATCCACTCGGTGCCACGCTCGATGACGCGGCCGGGGAAGCCTTCGACAAAGTGGCGCGACTGTTGGGATTGCCGTTTCCTGGCGGTCCATGGATCGATCGTGCGGCTGTTGACGGCGATCGCGAGGCAATCGATTTTCCGCGGGGACTGTCGCATGCACGCGATCTCGAACGTCACCCGTACGACGTCTCGTTCTCGGGACTCAAGACCGCAGTGGCTCGGTGGGTGGAAGCGCGCGAGAGGGCGGGTGAGACTGTTCCCGTTGCTGATGTCGCCGCGAGTTTTCAGGAAGCAGTCGTCGACGTGCTAGTGCGCAAGGCCTTGGCGGCGTGTAGCGACACTGGCATCGACATGCTGGTGCTGGGCGGGGGGGTAGCGGCGAACTCACGACTGAGGGCCGTTGCCGAAGAGCGGGCCACCGCTCAGGGGGTGCGGGTGCGGGTGCCACGGCCAGGACTCTGTACCGACAATGGCGCCATGGTGGCCGCGCTGGGCTCGTTGATGGTGGCACGCGGTCGTACCCCCTCGTCGCTGGCCATCGCGACCGATACCTCCCAGCCCGTCGATCAGGTGAGCGCACGCGAGTGATCCGGTACTCGGGCGTAATCGGACGAACCGGACACGCGGGGTGCTGGGACGTTTTTCGAGGTTTCGGGATGGTGTGGGAGAATAGGGGCTCCTCCGCGAGTTGATAGGAAGTGGCTGTGATTTTGACCCGCGCTGCCGTGGCAGTTGCCTCGGTTGTGGCCCTCGGTGCCGGTGCGGTGCTGGGGCACGTGTCGGGCTCAGCGGCCGCCGAATCAGCCCCCTCTGCCGCTCCACAGCAGATTGTGGCCAGTTCGATTCCCACCGCGAAGGCAACTCCTTCGCCTAGTGCCGACTCGTACCCAAGCTCGACCCTGGTGCCCGACAAGGTTCAGAAGGGCAGTAACGGAATCAACGTGGTCTCCAAGATCACGACCAAGAACCCGGTATTCTTCATCACGATTGACGATGGCTGGGGACAACAGAAGGCAGCAGCCGACTACGTAGCTGCTTCTCACCTACCGGTCACCTCCTTCCTCACCAATGCCGCGGTGCAGGGCAATTGGTCGTTCTTCAAGAAGATGAGCGCTTACGACGCGGTGCAAAACCACTCGATGACGCACAAGGCGCTGAGCAAAGACTCCACGGATAGGCAGTATGAGATTTGCGGCGCTCAATCTCGTTACGCCACCAAGATCGGTACTAAGCCGTGGATTCTGCGCCCGCCCTACGGTGCTGGGTTCATGCCGCGTAGACCCTCAGCCCCGGCCATTGAGAAGACAGCCGCATCGTGCGGTATCAAGCACATTGCGCTGTGGAACGTCACCGTCGACAAGAACGGCAAGATGGCCTTTGCTGGTAACTCGTTCCAGAAGGGCGACATCGTGCTTCTGCATTTCGAAGGCGATCTTGCGGCCAACTTGAAGGCCCTCGTCAAGGCGTACGCCAAGCATGGGCTCAAGCCCGCCTCGCTGTCGCAGTACCTCGCCCGCTAGACAGGTCGTCATGACACCTGACGAATTCCGTCATCGGTTGTCTCGTGGGCCGCTTGTGATTGATGGTGGCTTGGCGACCCAACTGGAATCCGCCGGACACGATATCGGCGGCTCGTTGTGGTCAGCCCGAGTCTTGCGCGACGACCCCGCTGCGGTTCGTGACGCGCACATCGCATTCTTGGCCGCAGGAGCGGAACTGATCATCACCGCGTCGTACCAGGTGAGTCGACGTGGCCTGATAGAAGTGGGCTCCAGCGCTCGCGAGGCCGATCAACTGTTGGTGCGCAGTGTGCAGCTTGCCAATGAAGCGCGTGAGCAAGCCCTCGCGGATGGCGTGAGTCAGCCCGGCGCGCTGGTTGCCGCCTCTGTGGGTCCGTGGGGGGCCACCAACCACGACGGTTCCGAGTATCGCGGCCGATACGGTGTGCCGCGCCGCGAGCTGGTGGCGTTCCACCGTGAGCGCCTCGAGCCGCTCGTGGCAGCCGCACCTGATCTGTTGGCCGTCGAAACAATTCCTGACCTAGACGAGGTAGAGGCGCTCATCGAGGCGTTGAGCGATTACCCCGACCTTGCCGCTTGGATTTCGCTCACCACTCCCGATGGACGCACCGTCAGTGCGGGTCAGCCGTTGGGTGACGTTGCCCACGTGGTCGCCTCCTGCCCCAGCGTGGTGGCGGTGGGAGTCAACTGCTCCGCGGCCGATCATGTGCTTGCAGCCGTGGAGGCTCTTGCCCCAGCGGGACTGCCACTGCTTGCCTACCCCAATGCCGGCCAAGTATGGGACGCCGAAAGTGAACAATGGCACGGTCCGGCGGCACCGGTCTTGCCGGCCGCACTTCCGCCGCTGTGGCTTGCTGCAGGCGTGCGCGTTGTGGGTGGCTGCTGTGGCGTTGGTCCCGAGGGGATTTCGGAGTTGGCGACGATGACTGCCGGCTGGCACTCGGATTGACAGAGTGCTAACCGCTGCCTAGGCTAAGTTCTGGCACTCTCACCCCGATAGTGCTAAGTCGAGTTGGGTCCGGCCCCGCGACGACGGCCCCAGCCGCTCGACTTGTCCAGCCATCACACCATCCCGCAAGGGGGAGGTCAGACCGTGACGGTCACCATCAAGCCGCTCGAGGACCGAATTCTGGTCCAGCCGCTTGACGCCGAGCAGACCACGGCGTCCGGTCTCGTTATTCCGGACACCGCGAAGGAGAAGCCCCAAGAGGGCAAGGTCCTCGCGGTAGGTCCGGGTCGATTCGACGACGAGGGCGAAAAGCGTATTCCGCTCGACATCAAGGAAGGTGACGTCGTAATTTACAGCAAGTACGGCGGCACCGAGGTCAAGTACAACGGCGAGGAGTACCTGCTCCTGTCGGCGCGCGACGTGCTCGCGATCGTCGTCAAGTAGCCAACTTCAGGCGTCCGCCCCGCACTTCGGTCGGGGTGGACGCCTGAGCCGCATCCGCGGCCCACAATCACAAGCGAGGAAAGGTCACATGGCCAAGATCCTGGAATTCGACGAGGACGCCCGTCGCAGCCTCGAGCGCGGAGTCAACGCGCTCGCCGACGCCGTCAAGGTGACCCTCGGCCCGAAGGGCCGCAACGTGGTCATCGACAAGAAGTGGGGCGCTCCCACGATCACCAACGACGGTGTCACCATCGCCCGTGAGGTCGAACTGGAAGACCCGTACGAAAACCTTGGCGCCCAATTGGCCAAGGAAGTCGCCACCAAGACCAACGACGTCGCTGGCGACGGCACCACCACTGCCACGGTGCTTGCTCAGGCAATGGTGCGCGAAGGACTGCGCATTGTTGCTGCGGGCGGTGCGCCGATGGATGTCAAGCGTGGAATTGACGCCGCTGTTCAGGCCGTCAACGCTCACTTGATCGCGTCGGCCCGCGAGGTTGCCGGCAAGGAAGAAATCGCCCAGGTTGCCACCATTTCAGCGCAAGACGCTGAGATCGGCGGCCTCATTGCCGACGCCTTTGACAAGGCCGGCAAGGACGGCGTTATTTCGGTCGAAGAGTCAAGCAGTACTGCAATGGAACTGGACTTCACCGAAGGTATGCAGTTCGACAAGGGTTACATTTCGCCCTACTTCATCACCGACGCTGAGCGTCTCGAGACCGTGATGGAAGACGCCTACGTGCTGCTGGTGCAGGGCAAGATTTCGAGTATTTCGGAATTGCTGCCGCTGCTCGAGAAGGTCGTGCAGTCGGGCAAGCCGTTGACGATCATCGCCGAAGATGTTGATGGCGAAGCGTTGTCGACGCTGGTTGTCAACCGCATTCGGGGCACTTTCACCTCGGTGGCCGTCAAGGCTCCGGCATTCGGTGACCGTCGCAAGGCGATCCTCGAGGACATCGGCATCTTGACCGGTGCGCAGGTTGTTGCGCCCGAGGTTGGTCTCAAGCTTGACCAGGTCGGACTTGAGGTTCTCGGAACCGCTCGCCGCATCGTGGTCACCAAGGACACCACCACCATCGTTGATGGTGGCGGTGGTCATGAGGCTGTTTCTGGTCGAGTCGCACAGATTCGTTCCGAAATGGAGCGCAGCGATTCTGATTGGGACAAGGAAAAGCTTCAGGAGCGTCTTGCCAAGCTCAGCGGCGGCGTGTGCGTCATCAAGGTGGGTGCGCACACCGAGGTTGAACTCAAGGAAAAGAAGCACCGCATCGAAGACGCTGTCTCGGCGACTCGGGCTGCCATCGAAGAAGGAATCGTCGCTGGTGGCGGTTCGGCACTCGTTCATGCAACCGTGGTTCTCGACGGTGACCTCGGCCTCGAGGGCGACCGCAAGTCCGGCGTTGGTGTCGTGCGGCGCGCTATGGATGAGCCGCTGCGTTGGATTGCTGAGAACGGTGGTGACAACGGCTACGTCGTCGTCTCACGCGTTCGCGAGTCCGGTAATGGCTTCAACGCCGCCACGGGCGAGTACGGCGACCTGATCGCTGCCGGTGTCATTGACCCGGTCAAGGTCACGCGCTCGGCGCTTGAGAACGCTGCGTCAATCGCGGGCATGCTGCTCACGACCGAGGTTCTCGTGGTCGACAAGAAGGAAGACGAACCTGCTGGTGACCACGGTCACGGGCATGGGCACGGACACTAGTAATAACGTCGAAGGCCCGGCGCCGACCTTGTGGTCGGTGGCCGGGCCTTCGTGCTTCTCGGGGTCGTCAGGCTGAGACTGGGAGCGGGCGTCGGTTTCCGCTGGTGATGATCGCCTCGCGCTCGTCTTCGGTCATGCCGCCCCACACTCCGTAGGGCTCGCGAACGGCAAGTGAGTGGGCAGCGCAGGCGGCCAAAACTGGGCAGGTAGCACAGACTGCCTTCGCCGCGTTCTCGCGAGCGGATCGACTGGGGCCTCGAGCACCCTCGGGGTGGAAGAACAGCGCGGGATCCTCGCCGCGGCAGGCTCCTGATAGTTGCCAGTCCCAAAGGTCAGCGTTGGGGCCGGGAAGCCTTGACACGTCAGCCATGGTGTTCTCCTCGTCTGTGCTCCGTCGTCGGTTCCGTTGCAGTAACTCTAGAACCGCTTCAAAAGTTAGTCAACTAGGAGTGAGTGAATAAGAGTCGAAACGAATGTAACGTTTACCACAGAGACGTGCCCACACAATCGCTATCAAGGTGCGCGTCGTGCCAAGACACTCCACACTGAGGAGGTGAATGTGTCAGACGCTGTAGATGACACCTTGGTGACTGTGGGTGTGCATCTCACGGTGGCCGCGGTGGCGCAACGACTCGGGGTTGCCCCGGCTACCCTTCGCACCTGGGATCGGCGCTACGGACTGGGCCCCTCGGAGCACTCAGCCGGCTCCCATCGGCGTTACTCGCCGACCGACGTTGCCCGCTTGGAAACAATGCAGCGCCTTCTGCAGCGCGGTGCCGGCCCCGCCGAAGCTGCCCGACTCGCACTCGCGGGATTCGAAGGCTCGAGTGATGCACTCGACGTTCCCCTGCGATCGACAGCTGCGACTGGAGTCGTCACAGCTAACAGTGTGCGCGGTCTTGCGAGGGCGGCCCAATCGCTGGATTCGGCCGATTGCGCGCGGATTATCCAGGAGTCGATCACCCGCTGCGGAACAATCAGTACGTGGAACAACCTCGTCGCTCCCGTACTGGTGGAAGTCGGGCGGATGTGGGATGCAGACGGCGGCGGCATTGACGTCGAGCACATTCTGAGTGAATCGGTCTTGTCTGTGCTGGTTGGTCGCATCGCCTCACTCGACAGGCCCGTGAATGATCGAGCAGTGCTGATGGCGTGCGCTCCTGAAGAGCAGCACACATTGCCTCTCTTCGCGTTGGCGGCTGCCCTTGCCGAGCGGCGAGTGGGTTGCCGCATGTTGGGCGCTCGAGTCCCGAGCGACTCATTGACGTCTGCTGTTCAGCGCACCGGCCCCGGCGCGGTGGTGCTGTGGTCACAGAGTGCGCACACGGCGGCGCAGGTTGAATTCGACGGTCTGACCGACGTGCGCAGGCCGGCGTTCGTCTTCCTCGGCGGACCGGGCTGGCAAGGCGATCCTCGCCCGGGGACTCGTGTGCTGGGTGGCCTGGACGAAGCGGTTGAGGCCATCAGCGTGTCTGTTGTCTGCTAGGGCCATGGAGAACCTGCTCGCGCAGTTGCGTCGGGAGGTCTTTCACGGCTCCCCGCGAACTGCCGTGGCGATGTCCGAGGGCATCGACTGGGGCGACGAGGGCCGGTGGTTGCGAGGGGTTGCGCTGGGTGCGCACGGTAGGTACGGCTGCGCCTTAACCGTGTTGGCGCAGATTCACTCCGGCTCACCGTGGCACTCGCAGGCGCTGTCGACGTCCGCGAGTCTGCATCGTCAGCTGTCACGGCATGCTCAGGCCCGGGTTCTCGACTTCGAGGCTCTCGATGCCGCCCTCGGTGTCGTCGATCAAGGGGACGCCGAGCTGGGGCTGGCGGCCGATGCTGTGGGGCTCGGTGATCAGGTCGAAGCCCGTAGTCGTTGGGCGAAGGCCGTCAGCAGCGCCGAAGGTGACTGGCGGCGGTCGGTGCGATGTTCGTGGGTTGACACCGAGATCGCCCTGATGAACTCGGACGGCCCGGCCGCATGGGCCGCGGCCTCGGCCGCGCTGGCCCTCAGTGCCGATTACCGGGCGCCTCGCCATCTGGTTAAGAGCATGCTGTTCGCCGGTGTCGCGGCCCTTCAGGTGCAGGATGTGACCTCAGCAGCCCGACTTCTGCGGTCAGCGCTGGTGCAGGCGGCTGACAGCGGTGCGTGGCCGCTGGTGTGGCCGGCGGCGACCGTATTGGCTCGAATCGCGCCCGATTCCGTGGTGCTGCGGGCGCGGGCCGCCAGTGTCGTCACGGCCATCGCCTACGGTTTGCCGTCAGAATGGCGAGCCGACTGGCTCGCCTCTGTCGCCTCTGTCGCTTCTGTCGCCTCCTGAACGGACACAGTGCGGTCGAGTGGGCAAAGTGGTCCTGTGGATATGGAACCGGCCAGCAATATTCCCCGTCTGAGTCAAGAACACCCACTCGGGTGCCGATAGTGCAGACATGCAGATGTGTGTCCGGCCGCAGGAGGCAACATGACGACGGTTCTGGTGTGCGATGACGCACCTCTGGCACGCGAAGCGGTCCGACGCGCGGTTGCCGGTCTCCCCGGCGTTGAAAGGGTGACCGCTGCTGGCAGCGGTGAGGAGGTGCTCGCACGATTCCCGCTTGAGCGCCCCGATCTGGTACTGATGGACGTCCGAATGCCCGGAATCGGTGGAATCGAGGCCAGTCGTCGACTCATCGGCGCCCACCCCGAAGCTCACATCGTCATGCTCACCATGGGTGAAGATCCCGAAGGTGTGGCACGCGCCGTCTCCGCGGGGGCCCGTGGTTTCCTTTCGAAGGACGCCAGTCGCGAAGAAGTCGCTACCACCGTGGCTCTGGCTCTCGCCTCACGCTCGCAGTCGACCAATGGTTCGGCGACCCGTGCGCGCCCCGCAGGTGCACCTCCTAGCCTGACAGAGCGCGAACTGCAGGTCCTCGACGGCATGAGCCGCGGACGCAGCAACGGCGAAATTGGCCGTGAACTGTTCCTCTCCGAAGACACCGTCAAGACGCACGCTCGCCGCCTGTTCCGCAAACTGGGAGCCGCTGACCGCGCCCAAGCCGTGGCGATGGGCTTCCGCTGGGGAATGCTGCACTGACTTGAACTGGCTTGAACTGGCTTGAACTGGCTTGAACTGGCTTGAACTGGCTTGAACTGGCCAGTCCAGACCGACGGTCGATCGAACTGCTGGCCGCCGCTACGATGGAGCCTTCTGAGATGCGAAGGTGGCCATGACGTCGTCCGACCCGTTGAGTTCGGCACTACCTGACAAGTTCGGGGTGCTCGGACTGACCTACGACGATGTGTTGCTTCTTCCTGGTGCCACCGATGTGGTGCCCAGCGAGGTCGATACCCGCTCGCGTCTGACTCGCGAGATCTTCGTTTCCGTGCCGCTCATCTCCGCTGCCATGGACACGGTCACCGAATCGCGGATGGCCATTGCGATGGCGCGTCAGGGTGGAATTGGCGTTCTGCACCGCAATCTGTCGATCGCCGATCAAGCCACCCAGGTCAATCTGGTGAAGCGCTCGGAGTCGGGCATGATCACCGATCCGGTGACGGTCGGCCCTGATGTCACTCTCGCTGAACTTGATGCGCTGTGCGGCACCTACAGCATTTCCGGTCTTCCCGTCGTTGACGACCAAGTCCGACTGCTGGGCATCATCACCAATCGCGATTTAATCTTCGTGCCGGCAGAGGAATTTGCCACCCGCACGGTTCGTGAACTGATGACACCGATGCCCCTCATCACAGGCCACGTTGGCATCTCTCGCGATGAGGCTGCGGCGCTGCTCGCCAAGCACAAGGTTGAGAAGCTGCCACTCGTTGATGATGCAGGTCGCTTGCGTGGACTGATCACCATGAAGGACTTCGTCAAGACTGAGCAGTATCCGCTGGCGACCAAGGACGACTCAGGGCGTTTGCGGGTTGCGGCGGCGATCGGTTACTTCGGTGACGCATGGGAACGGGCGACCGCATTGGTCGAAGCAGGTGTCGATGTTCTGGTGGCTGACACCGCTAACGGCGAAGCTCGACTACTGCTCGAAATGGTGCGTCGACTGAAGTCCGATCCCGCGACTCGTGACGTACAGGTAATCGGCGGAAATGTCGCGACGCGGGCGGGAGCCCAGGCGCTCGTCGAAGCAGGAGTCGACGCAGTGAAGGTGGGCGTCGGTCCTGGTTCGATCTGCACCACCCGCGTTGTGGCGGGTGTCGGCGTCCCGCAGGTGACGGCGATTTACGACGCAGCGCAGGTCTGTGCTCCGGCCGGGGTTCCGGTGATTGGTGACGGTGGACTTCAGTATTCCGGTGACATTGCCAAGGCGTTGGTGGCCGGAGCCGACACGGTGATGCTCGGTTCACTGCTTGCCGGCTGCGAAGAGAGCCCCGGCGATCTGGTGTTCGTCAATGGCAAACAGTTCAAGCACTACCGCGGTATGGGTTCGATCGGTGCCATGGCATCGCGTGGCAAAGTGTCGTACTCGCGCGATCGCTATTTCCAAGCTGACGTGGTGGGCGATGAGAAGATCATCCCCGAAGGCATTGAGGGGCAGGTTCCGTATCGTGGACACCTCGCTGCTGTTGCGCACCAGTTGATTGGTGGTCTACAGCAATCAATGTTCTACGTCGGAGCTCGTACCATCCCTGAATTGCAGGAACGCGGTCAGTTCGTTCGCATTACCGCTGCGGGTTTGAAGGAAAGCCACCCCCATGACGTCCTCATGACCGTCGAGGCCCCGAACTACCACAGTCGCTGACAGGAGCATCGTGGCCGACATCGAGATCGGCGGCGCTAAGCGCGGCCGCCTGACCTACTCATTCGACGACATCGCACTCGTCCCGAGTCGACGCACGCGTGACGACGGCAGTGTGTCGTTGTCGTGGCGCGTTGATGCCTACTCATTCGATCACCCCGTGATTGCCGCGCCGATGGATTCGGTGGTGTCGCCGGCTTCGGCTGCCACCATCGGGGCGCTGGGCGGCCTTGCCGTTCTCAACCTGGAAGGTCTCTGGACCCGCTACGCCGATCCGACGTCGCTGATTGAGGAGATACGCACGCTTGATCCGCAGTCGGCGAATCGGCGACTGCAGCAGATGTACGCGGCTCCGATTGATGTCGACCTGATTGGCGAGCGCATCGCTCAAATGCGTGCCGCCGGAGTCACGACCGCCGGTGCGCTATCACCGCAGCGCACGCAGCAGTACTGGAAGGCGGTCGTCGACGCGGGCGTTGATATTTTCGTGATCCGCGGTACCACGGTTTCCGCAGAGCACGTGGGTGCCGACGAACATGAGCCGCTCGACCTCAAGCGATTCATCTACGAACTTGATGTGCCCGTGATTGTCGGCGGGTGTGCCACCTACCAAGGCGCGCTACACCTCATGCGCACGGGTGCGGCTGGCGTTCTCGTCGGATTCGGTGGGGGAGCGTCACACACCACCCGCGCCGTACTTGGCTTGCAGGTTCCCATGGCCAGTGCAGTTGCCGATGTGGCCGCAGCTCGACGCGACTACCTCGACGAAAGTGGTGGCCGCTACGTGCAGGTCATTGCCGATGGGGCGATGGGTCGCAGCGGTGACCTCGCCAAGGCCATCGCCTGTGGTGCTGATGCGGTCATGGTCGGATCACCTCTGGCTCGTGCGACGGATGCTCCCGGCGCGGGTACCCACTGGGGATTGGAAGCGACTCACCCGAGCCTGCCTCGCGGCGAGGTTGTGCGATTTGGCACGGTCGGCACGATCGCCGAAGTGATGCAAGGGCCCTCCGAACGCGCCGACGGCACGATGAATCTGCTGGGTGCCCTGCGTCGGGCAATGTCGACCTGTGGCTACCGCGACCTCAAGGAATTCCAACGAGTCGAGGTCACTGTCGTCGGTACCTCCGCCCAGTCCTGAAGTACTGACTTCACAGGGTTAGCGTGGAGGGGTGAGCGACCGACTCGATCCAGAGGCGCGCTCGCAGTCCGTTGCGGCGCTGCGAGCGACCACATCGGCCCGACCCCTCGATGTGTTGGTGGTTGGCGGTGGTGTTGTGGGATGTGGTGCGGCTCTCGATGCGGTGAGTCGAGGTCTTTCGGTCGGGCTGGTTGAGCGCCGCGACCTCGGAAGTGGAACATCAAGTCGGTCGTCGCGGCTTGCTCACGGAGGTCTGCGTTACCTCGAGCAGCGCGAATTCGGGCTGGTACATGAAGCGTTGACTGAGCGTGGCCTTCTCGTTGACCGCATCGCGCCGCACCTCGTGCGACCTGTTCCGTTCCTGTTTCCTCTGTCGCGAAAAGGCTGGGAACGTCGCTACGTGGGCGCCGGCATTGCACTGTACGACTTGCTGTCGCGGGTCGGTGCCTACGGCGGCACCATGCCCCGGCCACGCACCCTCACAGGAGAGGCTGCCGTGAAGATTGCGCCGGGGCTCAACCCCGACGTGGTGCAAGGCGCCGTGTCGTTCTACGACGCGCAAACCGATGATGTGAGGCACACGATCGCCCTCGCACGTTCGGCCGCTGTGCGCGGAGCGGTAGTCGCTTCGCGTTGCCAGGTCATTGGCTTGCACCGCAACGGGGAGGGTCGAATCGTCGGAGCGCGGGTGCGAGATCTTCTGGCCGGTGAAGAGTTCATCGTGCACGCCCGTGTCGTAGTCGGAGCCGCGGGAGTGTGGAGTGACCAACTTCGCGCCATGGCCGGAGGTGAGTCACAGGGCGAAGTGCGGCAAAGCAAAGGAGTGCACCTCGTGGTGCCTCGCAGCGCCTTCGCGTCGAGCAGCGCGGTGATTGCTCGCACCCCCGCATCGGTTCTGTTCCTGTTGCCCTGGGGAAACCACTGGCTCGTCGGAACCACCGATACAGACGACGACGGCTCACTCGACGAGCCGCAGGTCACCTCTGCCGACGTGAACTACCTTCTCGAGCAGGCGAATCGCTGGCTTGCTCGTCCGCTCACCCGGACAGACGTCGTGGGCGTTTACGCCGGACTGCGGCCGCTGCTGCAGGTAGGCGACGCCGACGGAGCCACGACGACCGTTTCACGTGAGCACGCGGTGCTGCGCCCCACCGATGGATTTGTGTGTGTGGTTGGCGGCAAGTGGACGACCTATCGAGTGATGGCCGCCGATGTGGTCGATGCGGCTGTGACCGAGCTCGTCGCGGTTGACCCTGAACGAATGGTGCCGCCGTCGATGACCGCCGATATTCCGGTCGTCGGAGCTGCGGGCTTCCATGACGCATGGGATGCACGCGAGCAGATCGCGGCCGAATCTGATTTGTCGGTCGCGTCGGTCGAACATCTGCTGCGCCGGCACGGCGACCGGATAGATCGAGTGCTCAGTTTGATCAGCCAAGACGCCACGCTCGGTCAGCTGTTGCACTCCGATGCCCCGTACTTGCGAGCGGAAGTGGTCATCGCGGTGGCCGATGAAGGGGCGATGTCGCTGGAGGACACCTTGGTGCGCCGCACCCGGCTTGCCCTTGAAGTTCGTGATGGCGGCGTAGCCGTGGCTGAGGCAACAGCGGGATTGATGGCCCCGTGGTTGGGGTGGTCAAATTCGGAAGTTGATGGAGCACTTCGTGACTTTAGGGTGTCGAACCGGGCTCGAGCGGCGATGCTGGAACAAGAGGAGGTCTGACATGACAGTGTTTGATTACGACGTTCTCGTAGTGGGTTCAGGTTTTGGGGGTAGCGTCACTGCGCTTCGCCTCACCGAAAAGGGCTACCGCGTCGGTGTGATTGAGGCTGGCCGACGATTCGCCGACGAGGATTTTCCGGCTACGTCGTGGCGAATCAATCGATTCCTGTGGGCTCCCAAGCTTGGTTTGCGCGGACTTCAGCGCATTCACGTGCTGCCGGACGTGATTGTGCTGGCCGGAGCGGGCGTCGGCGGCGGAAGCTTGGTGTACGCCAACACTCTTTACGTGCCACCGGAGAGTTTCTTCCGTGACCCGCAGTGGGCCGACATGACTGACTGGGCCGCCGAACTCGCGCCGTATTACGACCAAGCGGCGCGGATGCTCGGAGTGGTGGATACGCCGAAGATGACGCCTGCGGACGAGGCGTTCCTTTCGGTGGCGCAGGAGATGGGTGTTGCTGACACCTTCCGATTGACGCCGGTGGGTGTCTACTACGGAAGCGGCCCTGGGGTGACGACCCCCGACCCCTTCTTCGGCGGGGTGGGGCCTGAGCGCACCGGATGCACCGACTGTGGCGAGTGCATGACCGGTTGTCGGCACAATGCGAAGAACACCTTGGTGAAGAACTACCTCGGTCTTGCCGAGCGCGCAGGAACCGTGGTGCATCCGCTGACAACGGTGACCGCCATCCGGCCGCTGACCTCGGGCGGGTACGAGGTTGACACTGTGACCTCCGGGTCATGGACTAACAAGAGTGCGCGCACGTTGAGTGCTGAGCAGGTTGTCGTCGCGGCGGGCACGTACAACACGCAGAAGTTGCTGCACCGCCAGCGCGATGAGGGTAATTTGCCCAATATCTCGCCGATGCTCGGACGACTCTCTCGTTCCAATTCCGAGGCGCTTGTGGGGGCTGTCCGCAGCACGAGCGGCGCCGACTTCACGCGAGGAACTGCCATCACGTCGAGTTTCCATGCTGATGAAAGCACCCATGTCGAGTCGGTGCGATACGGGCGCGGCAGTAATCTCATGGGCCTGCTCACGACCGTGATGACCGATGCGCAGCCTGGTGTTCCGCGGTGGAAGGTCTGGGCCAAGAAAGTGGCTTCCGAGCCTGTCGAGAGCATCAAGATGCTCAACGTGCGTCGTTGGAGTGAGCGAGGCCTGATCGCTCTGGTGATGCAGAACGTCGACAACTCGCTCACCGTGTCGAGTGTGAAGTCGCGGCTGCGCGGTTGGCACCTCACAACGGGGCCAGGTGATGGCGACCCCAACCCGCAATGGATTCCTGCAGGCAATGTCACAGCGCGCAAACTGGCCGAAACCGTGAGTGGAGTGGCTGCCGGAAACTTCGGTGACCTGGTGTCGGCGCCGATGACTGCGCACTTCATCGGCGGTGCGGTGATCGGGTCATCGCCCGAACGCGGAGTCATTGATGGCTACCACCGCGTCTATGGGCATCCGGGGCTGCACGTGGTTGACGGATCGAGTATCACCGCCAACTTGGGTGTGAACCCCTCGCTCACGATTACGGCGCAGGCGGAGCGTGCGATGGCGTTGTGGCCCAACCGGGGCGACGACGATGCCCGCCCGGTATTGGGGCAGGACTACCAGCGGGTTGCTCCCGTGCCCCCGCAGTCGCCGGTCGTTCCTGCCAGTGCTCCGGCGGCGCTGAGGCTACCCATTGAGCCGGTTGCGCGCAGTTAAAGGTGGCCACGAGCCTCGCTGCATGACACCCTGTGCATAGACCCACGACCACGGGAGAACTGATGGCAATCAACGCGAATGACCTTGAACGGTTCCGCGCTAAGACTGGCGGCAAGTTCCGACTGGCCGACCATGAGTCTGACTGGCTTCCGGCGGGGGCGAAGGGGATGAAGAAGGCCGATATGAAGGCCTTCGCGACCGAACTGCTGTCAGAAAATCTCGCGGACTTGGCCGAGTTGCAAGACCGTCTCTACGCATCCGACACCCACTCGTTGTTATTGATATTCCAGGCGATGGACGCCGCGGGGAAAGACGGCACCATCAAGCACGTGATGAGTGGCATCAATCCGCAAGGCTGCCAGGTCTTTTCGTTCAAGTCACCGAGTAAGGAAGAGCTTGACCATGACTTCCTGTGGCGCACGACGAAGTCGCTTCCCGAGCGCGGTCGCATCGGCATCTTCAATCGGTCGTACTACGAAGAGGTGCTCGTGGTGCGAGTGCATCCAGGATTCCTCGACGCACAGCACATTCCCGGGCTCAAGGTGGGTCCGGCGTTGTGGAAGCAGCGCTATGAGTCGATCAACGATTTTGAACAGCACCTCACTCGCAACGGCACCGTAGTGCTGAAGTTCTTCCTCAACGTGTCGCACGAGGAGCAACGGGAGCGTTTCCTCGCGCGCATCGACGACCCCACCAAGAACTGGAAGTTCTCATCGGCCGACCTGTCCGAGAGCATGAAGTGGGACGAGTACATGAAGGCCTATCAAGAATGCATTCGTGCTACGTCGACCGATGCTGCGCCATGGTGGGTGATTCCAGCTGACCGCAAGTTTGTTGCTCGATCGATTGTCTCGGGCATCGTGCGACAAACACTGGAGGATCTCAACCTCAAGTACCCCGTGATGCCACCTGAAGAGATGGCGCGGTTGGCCGACTCACGCGATCAGTTGGTGGCGGCGATGGAAGCCGAAGGTCAGTCCATCCGGCCGACGAAGTCCGCCAAGGCCCATGCGGAGGGCGCCAACTAATTGGTGGTTCGGGCGGTGCGGAACCGATCGGCTAGTTCTTCATTGTGCGTAGTTGAATGACGTTGCCCTCAGGGTCGTTTCCGTCGCACACGCGCACGTTGCCGAACTGCCACTCACATTCGGGCTCGTCGATGATGCCTCCGTGCATGGCGACGCGTGAGCGTGCATCGGCGATGCTGGTGGTGGGAAACGACAACTTGATGGGGTTCTCTTCGCGACGCTCGCTCACAGCCGAGAACTGCTGTGCGAGGTGCGGGGGTGCCTGAACCAACGTGATGAGTGTGGGGCCAACGGCGAGCATGGCGTAACCCTGCTCAACGTGTGTTTCGCGCAGCCCGAGGCCGTCTCGGTAGAAGGTGCGCATGCTCTCAAGATCGAGCACGTAGAGCACGGCACCGAGTGTAGGTTCATTCATGAGCGCTCACCCTTCATCTCTCCAACTGCGCCACAGGGCAGCGTAGGCACCGTCGGCCGCGACCAGTTCATCATGTGAACCCGACTCGCTCACCCGGCCGTCTTCAACCACCACGATGCGGTCGGCGTCGTGCGCGGTGTGCAGCCGGTGAGCGATGGCGACGACGGTGCGCCCTTTAAGCACGGCGGCGAGTGAACTTTCGAGGTGGCGCGCGGCGCGCGGGTCAAGTAGTGAGGTGGCCTCGTCGAGTACGAGAGTGTGGGGATCGGCGAGGACGAGTCGGGCTAAGGCTACCTGTTGCGCTTGGGACGGAGTGAGCTTCACAGAGCCGCCGGCCCCTACCGTGGTGTCGAGTCCGTCGACAAGTGCCCTCGCCCATTCGCTGGCGTCGACGGCGGCCAGTGCATTCCAGATGTCGTCATCAGTTGCTTCGCTTCGGGCAAGCACCAGGTTGTCGCGCACACTTCCGACGAACACGTGGTGTTCTTGCGTGACGAGGGCCACGTGCTGACGCACTTTCTCGGTGGGCATGGCTGCCAGGGATGCGCCGCCAATGTCGATGCTGCCGCGGTTAGGTGCGTGCACGCCCGCCATCAGACGGCCGAGTGTTGACTTGCCGGCGCCAGACGGACCAACGATTGCGAGGCGTTGGCCGGCCGGAATATTGAGAGTGATTCCGTGCAGCACATCGCGTCCCTCACGGTAACCAAACGACACGTCGTCAACACTGAGGTCGCGACCGTGCGGATCGAGTGTCGCATCGGTCTCGGGAATGGAGACCTCGTGAACTCCGAGGAGTCGCGATAGCGATGCCTGACCAGTCTGCAATTCGTCGAACCACATCAGCAGCAGATCAACGGGCTCAATGAGCATCTGCGTGTACAGAACGCCCGCCGTCATCTGCGCCAGCGAGATCACATCGGCTGCGTACAAGTAGCCACCGAGTGCCAGAACCGCTGCCAACGGCATTACGTAGGCGGCTTCCAACGACGGGAAGAAGATGGTGCGCAGCGAGAGGGTGTAACGCTCCCACGACACCCATGTGCGAATGTCGTCATCGGTGCGCTCAACGCGTCGTGTGCCGAGGCGATAGGTCTCAATGGTGCGTCCGGCATCAACGGTCTCGGCGATATCGGAATTCACCGTGGAGTACGAACCCATTTCGGCGCGGTAGGCGCGAGGCGCACGCTTGAAGTACCAGCGTGTGGCAAACACAATCGGTGGAATCGCCAGCAACCACGCCGCGGCCAATTGCGGTGCGGTGATGATGAGCGCGATCAAAACGAGCAGCACCGTGACAAGCGAAATGATGATCTCGGGAACGGCGTGGCGCACTGCCCAGTTCAATCGATCGACGTCGGTGGTCGTGCGAGTGACGAGGTCTCCCGTTCCGGCATTCTCGATTGTGCTGGGGGGTAGTTCGACGGCGCGGGCGACGAAGTCTTCACGCAGGTCGGCGAGAACGGACTCCCCAAGGAGGGCACCGCGCATGCGTGCCATGCCGGTGAAGAGCGTCTGTACGAGCAGTGCGGCGAGGAACAGTGCTGCCCCGACGTTGATGGAGGTGGTGGTGGCCGTGGAATCGGTGACCTGTTCGACGGCGCGTGACAGAACGAGTGGACCTGCGAGTGCGGCGAACGCCGCGACCGTCTGAAGAAGCACGAGGCCGATGAGGGGTCGGCGATGCCGGATTAAGAGCATGCGCGAGTGGGTGCGCAGGGTCTCGGCGCCGGCAACGGGCAGGCGCGTTGCATTGGGACGGTCAACCTGATCGAGGGGAACGGGGGGTTGCATCAGTCTTCCCCTCGAATGACGACGGCGCGGTAGTCGGCATTGGTACGCACGAGGTCGTGGTGGTTTCCCCCGGCAATTACTGTGCCATGCGGCGCGAACAGCACGCGGTCGCACCGGTCGAGTAGCAGCGGACTTGTCGTGAAGACGAGGGTGGCGTGACCACTGCGCTGTTCGCGCAATCGTTCGGCAATGCGAGCTTCGGTGTGTGCGTCAACGGCACTCGTGGGTTCATCGAGAATGAGCACCGGCGGCTGGGCCATGAGTGATCGAGCCAGACTCAGACGCTGTCTCTGACCGCCGGACAGCGTGCGTCCTCGCTCAGGCAGTTCCGCATCGTAGCCCGCGTGCACATCGGCAGGGTTGCCACCAAGTCCCTCGATCACATCGTCAGCGGCCGCAGCCCAGATTGCGGCAGGGAGTGCGGAACGGTCACTTCCGGGAACCACCAGAAGGTCGGCAAGCGAGCCCGAGAGGATCACTGGATCCTTGTCCTGCAAGATCACGACCGTACGCAATTCGTCGAGCGACAAGTCGGACAGGGGCGTACCTCCGACAGTCACGCGCGCCGAGCGTTCGCCGTAGCCCGCGAGGTGATCGGCAAGAATGCCCGTGACCCCGGGGTCGGAGCAGACAACGCCCACGAGTTCGCCCGCATTCACCGACACACCACTGTCGCTGTCGACCAGAGAGGGTGCGGATGTGAGTTCGGGGTGCGCGCCCGTTGATGTCGTCGGTTCCTCATCAGAGCGACCCAGCGACAGAATCGCGGTCACTCGGCGGGCAGCAACTCGTGCGCGGGTCCACTTGTCGGCTGTTTCAGTAATCGTGCGCAGGGGTAAAACAAGAAATGCTGTAAAGCCATAGAACGCAACGAGTTCACCGACGCTGAGAACGCCCTCAAGGGCGAGTCGCGCGCCGAGCCAGGTGATGAGTACGACGAAGAAGCCAGGAAGAAGAACCTGCAGTGCGTCGAGAGCCGAGCGAACCCGCGCGGTGGAGACCGCTGCTGTACGAAGCGACTGCGACGCCTGCCGGTACCGAGAAACGAAAAGCTGCTCACCGCCAATTCCACGCAATACGCGCAGACCACTGATGGTGTCTGCAGCGATGGCACTGGCCTCGCCGGACTTATGTCGTTGGAGTGATTCGCGTCGCTCGAGTGGGCGCAATAAAGGAAGGATTACCAGAGACAGCAGTGGCATTCCGATGAGAACGATCAGTCCCAGGGTGGGCGAGGCAAGAATCAACACGATGCCTACGCCGATGAACGCCACGATCGCGCCGGCGAAGCGCGCTGCGACATCGAATGCGCTGCCGATGCGCTCAACATCGGATGCTGTGACCGACACGACTTCGCCCGTCGAAATCTGGCGTGGAAGGTCGGCGCCGAGATCGCGTGCGCGGCGAGCGACGAGTTGCTGAATGCGCGAAGCAGCCGTAATCCAGTTGGCGACGGCCATCCGGTGGCGAAGAACTCCGGCGATCGCTTGTGCGATTCCCAGGATGAGTACGACGACGGCCCACAGTGCCACGGTCTGGGGTTGCTTGTTTGCTGCTGCTTGAACCCCGGCGCCGAGGGCGGCAGGAACCGCAGCCTGCGCACCCATCCAGAGCACTCCCCAGAGCATGCCCATGCCGAGTAGCCACGGTTGGCGGCGGGCGATCCACTTCAGTAGCGCATCGCCGGATGACAGATCGGGAACTCCCGGATCTGTTAACGGCAGGTCCCTCAGCGAGTGAGGGGAGCGGTGGGCAGTGGTGGTGTGCATAGCCCGTCCACGCTATCCGGGGTGGGAAATGCTCATCACGCCACCGCGTGTGCACTAGCCGAATTGGGCGAATTGCTCGGCTATCCGTCAGAGCGGGAGCACAATGAGTGCATGAGCGATACGACACCCCCGCCGCCGGATCCGACGCATCCGCCAACAGTGCCTCCTCCGCCCCCTGCTGCAGTTCCTCCTCCTCCGCCCCCTGCTGCATTGCCACCCCCGCCGCTGCCACCGATGCCGGGCGCTGTGACTCCAGGAGCGAGCTACAGCAGCGGAACGATGGCCTCGCAAACCACGAACGGGATGGCGATTGCGGCTCTGGTCTGCGGCATCTTGGGCATCGTGTCGTGTGGGTACACGTTCTTCGTGGCGCCAGTGCTGGCCATTATCTTCGGGGTCATCGCCAAGAAGCAGATCGCACAGCGTGCGCAGGCGGGTGCCGGATTGGCCACGGCAGGTCTGGTGCTCGGAATCATCGGTGTGGTCATCAGCGTGCTGATCATCTTGTTCTTCGTCTTGGCGGTGTTCAGCAGTTCGACGACCACGACCCCCTAGCAGCGTCAGTGGTCGGTTGTTGCTCGCGATAGGTTGGAAACCTCACGATTCCGCTCCGGAGGTACCCCGCGTGTCCGAGCATGATGTGGTGCTGGTCGTCGATTTCGGCGCCCAGTACGCCCAGCTAATCGCTCGACGCGTGCGCGAGGCGCGGGTGTATTCCGAGATTGTGCCGCACACCATCACCGCTGCAGAGATCGTTGCCCGCAAGCCATCGGCGGTGATTCTCTCGGGTGGTCCGTCGTCGGTGTATGCCGAAAACGCACCCCAGGTCGAGGCGGCTCTGTTCGACACGGGCATTCCTACGTTTGGCATCTGCTACGGCTTCCAAGCCATGGCGGCGGCCCTAGGCGGAACGGTCGAGCGCACGGGACTCAGCGAATTCGGTGGTACCTCGTTGCGTGTTCTCGACACGTCGTCGTGCTTGTTCAACGGGCTTCCGGCAGAGCAAACGGTGTGGATGAGCCACGGTGACTCGGTGACGGTTGCTCCGGTCGGATTCACGGTGAGCGCCGAAAGTGATGGTGCCCGGGTCGCAGCATTCGAGGATGGCGAACGGCGACTAGCCGGCGTGCAATTCCACCCCGAAGTGATGCACTCACAGCACGGGCAGTCCGTGCTTGAACACTTCCTGTTTGATCTCGCTGGCTGCCAGCCGTCGTGGACTACGGCGAACGTGATTGACGAGCAGGTCGCCGCGATTCGTGCGCAGGTGGGCGATGCGCGTGTGATCTGTGGACTCTCGGGCGGTGTCGACTCTGCAGTTGCCGCCGCAATGGTACACCGTGCGGTAGGCGACAATCTCACGTGCGTCTTCGTTGACCACGGATTGCTCCGAGCCGGAGAACGTGAGCAGGTTGAGCGCGATTACGTGGCAGCCACCGGAATTCGGCTCATCGTTGTCGACGCGGTCGATCGCTTCCTTGGCGAACTTGCCGGTGTAAGCGATCCGGAAACTAAACGCAAGACGATCGGACGGTTGTTCATTCGCGTGTTCGAAGATGCCGCTCGTGATTTGGTCAGTGAGGCCGGCGAAACGGGACAGAGTGTCGACTTCCTCGTGCAGGGAACCTTGTACCCCGACGTGGTCGAGAGTGGCGGGGGTACCGGAACCGCCAGCATCAAGAGTCACCACAATGTGGGCGGGCTTCCCGACGATCTTCAGTTCTCGCTCGTCGAGCCACTGCGCACTCTGTTCAAGGACGAAGTGCGCGCGGTGGGTGAGCAATTGGGATTGCCGGCCGAGATGGTGTGGCGCCACCCATTCCCAGGGCCTGGTTTGGCCATTCGCATTGTGGGGGCTGTCGATGCCGAGCGACTTGAGATCTTGCGAGCGGCTGACGCCATCGTGCGCGCCGAAACGTTAGCTGCCGGACTCGATCGTGACATCTGGCAGTTCCCCGTGGTGTTACTTGCCGATGTGCGTTCTGTTGGTGTGCAAGGCGATGGTCGTACCTACGGACACCCGATCGTGCTGCGTCCGGTGTCGAGTGAAGATGCAATGACCGCCGATTGGTCGCGACTTCCGTACGACGTGATCGCGCGCATTTCCACGCGCATCACAAACGAAGTGCGTGAAGTGAACCGGGTGGTGCTGGACGTGACGAGCAAGCCTCCCGGCACCATCGAGTGGGAGTAGAGCAAACGACGAAGGAGTGAGCGATGCTCCCGCTCCATGATTCCGAGTGGGAGTAGAGCAAGCGACGAAGGAGTGAGCGATGCTCCCGCTCCATGATCCCGAGTGGGAGTAGAGCAAGCGACGCACCGGCGAGTTCATCAGGTACGCGGCAAATGAGGGGTAGATAACCCGCTTAAGTGATGGACTCGCGGAAGTAGGGGCGCCCGTCGCTGCGCTCGACAAGGCCTCGACCGATCAACTCGAAGAAGGCTGGCGCTGGCGACGCACCGTCGAAGGTTGTGTCGGTTGACCAGTTCAAGACCTACATGACCGAGAAGTGCACCTGACACGCACACACGCCGCGCCGAGGCTGCCCGCTCTCCACGATGGTGAGCGGGTAGCCTCGATTCATGACTGTTGCTCAGAACATCCTGCTCATCTTGCACTTCATCGGACTCGCGAGCCTGCTCGGCGGGGTCATTGTGCAGATTCGCACCTCGCCTCGCGTTATCAACCGCGCGATCATGGACGGTGCGTTGTTGCAGTTGATCACAGGAATCTTGCTTGTCGGTGTGATTGAGATGCAGAAGGGCACCGAAGGCGCCGACATTCCAAACAATTCGGTGATCGGTATCAAGTTTGTCGTGCTGCTCATCATCACGGGGTTGGCATTCGTCAACCGATCAAAGGAGCAGATTTCAACGGCCGTGTGGGCAGCCATTGGGCTGCTCACCCTTTTCAACATCGTGATTGCCGTTGTTCCGGGCGCGGTACAAGGCGGCTGACCGCGTTAGAAACTCGTGCGCACCGTTTGAAACGATTCGGCCAGTCGACCCTCAGGTAGTCCTGCCTCGGCAGCGT
>Ga0194043_1000118_pt1 | contig 36934 bp, 39 predicted proteins | sample JunL4415m_MetaG_FD_161274 | JGI IMG/M metagenome (GOLD analysis project Ga0194043, IMG submission 161274) | Anoxic zone freshwater microbial communities from boreal shield lake in IISD Experimental Lakes Area, Ontario, Canada - Jun2016-L442-15m | ecosystem: Environmental > Aquatic > Freshwater >...
CGAACCCGTACGCCTTGCGGCAAGGCGGTTTAAGCGCCTCGTGTCTGCCGATTCCACCACCCGGGCGGGTGTTGAGCTGCCACTCAACGTCGACGGTTAGCCGCGTAAGTGTCGGTTAAACAACTCAAGAGTTCGCTGCCACGCCAACGCAGCGTGCTCAGGGTGAAAAACCTCGGGGCGGTCATCGTTGAAGAAGGCATGATTGCTGCCGGGGTAGTCGTACATGGTCGCGGCGCCTCCTGACGCTCTGATCGCTCCCACGTATTCGGCGATGCGCGCACCCGATGATTCTTCGTCGCTCTCGGCCTTGTGAATCATGGCTTCCTTGCCCGCGTAACGCGACCAGTCGGGCGCGTAGTCGGGCCACGGCATCGCGGGGTACAACGCGCTGGTGGCCGTGATGTGACGGTAAGCCGTAGGACCTAGGAGGGCGAGTCCACCTCCCATGCAAAAGCCGAGGCACCCAATTGACTCACCGGTGACGTCGTCGCGGGTGAGGAGGTACTCAGCAGCGCCGGCAATATCGTCGGCCGCTGCAGTGACTGCTAAGCCGCGCATCAACTTTCCGGCCTCATCAGGTTCGGTGGCGGTCGCCCCTCGGTAGTGATCGGGCGCCAGCGCGACAAAACCGGCCTCGGCAAGGCGATCGGCCACATTCTGGATGTGAGGTACTAGGCCCCACCACTCCTGAATGACCACCACACCAGGTCCGGAACCGGACGCTGGCACGGCAAGGTAGCCGCTGCACTGACCGCCAAAGGAAGCAAACCGCACAATGTCACCCATGAGGGAAGAGTAACTACTGGCAGGTGGTGCTCGACGCGACCACCGGCTTCTGCTCAACTGAAATGTCGCTGGGATCGGTGGCAGACGACGAAGGCACCGGCACGGCGGGGTCGACAACATTCTTGAAATCTGCACCCACCGTGACTTCGAACGCCGAACCCTGTCCGGGTACACCAATCAGGTAGGCGTCGGGGAAGGCCCGCACCATCGTGGCCAACTGAGCCGCATTGGCGGGGTCGAAGCGAATGTACGTGGGGCCAGCTGGCTCAAGGGGTGACTTCCCAGGGGTTCCGGCGAGGGTGAAGCCAATGGCGGCCAACTGCTCAGCGGTAGCCGTGGCCACGCCACCTGATCCCGAACCGTTGAGCACCTTCACTTGAATACCGTTAGGGTCCACGCCGCCTGCAACGACCTCAATGGGCGTCGGCACCGATGTGAACGACTTGCCGATTGTAATGACGAAAACCTTGCTGCCGTCGTTGGTAGGAATGAACTCGGCATCGGGGAAGGTGGCGACCATGGTTGGCAACGCGGCCACCTGGCTTGCCGGGTAATGAATGACCGTCTTCGCCTTGTCGCTGCCCGTTGCTGATCCGGCCGGCGCGACAAGTTTGAAGCCCGCAGCCTGCAATTGAGCCGAGGCTTCTTTACCCGCTCCGGTCGTTCCTGAGCCGTTGAGCACCTTCACTTCAATCGCCTCGGGCGATGAGGGAGCGACCGCACCTGATGCGGGCGTCTTGCCCGACACGATCAGTCCCTCATCCTTGATGATGGCGTTGAAGATCTTCTTGGAGCCTTCTGACTTCCAGGTGACGTATCCCCCCTTACCCGTTTCAGGATCAGTGAAGTTGTCATCGGCAATCGGCAGGCTCGCGAATTCAATCTGATCGAGTTTGATGCCAGCAAACTTGGTGGCGAGGGCGAGAATCTGACCGCGACCAAGTGAGTCATCGACTTGCAGGCTTTCGGCAGCAGCGGACACGAACGAGTCGAGTCGGAGTGGATTGGTGACGATGCCCAAACTCGTGGCCTTCTTGAGCAATCCCGCCATGAACTGCTGCTGGCGCTTCTGGCGACCAAAGTCCGTTCCGACGTGTCGGGCCCGCACGAAACTCAGCGCCATGACGCCCTTAATGGTCGAACGGCCAGCCGGCAGGTCGAGCGCGGTGTACTTGGGGTTGTCTTTGATCGGCTCAGCCAGGCACACCTCGACGCCATCAACCGCGTCGACCATGCCCATAAATCCCAAGAAACTGACACCCACGAAGTGGTTAATCGGAATTCCGGTGGCCTGCTCAACGGTGCGCACCAACAACGACGCGCCACCCAACGTGTACGCGGCGTTGATCTTGTCGTGATGCGCCTTGTGCACGGTCCCGTCAGAATCCTTGTACTCAGGAATAGTGACCAGAGAGTCACGCGCCAAACTCACCACAGTGACGTGCTTGGCATCGCGGCCGATGTGCACGACCATGATGGTGTCGGTCTGATTGCCGTAGTCGGCGTGACCGAGGTGCCACTGCGCTTCCTGCTCGCGCGTGAGACCTTCGCGGCTGTCGATTCCGGCCACGAGCACGTTCATCGGTTCGAGGCTGACCCCTGTTTCATCGGAATTCGCGCCAGTACCCATCAGAGACGACACCACGGACACTCGCGAGATTTTGGAGTCATAGCGCCGCGCCGCTGCGTAACCGCCCACGCTGACAACCAGCACAGCGGCAGCCGCTACCGCCGAAATTGAGCGCAGTACACGGTGCCTCTTCGGCGGCGTGGATGAAGTCATGACACCGATATTCTAACCCGACGAGCCGAACTCAACCGCATGCCTGTGTATGGGTTCGGTACGTGTCAGGCAATGCTCCAGCAGATTCCGTCAAGAATGTCGGTTTCGCTCACAGTGAGTGACGAAACTCCCGTGCGATCGACAATGCGTCTGAGTACGAGAGCACCTGCGCCAATCACGTCGACCCGCCCGGGATGCATCACGGCAAGCGCGGCACGCTGCTGACGTGTCATCGCGAGGAGTTCGTCACTGAGCGTACGCACGGCGTCGGCCGGAAGGGTGCTGGCGTGAATGGCATCGGAGTCGTACTCGGCCAAACCAAGGTGGAGGGCCGCCACAGTGGTGACCGAACCCGCGACCCCGACTAGCGACGCGATTGCGTCAAGATCGACGTGTTTGGCCGCCTCATCGATCGCTCGATCGATATCGGACGCGGCCGCCTGAATCTCCTCGACTGTGGGCGGATCTGAGCGCAAGTGACGTTCGGTCATCCGCACGCACCCCACGTTGACTGACCACGCTGATTCCAGGGACTCAGTGCCGCGTACAAATTCCGTTGATCCGCCGCCAATGTCGACGACCACCACGGGCGCCACGAGGGTCGGTAAACCTCGAACGGCGCCGGTGAACGACAGTGCTGCTTCCTCGGCTCCGGGGATGACTTCCGGATCAACCCCGAGTCGCTCGCGAACCCCGGCGACAAATTCATCGCGGTTGCTCGCGTCTCGCGACGCCGACGTGGCGACGAAACGCACTGTTTGCGCGCCAAGATCGGCAATCACTCGCGCGTACTCGTCGCACGCAGCGAAGGTGCGTTCTAATGCTTCGGGAGCCAAACGCCCCGTGCGATCGACATCCTGCCCCAAACGAACAATCACCATGCGGCGGTCGAGATCGACCAACGTTCGGGCGGTCTGGTCGACGTCAGCGACCAAGAGTCGAATGGAGTTCGTGCCGCAGTCGATGGCCGCAACTCGCTGAGTCATGCATCCTCTTCCTGTTCGGGTAGTGACACACAGCATCCCGCTGCGCCCCATTCGGGTAACAGGTCGAGCGCACGATCGCCGATGGGGTTGACTCCCGGACCCGCCGCGAGGGCATGCGCCACCAGAACATGCAGGCACTTCACCCGGCTGGGCATTCCACCCGCTGAGATGCCGGCGATCTCCGGAACAGTGCCCAGTGCCTCACGATCGGCAATGTACGCCTCGTGGGCACGTTGGTAGGCCTCAGCGATCTCCGGTTCGTCAAGGAGCGCTTCGAACTCGCGCATGCGCCCGGTGGCTTCGAGGGTACCGATGGCACCCGTCGCGCGCGGGCAGGTCAGGTAATACACCGTCGGAAATGGGGTTCCATCGGGCAATCGCGGTTCGGTTGTGACCACGTCGGGCAGACCGCAGGGGCACCGATGCGCCACCTCGTGGACACCCCGTGCGCGGCGGCCCAGTTGCGAGGAGACGGCCGCCAGATCTTCCGTGCTAGCGGGCATCAGCCGTCGGACCGCGTCACGGTGCGCCAAAGTCGCGAATACCAAGGGGAAGAATCTGCGGCGCCAGCCCCTGCAGCGGACTTGTCCGGCCTGATGACAACAAAGGGCATCTCGCCCGGGAACGCCATGTGGAGTCGGCTTCGCCCCTGCGCCGCGATGAACGCCGGATCCTGCCAGCGACCGCGCATGGCCGTCAGCGAGTCAATGCTCGATTGCGTGGCAACCGTGCGCGTGGTCAAGTCTGCGATGCGATCACGCTGTTGAAGGTATTCGCGAACTGGAAGGGCTAGCGACAGCACGAGCGCCAGAATAACCAACGCAACAATGACAGCGCGCCCGGTGACAGACGAAAGGGACTCACGCTCAAAGCCTTCAGTCGTGACACCTTCAGGCGTTACAGCGCGTCCCGACAGGGAAGTGGTCGGCACTCCCCCATTGTGCGCTGCCGAGGCCAGCAAGACGAGTCGGCACGCCGAAAGGGCTAGCCAGCGAATCGAGGGAATGAACTCGCGCCCGCGTAACGAGCGGCGTCGTCCAGCTCTTCCTCGATGCGCAGCAACTGGTTGTACTTGGCCACACGCTCGCTGCGAGCAGGGGCACCGGTCTTGATTTGGCCGCAGTTCGTGGCCACCGCAAGATCGGCAATCGTGGTGTCTTCGGTTTCGCCACTGCGGTGACTCATCATGCATCGGTAACCGCTGCGGTGCGCGAGATCAACAGCATCGAGGGTCTCGGTGAGAGTTCCGATTTGATTGACCTTGACCAACAGCGCATTGGCGGTGCCCTCGTTGATACCGCGAGCGATTCGCTCAGGGTTAGTGACGAAGAGGTCGTCACCCACCAGTTGCACGCGGTCGCCGAGTGCATCGGTGATGTGCTTCCAGCCGCTCCAGTCGTCCTCGTCGAGGGGGTCTTCAATCGACACCAGCGGGAAGTCGCTGACGAGTGACTCGTAGTAGGCGGTCATCCACTCGGCCGACCGGTGGGCGCCTTCGAACAGATAGCCCTCAGCGCTGTGAAATTCAGTAGCAGCAACGTCGAGTGCCAGAGCAATGTCGCGGCCCAGGGTGAGGCCGACGCCGGCCACCGCTTCCGCGATGAGTTCGAGAGCCGCGCGGTTACTGGGCAGGCTCGGGGCGAATCCGCCCTCGTCGCCGAGTCCGGTCGCATAGCCGGCCTTCTTCAGCACCGACTTCAACGAGTGGTAGACCTCGGTGCCCTGTCGAAGACCTTCGCGGAATGAAGCCGCGCCGATCGGGGCGATCATGAATTCCTGAATGTCGACGTCGGTGTCGGCGTGCGCACCACCGTTGAGAATGTTCATCATCGGAACGGGCAGCAAGAATGCGTTCGGGCCGCCGACGTAGCGAAAGAGTGGCAGATCGGCTGACTCAGCCGCAGCGCGCGCGACGGCGAGCGAGACACCAAGAATCGCGTTAGCACCGAGGCGGGCCTTGTTGGGCGTGCCATCGAGGTCGATCATCGCCTGGTCGATCAGGCGCTGTTCGGTGGCGTCGTAGCCGAGCACCTCATCGGCAATTTCGCCCTCAATTGCCTCGATTGCCCGCAGCACGCCCTTGCCGTTGTACCGCTCTTCTCCGTCGCGCAGTTCGACCGCCTCGAAGGCGCCTGTGGATGCACCTGATGGAACCGCGGCGCGCGCCACGGCGCCATCACTGAGGCCGATCTCCACTTCGACGGTGGGATTTCCGCGGGAATCAAGAATTTCGCGGGCGATGAGGGCTTCGATGATGGCCATGCGGGTGCTCCCCTATGCAGCGGACGGAGTTTTTAGCCTAGCGGTGAGCGTGCTGCGTCCGTCGAGTGCCTTGCGCGAGTTCATCAGTTACGCGGCCTAATTGCCACACTTAAGCCGCACAAGTGATGGACTCGCGGAAAAGTGTGGACGCTTTAGTCGCTCAAACCCTCGGCGGTACGAATGCGGGCACGCTGCTGGCGCACTGCGACGCGTAATGCTGCCTCAGCATCAACTCCGCGCTTGTCGGCGGCCTCAACCAGTGCCAGTAGGTAGCCGCCGAATTCGTCATCGCCGAGCGAGTCGAGGGCGACCTGAGCCTCATTGCGGACTTGCTCTGTTGCGACCGGCACATCGAGCCCGCCGTGACGAGCACGTCGAGTCAACTTCGCCGCGAGAAGCAACGCAGGAAGCGCATCTGGCACGCCGTCGGTGACCGACTCACGGCCCTTCTCAACCGCCTTCATCGCCTGCCACGTGGATTCAACATGGGCTGCCGAATCAGCCGTGTCATCACCGAAGACATGGGGGTGACGGGAGAGAAGTTTGTCAACGATTCCCTGCGCCACATCGTCAATCGAGAACGGTGCCTCAGCGGATTCCTCCGCAATGCGCGAATGGAAGACCACTTGTAGAAGAACGTCGCCGAGTTCTTCACGTAATGCGACACGGTCGTCCAACTCGATCGCCTCAACCGCTTCGTACGACTCCTCGATGAGGTACTCGACCAGACTGCGATGCGTCTGTTCGGCGTCCCACGGGCAACCGCCGGGTGAGCGCAGGGTGTTCATCACCCGAATCAGTTCGAGTAACGGCTCGCCCGTGGGCTCGACACTCACAGTGTCGTCGATCAGCCCGCCGACTGCACTGCAGCCGCCTCGGCTGCTCTGGCTGCCGGCTCAGAGATGTCGTTGGGCGGAGGCACCACATTGAGTTGCGCACCTGACCACTGGCCGAAGCGCGGACTCACCGAGACCCCTAGGTCATGTGAGACCGTGTCAAGTAATGCTCCAGCTGCCGTGGAGCCCACGGTTTGGTCACCCTTACCGAACTTCTGAACCAAACCTTGGTAGAGCAGGTTGGTGCGGGCAAACGATTGAACCTGCGAGGGCGCTACGCCGTACTGAGTGGCCAGACTCGACTCGAGTGCGTCGAGGCCACCTTGCGCGGCGGCCTTGCTGATCAACTCGCTGATCTGAGAGTCGGTTACCGTGATGCCTTCACGTGCTGCCGCCTCGTCGATGACCTTGCCCTGAATGAGCAACGAGATGACGTCGCGGTTGACCTTGGGGTCGTTGGTGCCAGCCTGGCCGATGGCGGCGCGCACTTCCTCGGCGTACGTGGCAACCGTGCTATCGCTGATTCCTTCGCCGCCCACGACGGCGGCGGCGCCGGATTGAGCCGTCGAACTGCAGGCACCGAGGGTGAGCACAGCGGCGACAGCAACGGCAGGAAGCGCGATCAGGCGCAGTCGTCGTGACCGGGTGCGGACGGGGCTGTTCATGGCTCTCCCTTGCGTTCAACTGGCCGGCGCAGAGGCCGGTTGGTCGGTCAGCACGTTCGCGACCAGATCACGTGCCCACGTGAGCAACTCCCGGTCGACGAGGGGAGTTCCGCCCACGCGCGCGGTTGTTGGCCGCGGCACAAGAATCGTACGGGTCGCCGGCTTGATGAGGGTGCCCGGGTACAGGCGCGTCAGGCGCAACTGACGACTCTCAGCGAGTTCAACCGGATGCAATCGAATATGTGGGCCAGCCGCGACGACATCGGCCAGACCAGCAGCGCGCGCCAGTACACGGAAACGCGCAACTTCGAACAACGTGGCTACCGCTTCTGGCAGGGCGCCGTAGCGGTCAACGAGTTCTTCGGCCACCGCGTCGAGGGCCGCGTCGTCAACGGCATCGGCGATGCGGCGATAGGCCTCGAGTCGCAACCGTTCACTCGGGATGTAGTCGTGAGGAATGTGCGCATCGACGGGCAGTTCGACCGTCATTTCGGTGAGCTCCGCAGTGGTTCCACCAGTGAATTCCTGCAAAGCCTCACCCACGAGCCGCACGTAAAGATCGAATCCGACGTCGGCGATATGACCACTCTGTTCACCGCCAAGCAGGTTTCCGGCGCCGCGAATCTCAAGATCCTTCATCGCCACGGCCATTCCCGACCCAAGGTCGGTGTGCTGAGCGATCGTCGAGAGTCGATCGTGCGCCATCTCACTCAACGGGCGATCGGCGGGATAGAGGAAGTACGCGTACGCACGTTCACGTCCGCGGCCCACACGCCCTCTCAACTGGTGCAGCTGGCTCAGGCCGAACACATCGGCCCGATCAAGGATCAGCGTGTTTGCGTTGGCAATATCCAGACCAGACTCGACGATGGTCGTACACACAAGAACGTCGAATCGCTTCTCCCAGAAGTCGACGATCACTTGCTCAAGTGCGCCTTCACCCATCTGCCCATGCGCCACCGCGATGCGCGCTTCAGGAATGAGTGCGGCGAGCTTGGTTGCCGTGCGATCAATCGAATCAACGCGGTTATGAACGTAGAAGACCTGGCCTTCGCGCATCAACTCGCGGCGAATGGCTGCCGACACCTGCCGGTCGTCGAAAGGTCCAACGAAAGTGAGCACGGGGTGACGTTCTTCTGGCGGCGTCTGAATCAGCGACATTTCTCGAATGCCCGTGATCGACATTTCCAGAGTGCGCGGAATTGGCGTGGCCGACATCGTGAGCATGTCAACGTCGGTGCGCAATGCCTTGAGATGCTCCTTGTGCTCAACTCCGAAACGCTGTTCCTCGTCGACAATGGCCAAGCCGAGATCTTTGAATCGTACGTCGGCTGACAGTAGGCGGTGGGTTCCGATCACCACGTCAACTGTGCCGTCAGAGACTCCTTCGAGTACCGCTGCAGCTTCGCGGGTCGACTGGAATCGCGACAGCGCCGCAACCTTCACCGGGAAGCCCGCGTAGCGCTCACTAAACGTCGCGTAGTGCTGTTGCACCAACAGAGTCGTCGGAACGAGCACCGCCACCTGCTTACCGTCTTGCACCGCCTTGAAGGCCGCGCGCACTGCTATTTCGGTCTTGCCGTATCCGACGTCGCCAGCGATGACGCGATCCATCGGTATCGACTTCTCCATGTCAGCTTTGACTTCGTCAATCGAGGCCGCTTGATCAGGTGTTTCGACGTAAGGAAAGGCATCCTCAAGCTCGCGCTGCCACGGGGTATCGGGGCTGAATGCAAAGCCTGGACTCGACATGCGTGCGGCGTAGAGTCGTACAAGTTCGGCCGCGATCTGGCGCACCGCCTTGCGCGCGCGCCCCTTCGCTTTCTGCCAATCAGCACCACCGAGTCGATGCAGCGTCGGCGCCTCGCCACCGACGTAACGCGTCACGAGATCGAGTTGGTCGGTCGGCACGTAGACGCGGTCGCCAGGTTGCCCTCGCTTACTCGGCGCGTACTCGATCACGACGTACTCGCGCGTCGCACCGCCGACCGTTCGCTGCACCATCTCGATGTAGCGCCCCACGCCGTGGTGTTCGTGCACGATGTAGTCGCCGGCGGCCAGAGTCAGCGGATCGATCGTGCGCCGACGTCGCGCGGGCATCCGGCGCATGTCTTTGGTCGAGGTGCGTTGTCCAGCAAGGTCGGACTCGGTCATCAACACAAGGTGAGCCCGGTCGGCGATGAATCCGTGTTCGACCGTGGCAGTGGTCACCGCCACAACCCCCGGTTCCGGAATCGCCTCAAGCGGGATCTCGGTGCGAGCCGGAATGTCGAGTTCGCCGCATTCTTCGGCAATACGCTGCGCCGCGCCCGCACCTTCGGCCACCAGCACCACGCTGTAACCATCTGCCATCAGCGCCGCAGCATCACGTAAGCCGGCTTGTACATCACCGAGGTACTGCGGAACGGGACGGGCCGCCATCGCCGTCGCCGATCCTGTCGGCGCGTCGAGTTCGGAATCGTCGACGCCGAGCGGGTCATCGAGCCCGAACGGGCTGACCGACCACCACGACAGACCCACCGACTGCGCTGCCTCGCGCACCTCCGAGAGATCGCGGTAGGCACTGCGCCCGAGATCAACCGGTGTGCTGTTGCCGACCGCGGCGTTGTGCCAGGACGCCTCAAGGAATTCCTGGCTCGTGGCGACCAGTTCGTGAGCGCGCGTTCGAATGCGTTCGGGGTCGCACACCACCACGATTGATCGCGAGTCGACCGCATCGGTGAGCAGGTCGAGCCCGTCGGCCAGCACTGGAGCCAACGCTTCCATGCCCTCAACGTGCATGCCTTCGGCGATACGCGACAGCAAGTCAGCCAGATCGTCACGCTCAGGCGCCAACGCAGCCGCACGCGCTCTCACCGCATCGGTGAGTAACAGCTCACGACAGGGTGTGGCCCAGACTCCTTCCGGGGATTCGCCCAACGACCGCTGATCAGCGACCGCGAACCACCGAACCTCATCAACCTCGTCACCCCAGAACTCAACGCGCTGCGGGTGCTCTTCTGTCGGAACGAACACGTCAAGGATTCCGCCGCGCACAGCGAACTGACCGCGTCGGTCGACCAAATCGACTCGCGCATATCCTCGCTCGGAAAGCGTGCGCACCGCATCGTCGAGCACCACCTGATCGCCCTGTCGAAGAATGACTGGCTCAACATCACCGATGCCGCTGACAATCGGCTGCAGGAGTGCGCGGACGGGGGCCACCACAACGCGAATGACGCCTTCCTCGTCGTGTGCGTCGCCAGGGTGACGAAGTCGGCGGAGAACCGCGGTGCGTCGACCCACCGTGTCGACTCCCGGCGAGAGGCGCTCGTGCGGCAGCGTCTCCCACGCGGGAAATTCCACCACCGACTCCGCCGGCAGCAACGAACGCAACGCCGTTACGAGGTCCTCTGACTCTCGACCGGTCGCAACAACAGCGAGTACGGGACGCCCCGCCCCTTGACGGGAATCGGCAAGGGCGGCGATCACGAAAGGCCGGGCAGCACCGGGCGCAGTGAGACTGTGTTCTGTGACGGCATCGGTGCGGGCGAGCCGCACTGCCTCGGCCACCGCAGGATCCTGTGTGAGCGAGCCAAGCAATGGTGAGAGCGACATCTACAGTCCTGAGTCGACGACTGCGGCACGCAGGATGTCTGCGAGTGCCGGATGACACACGAAGCCAGAGCCGATCAGCGGAGCGGCACGGTTGTACTCGAAGCCAATTCCGGGCACGTCGCCCACGGCGAATCCTTGATGTGATGCGACAGCAAACGGCGCCGCCGCATCCCACTCTTTGAGCCCACCGGTAAAGAGATAGGCCACAGCTTTTCCCACCAGCACTTCATCGACCTTGGCCCCCACCGAGCCCACTCGTGCAAGTTCGAACGATGCGTGGCGATGACCGGCATCGTGCAGCGCAACGGTCATTCGCTCGATGACAACATCAAGACCAGGTGGCAAGTAGTTACGCGAAATCGCGAGCGTCAGCGGGCCGTCCAGGTTGACTGAAGGCGTAGGTAACACTGCATCATCCGTGCACCACACGCGCTCGCGGTCAGGTAACGCGATGCACGCTGCCGTGAGTTCTCCTGCACCGTCAGCGGTTCGTTCCCACAGGGCCACATGCACCGCGAATTCATCACGCGCCGTGCGGTACTCGGCCGTGCCGTCGAGCGGATCGACGATCCAGACGCGATCGCACCCGACTCGCACACCATCGTCGGGCGCCTCTTCCGACAACACGGCATCGCCAGGACGAGCCGCTGCCAACCGTTGGAGAATCAGGGCGTTGCTGCGTCGGTCAGAGTCATCGCCCAAGGCGCGCTGCTCAGCGACGGAAGCATCGCTCGTGAGATTGTGCTCGGACCGAACCTCGACCAGCAGTTGGGCCGCCTCGACAGCAATTCGCTGGGCCAGTTGGGAGTCGGTTTCCTGATACTCAGTCATTGAAACGATTCTGCACGACCTCGAGCCCGTCGACCACGAGGGTCTCGATTGCATCACTCGCACGCGCCACCAACGGCTCTAATTCACGTCGCTCAGTGCTGCCGAATGGACGCAGCACAAATGCGGCAGGGTCTTGGCGACCCGGCGGACGACCAATTCCAAAGCGCACACGGTAGAAGTCGCCGGTATCGAGTGAGCGACGCAGCGACTTCAACCCGTTGTGCCCGTTGTCTCCCCCGCCCAGTTTGCACCGCAGTGAACCGAACGGGAGATCAAGCTCATCGTGAACCACGATGATGCGATCGGCCGGCACCTTGGCGAAATCAGCAGCAGCCTTCACCGGGCCACCCGACTCGTTCATGTACGAACGAGGCACGAGCAACTCAACACGCTCACCACCGATACGCACATCAGCGGCCGACGCATGCGCGCGACGATGCTTGGCCAAACTCGACGAATACCGACTCGCCAGAGCCTCGACGACCATGGCGCCGATGTTGTGGCGCGTGGCTGAGTACTCCGGACCCGGATTTCCGAGCCCGACCACCAACCACGGTGACGAGGTCACGCGGAAGGTCAGCCCTCGTCTGAGGACGGCGCGGCACTCTCGGCGGCGGAAGCACTTGCTGCTGCAGCACCAGCAGCGTCGGCAGCATCTTGAGCGTCAGCGGCGGCGTTGGCGGCCTCAGCCTGAGCAACCTGAATCGCCTTGACTTCCTCAATCGCTTGATCAATGGCCTTCGACGGGGACACTCCCGAATCAACGGCCGACTGTGCATGCTCAGCGACGGTCATCGGGTCGAGTCCGGCCTCAATGGCGGCTTCCTCAGCGAGCCCGATGAGACGGGCCTCGGCCTCACGTTCGCGCACCTCAGCGGCGCTCAGCAGCACCAAGTCGACGTGCTCAATGATGCGGCGCACCGGGTCGCGCTGAATCTGACGAGGAGCAGCGGTGATCGTCTCGGCACCCTCGACTACAACGTCAAGCACCACGCGGGGCTTGACCAGCGCGAGGTTGAGTTCGTGAGCCGGAAGCGACACGTGCCGCACGTCGGACTCGTGGCCGTAGATGACAGCAGGAACAAGTCCGCGAGCACGCAGCTTGCGAGCGGCGCCCTTGCCAAAGTCGTCGCGGACGACGGCGATGATGGAAACGTTGGTCATGGTGAACTCCTGAAACGGCCGGTGGTGCGGGGCTCGGGAGGCACGCCGCTAACGGCTACCGCGTCGATCACGCGCCTTGTCGCACCAGTAACCGCGGGCGCCTCGCCGAGGAATCGGATGAAGTCTACCCCGAGAAACGAACTAGTCGAACAGGCGGGTGACTGAGCCGTCGGTGAAGACTTCGCGAATAGCCGTCGCGATCAGCGGCGCGATCGGCAGCACCGTGAGGGTGGGGAAGCGGCGCGACGCGGGAATCGGAAGCGAATCGGTGCAGACGACTTCAAGGATGCGCGAGTTGGACAGCCGATCGACTGCAGGGTCACTGAAGATTCCGTGCGTGGCCATGACGATGACTCCGGCTGCACCGTTGTCGTAGAGAGTCTCGGCCGCCTTGGCGATGGTGCCGCCCGTGTCGATCATGTCGTCGACGATGACGCACATGCGGTCTGCCACGTCACCGACCACTTCGAAAACACGAACCTCGTTGGGCACATCGGGATCGCGGCGCTTGTGAATGATGGCCAGCGGCGCACCCAGCACGTCGGTCCAGCGCTCGGCCACTCGCACCCGGCCAGCGTCGGGCGACACCACGGTGATGCGCGACGTCTCGTAGTTGGCCTTCACATGGGCGGCCAGCATCGGAAGGGCGAACAGGTGGTCGACGGGGCCGTCGAAGAATCCCTGAATCTGCGAGGTGTGCAGATCAACTGCCATGAGTCGGTCGGCGCCGGCTGCCTTGAAGAGGTCGGCCATGAGGCGTGCGGTGATTGGCTCGCGTCCACGGTGCTTCTTGTCTTGGCGGGCATATCCGTAGAAGGGTGCAATTACGGTGATGCGCTTGGCCGAGGCGCGTTTGAGCGCGTCGACCATGATCAACTGCTCCATGATCCAGGTGTTGATGGGATCGGTGTGGCTCTGCAGCACGAACGCGTCGCAGCCTCGAACTGACTCAAGGAACCGAACGAAAATCTCGCCATTGGCGAAATCATAAGCAGACGTGGGCGTGAGCTCCATGTCGAGTTCCTTGGCCACCTCTTGCGCCAACTCCGGATGTGACCGCCCTGCAAAAAGCATCAGCTTCTTCGCCGGCGAGACGGTCAATCCGCTCATGACTCTCCTTCAGGGGTGGACTGCTCAGAATGATCCTGCCGCGCCCGTTCCGACGCCTCTGCGGCGGGGCTACCTGAACGCTTGCGTTCAACCCATCCGTCGACATTGCGCTGGCGCGCCCGGCCAACCGCCATCGCGCCTGCCGGCACGTCTTCGGTGATGACTGAGCCTGCCGCTGTGTACGCCCCATCGCCGATGGTGACCGGCGCCACCAGCATGGTGTCGCTTCCGACCCGCACGTGGTTGCCGACCACCGTGCGGTGTTTGGTGACACCGTCGTAGTTGACGAACACCGTCGCCGCGCCAATATTGGTGCCCTCGCCAACCTCGGCATCGCCGACATACGACAGATGCGGAACCTTAGATCCACGGCCGATCTGCGAGTTCTTGATTTCGACGTAAGCTCCGGCTTTCGCACCTTCACCGAGCCGCGCGTTGGCGCGCAAGTAGGTGAACGGCCCTACGGTCGCGTCTTCGCCAATAACGGCGTATTCGCAGTGACTACGCACCACACGTGCGCCAGCGCCCACTTCGCAGGCGACGAGGGTGGTGTCAGGCCCGACGACCGCGTTCTCGGCGATCAACGTCGGTCCGAGAAGAATCGTTGAAGGATGCAAGACCGTGTCGCGCGCGATCTCAGCATCAACATCGATCCACGTTGTGGCCGGATCGACAATTGTCACACCGGCACGCATCCAGCCCACATTGATGCGATCACGCATGACGCGCGCACATTCCGCGAGTTGCACGCGGTCGTTGATTCCGAGGATTTCTTCTGCCTCGTCGACTGCGTACGCGCCGACGACAGCGCCATCGGAGCGCGCAATTCCGAGCACATCGGTGAGGTACTCCTCGCCTTGCACATTGTCGGTCGTGATGCGGCTCAGCGCCGAAATCAACAGCGCACTGTCGAAGACGTATGTTCCGGAATTGACTTCAGTGATTCGTAACTGCTCATCCGTCGCGTCGCGGTGTTCGACAATCGACGAGACGTCGCCCGACGCATCTCGCACGATGCGTCCGTATCCCGTGGGGTCGTCAAGGTGAGCTGAGAGCACCGTTGCCGCTGCGCCTCGGGCCACATGCTGGTCAACCAATGCTTCAAGGGTGGTGCCGCGCACCAGAGGTGCATCGCCGGCGAGGACAAGCACCGGACCATCTAGTAAGGCTGGGTCATGTCCCTGGGCCGCGAGTTGCTCTAGGCATACGCGCACCGCGTGGCCCGTTCCACGCTGCTCGGCCTGAACCGTGATGAGGGTGCCTGGTTCGTGGGTGGTGAGGTATTCGGTGACGCGCTCACCTTGATGACCGACGACGACCACGACGGCCTGTGGCTCGGTATGGGCCACCGAATGCAGCACATGCCCAAGCACCGGTCGACCGGCAACGGGGTGAAGAACCTTGACGAGCGAGGACTTCATTCGGGTGCCCTCACCCGCCGCGAGCACGATGGCCAAAGCAGGACGGGTCACGCCTCGCAGCGTACCGACCTCACGAACGCGACGCGCCGGGGATGCTCCGATCGGTCGCGCCCCTTCTCCCGCGAGCCCAGCCCCTCTGGCCACCGAGGGCGTGCGGAAGCGCGCTCGGTCTAGCTCCCCGCCGAGGGCTCGAACCTCGACTAACGGCTCCAAAGGCCGTTGTGCTGCCGATTACACCAGCGGGGATAGCACCCCCATCCTGCCAAGTCCGATTTCGAGAGTTCATCTGACCACCAACCACGCATGAGTTGCCTACCTACGATTGCGTAGGTTACGGTGGCGTAACCAGTCAAGCGAAAGGCTCCCCATGACCACCAGCCCCGATGTCGGAACAGTGACGACACCTCCCGACGCCGTCATCTCCGACACGCTTGGTAACGCTGAGCGCACCATCATCGTGGCCTTCATCACGATTCCCCTGCTCGCTGTGCTGATGGCGATACCGGTGGCGTGGGGCGGCTGGCTCAGTTGGACCGACGCGATTCTTGCGCTGGTCTTCTACGTGATCGCCGCAGTCGGAATCACCGTCGGCTATCACCGACTCTTCACACACGCGTCATTCAAAGCGAATCGGCCCCTTCGCGTCGCATTGGCACTCGCCGGAACGCTCGCACTGCAAGGACCAGTCATCCGCTGGGTTGCCGACCATCGCAAGCATCACGCATTCAGCGATGCCGAAGGTGATCCGCATTCACCGTGGAAGTACGGAACGGGCGCCCGCAATGTGGCGAAGGGATTGCTCTGGGCCCACATCCTCTGGCTGTTCGATGAGCAACAAACGCCGCACCAGAAGTACGCGCCTGACCTCATGCGCGACCCCGACCTGGTACGCATTTCCAAACTTTTCATGCCAATCGGCTCGCTGAGCCTGATCCTTCCCGCCGTACTCGGTGGCCTTATCACCCATTCATGGATGGGCGCACTGACTGCTCTCTTCTGGGCCGGACTCGTACGTATCGCCCTCATTCACCACGTCACGTGGTCAATCAATTCGATCTGCCACGTGTGGGGCAAGCGCCCCTTCATCACGCGCGATAAGTCCGGAAACGTTGCGTGGCTGGCCATGTTCAGTCTCGGTGAGTCATGGCACAACTGGCACCATGCCGAGCCAACCTCCGCCCGGCACGGCGTCTTGCGATTTCAACTCGACCCCAGCGCTCGCATCATCCGTTGGCTAGAACTCAGCGGTTGGGCACGCGACGTGAAGTGGCCGCGGCCAGAACGCCTTGCTGCCAAACGTGTACGCGTCGACGCCGCCTGACATGGCAGACTCACCTGTTATGAGCGAACGCGTTCGGATGACAGGCAGCGAACGGCGCGAGCAACTCATCGTCGTCGGCCGTTCACTCTTCGCCGAAAAGGGCTTCGAGGCAGTCTCTATCGAGGAGATCGCGTCTTCGGCGAAGGTTTCCAAACCCGTTGTGTACGAACACTTCGGCAGCAAGGATGGCCTCTACGCCGTCATCGTCGACCGTGAGATGACCAAGCTGATGACCATGATCACCTCAGCACTGACAGCCGGTCATCCACGGGCGCTACTAGAACAGGCCGGAATGGCCCTCTTCGACTACATCGAAACGTCGACCGACGGATTCCGAGTACTCGTAAGAGACTCGCCTGTCAGCGCCACCACCGGAAACTTCGCCAGTCTCATCCTTGACGTGGCCACACAGGTCGAGTACCTCCTCGCCAACGAGTTCGAGGCGCGCAAGTTCAATCCCAAACTCGCGCCCATGTACGCACAGATGCTGGTGGGCATGGTGGCACTGACCGGACAGTGGTGGCTCGACTCGCGCAAGCCACGCAAGGAGGAAGTGGTCGCCCACGTCGTGAACCTAGCGTGGAACGGGCTAGGCCATCTTGAGCCCAAGCCGGTCATCGGCCGACGTCAGTAGTCGCTCGCGGCCTAGTCTGGAGCCGTGGACTCCGACGAGGTTGACCGACTCGTTGCCGCATGGCGGCGCGAGCGTCCCGATGTCGACGTCGAACCCCTCGAAGTTCTCTCGCGCGTATCCCGTCTGGCGCGCCACCTTGATCTCGCTCGACGCGAGGCCTTCGGCCGTCACGAGCTTGAGCCGTGGGAATTCGACGTGCTGGCTGCGCTCAGACGCGCTGGGGATCCGTACGTGCTCTCCCCCGGAGATCTTGTGAAACAGAACCTCGTTTCAAGCGGCACGATCACCAACCGGCTCGATCGCCTAGAAACGCGCGGCCTACTCAAACGCGAGCAAGATCCCACTGACCGCCGGGGAGTTCGAGTTCAACTCACCCCGACGGGCCGCGAGGTCGTCGATTCCTCGCTCGACGACCTACTGGCCCAGGAGCGAGCGATCCTTGCCACTCTCAGTGCAGAGCAGCAGCGAGAGTTGGCACACACACTGCGCGACCTCGTGATTCTATTCGACAACCCTGTCGAATAGAACTCAGGCGCCGCCCATCGCACGCAAGTACGTCGTAACCGCGCGTACACGCGGGTTGCCTGGCGTATCGGCCAGCCCCATCGCCGCAAAGGTGCGCGATGCCAAACTCTCGACCGCACGCAAACTCACACCGCGATCGGTGGCGATTTGCTCATTCGATCTACCGCTCGCAATGCGTCGCAGGAGGTCAAGTTGCAGTCCTGAGAGCACATCAAGCGGTGGTGGCAGCGTTCCTTCACGCCAGATCGGTGGGCCGTCATAAGTCGGCAACACTGAACCGACTGCGTCGATCACCAGTGACGCATCGGTCACCTCCGATGCCGTCAGCAACGCAGCGCGGCCCAGCCGCGAGCGTGCATCGGGAACCAGCAAGTCAAGTCGGGGAATGGCCGTAACCAGCACGACACCGACCTGAGGGCTGCTTGTGTGGATGGCAGAAACAGCGTTGACACTCTCGGCCAGATTTCCGGCAACGAGTTCAACGAGCGCAGCATCCGTACGTCCAGCAACTGCCGACTCAGTGACTTCAGCGAGCGTGGAGGAAACCGCATCAAAGCCGTGCCGGCCCAGCACGTCAGTCAACAGGGCACCCTGCAAGCGAGTCGCCGCCACAACCAACACGCGCGCATTCTTCTCCAGCAAAATACTCACCAGCAATCACCCCCAACAATTATTATTCTATTTCACTCCTGCGAAAATATGTCGGTGTGGCGCACGAGACAGCACTATGCGAGGGAAACGCGCCAATTGGCGGATACCCGCACGCGATTATCCGATAATGAGCAATTGCCACCGAATAACGGCGCCGCACAGTTGGCGACGAGACGAATCAACCGTCGATAATCTGCGCACCGGCCGTCGGGCCGGCAGCGCAGGCGACGGTTCGGCACAGTCCAGCTCCGCTCAAACGTGCAGCGATATCAAGTGCATGGTCGCGGTCGCGCGCCAGAAACACGCACGTCGGGCCGCTGCCTGACACCATCGCGCCCAACGCGCCCGCATCAACGCCTGCTGTCAAGAGTTGACCCAACGACGGCATCAGTGACAGTGCTGGTTGCTGAAGATCGTTGCCGAGCGCGCTTCCGAGCGCCAGTGCGTCGCCGGCACGCAGCGCCGACATCACGTCGTCGCTCAGGTATTCCGAAGCCGGCGGATGGTCGGCGCGCAGGCGATCGAGTTGGCCGTAGACCGCAGGCGTCGACAGACCTCGGTCAGCTGCAGCAAGCACCCAATGAAAGGTCCCCGCCGTCAATACCGGCGTGAGCCGATCTCCCCGGCCGGTACCGATAGCCGTTCCTCCGTGCAGCATAAATGGAACATCGCTGCCGAGCGTCGCAGCAATTTCCATCAGTCGCTGTCGTCCCACTTGTCCGCGCCACAAGGCATCGCAGGCGACCAACGTCGCGGCCGCGTCTGCGCTTCCGCCAGCCATGCCACCGGCCACAGGAATGCGCTTCACCAGATGCAGGCTGACGTCGGCAGCGATTCCGAGTTCGTCAGCGACAAGCGATGCAGCCGACCAAGCCAGATTCGTGCGGTCAACTGGAACACCGTCGGCGCCCTCCACAGTGAGCGTGATGCCGCTGCCCGGTGATGTGGTTGTCGCATGTACGAGGTCATACAAGGTGAGCGACTGGAACACCGTGGCGAGCGGGTGAAAGCCATCGGCGCCGAGGGGTCCGACACTGAGCCACAGATTAATTTTCGCCGGAGCCTGCGCGGTAACCGTGGACATAGTTCGATGCTACGTGCGATCTACGAGTCGGCCGGCGCCGCTAGCGCGATTCGGGTGAACTCATCGATGTTCAACTGTTCACCACGCTCGGCCGGTTCGATGCCGGCGCGACGCAAAGTGTCCTCGGCCGCGGCAGGCGAGCCCGCCCACCCGGCCAGCGCCGATCGCAACGTCTTACGGCGCTGCGAGAAAGCAGCGTCGATCACGGCGAAGACACGACGGCGCAATGCATCATTGCCGCGCACCTCACCTCGCCGGAAATCAACAAGTCCTGAATCAACTCTCGGCTCGGGCCAGAAGACCGAAGGCGGCACCGACCCCACCCGTCGCACCTCTCCGTACCAGCGCGCTTTGGCACTCGGAACACCGTAGGTGCGACTTCCGGGAGGCGCGGCCAATCGATCAGCCACCTCGGCCTGCACCATAACCAGCGCTGACGCGATGTCGGGGAACTGCTGCAACAGATGCAACAACACCGGCACCGACACGTTGTACGGCAGGTTGGCAACAAGCGCGGTGGGTGCCTCGGAAAGGTGCTCGGGAGTCACGGTCATGGCGTCAGCGTTGATCACGGTGAGTCGACCCACCGCCTCGGGTTGAAGTTCGCCCACCGTCAATGCAAGTCGCTCGGCAAGCAGGGGGTCAATCTCAACCGCCGTCACCGAGGCGACGACGGGCAGCAGTGCGAGAGTCAAACTGCCCAGTCCAGGACCGACCTCAAGAACCACGTCGTCGGAACCAACACCTGCCAAGCGCACAATGCGGCGCACAGTATTGGCATCAATCACGAAGTTCTGTCCCCACTGTTTGGTGGGGCGTAAACCCAATTCGGCGGCAAGCGCGCGAATGCGTCCGGCGCCCAACATGGCTGCGTCGGCTACCACTGCCCGAATACCCGAAACGTGTTGTCGCGCAACTGCATGCACAGCTTCTCGACCGATTGATCGCGCACCTGCGCCATCGTGCGCACTGTGTGCGGAATCAGGTACGGCGAATTCGGACGACCCCGATGCGGGGTAGGTGTGAGGTACGGAGCATCGGTTTCAACCAGCACCAACTCATCGGGTACGAGTCGCAGTGCATCGCGCAATGGTTGCGCATTCTTGAACGTCACTGTTCCGGCGAAGGAACAGAACCAGCCGCGTGCCACCGCTTCGCGCGCGAAGTCGGCGTCACCACTGAAGCAGTGCAGCACCACCGCGGGCGGCGACGGTTCATCGTCGAGAACGCGAATGACGTCTGCGTGCGCTTCGCGATCGTGCACGACCACGGGCTTTCCGAGTCGACGGGCAAGTTGAATGTGTCGGCGAAACGACTCTTCCTGGATGTCGCGGCCTTCATCACCGGTACGGAAGAAGTCGAGACCGGTTTCGCCTACAGCGACGACTGCCTCGTCAACGGCGAGCTGCTCAATCTCCAACATCGCGCGTTCGAATTCCTCACGGCCACCTTGTTTGGCAAGTCGCGGCGCCTCATTGGGATGCAGTGCGACCGTTGCCACTACGGGCGCCAGTCGCTGCGCAGTGAGCACCGACCAACGTGCACCTTCCACATCACAGCCCACCTGCACGAAGCGATCGACGCCAACCTGCGCAGCGCGTGCTACGGCCTCGTCGATCTCGAGTCCTTCAATGCCGGCACGCATGTCGAGGTGACAGTGACTATCGATCACTGGCAGCGGCAGAGGTTCCGGTGCTTCCGGCAGGCCATCCACGCGAGTTACGCCTCGGTGTCGTCGAGTCGCGGGAAGAGACTGTCGCCCTTGGTCACGACACTGCCCACGGGCAACAGTCCCCAGTGGCCGGCAGTCTGCACTCGCTGTTCGAGGATCGGACCCAGTGATGCGTCGGCGCCGAGTTGCGACCACAGCGAACCCATCGCCGTGGGCATCACCGGGCTGTAGAGCACGCTCAGAGCCCGCAGGCACTCGCACATCACGTACAGAATCGTGTGCAGGCGCTCGACCTGTGCCGGATCGTCGACCGCCTTAGCCACCTTCCACGGCTCTTGCTCGGTCACGTAGAGGTTCACCGCGTCGACGAATTCCTTGAGCGACACCAACCCCACTGAGAACTCAAGTCGCAGCATCGCCGCGTCGGTCGTCTCAACAGTCGCACGAAGGAGCTCGACCAGTGCGCGATCGGCATTGGTCAACGCACCCGGTTCGGGCAGCACTCCATCGCAGTATCGACCGACCATCGCGGTGGCCCGTGACGCGAGGTTGCCCAGGCCATTGGCAAGTTCGGAGGTGTAGCGAGCCGACATGTCCTCCCACGAGAACGAGCCGTCGTGTCCGAAGTTGATCGCGCGCAGGAAGTAGTAGCGGAAAGCGTCAGCACCGAAGTGGTCAATAATCTGGCTCGGCGCAATTCCGGTGAGCTTGCTTTTGCTCATCTTTTCGCCGCCGACCAGAAGCCAACCGTGGGCGAACACCATGCCCGGCAACGGCAGTTCAGCCGCCATCAGCATCGCGGGCCAAATCACGGCGTGGAAGCGAAGGATGTCCTTTCCGACAAGATGCACGTCAGCTGGCCAGGTGTTGGCGAACTTTCGGCCACCTTCACTCGTCGGTGAGTCGCCCAGCCCCACAGCCGTTGCGTAGTTGAGCAGCGCGTCGAACCACACGTAGATGACCTGTTCGGGATCCCACGGAACGTCAATTCCCCAGTCGAATGTCGACCGCGAAATCGATAGATCGTCGAGCCCCTGCCGGATGAACGACATCACCTCGTTGTATGCCGACTGCGGTTGCACGGCGTGCGGGTTTAGTTCGTAGTGCTCGATGAGTCGATCGGCGAACGCAGAGAGTCGGAAAAACCAGTTGGTCTCGCTGACAATCTCGACGGGTCGACTGTGGATTGGGCACAGCAACTGACCCTCGAGTTCACCCTCGCCCGGGAGTAGATCACCGGCGAGCTTGAACTCCTCGCAGCCCACGCAGTAGGGGGCTTCGTACTCGCCCTCGAAGATATGGCCGCCATCATGCAACTTCGTCACGAAGTCTTGAACGCGACGGGTGTGGCGCGTCTCAGTTGTGCGAATGAAGTCGTCGTTAGCCGCGTTGATGGTTTCGAGCACCGGCCGCCACGCGTCGGTCACGAGTCGGTTGGCCCACTCCTGCGGCGCGACCCCATTTGCTTCCGCAGCACGCATTACTTTCTGACCGTGCTCGTCGACACCGGTGAGGAACCAGACGTCCTCGCCACGCTGACGATGCCAGCGAGTGAGCACATCGCCCGCCGTCGTCGTGTACGCATGCCCGATGTGCGGTGCATCGTTGACGTAATAGATCGGCGTTGTGACGTAGTACGCCTTACTGTGAGCCCCAGCCATATCTCGATCCTATGGGCCCCCGCAGGTCAGGCTGTTCGCGGCTTAGCCGCCACCATCGCGTCAAATACCGCTCGGCGAGGCAATCCGCTGGTGCGCGCGACCTCACTGATGGCTTCGCGTCGATCGGAACCGAGGGCCACGAGCGCTTGAACGCGGGCCACGAGGTCGTCGCCCGACACCTGTTCGGCCGACGCATCCGCTCCAGCCACGACCAAGGTGACCTCACCCCGCACCCCGCCTTCGGTCCAGGCGACGAGGTCAGAAAGCGTTCCTCGCACCACTTCCTCGTGCGTCTTAGTGAGTTCACGACACACCGCCGCCGCACGCGCTCTTCCGAACGCTGACTCGAGGGCCGTCAGCATGGCTGCAAGCCGATGAGGCGCTTCGAAGAACACCATGGTGCGACGCTCGGAGGCCAGTTCGGCAAGGCGCGCTGACCGCTCTCCACTGCGCCGCGGGAGGAAGCCCTCGAAACAGAACCGATCGACCGGCAGTCCACTGACGGCGAGAGCGGTGGTGACAGCCGACGGGCCCGGTATGACGGAAACGTCGACGCCCTCACGCACCGCAGCCTCCACGAGGCGGTAGCCGGGATCACTCACCGACGGCATTCCGGCATCGGTGACGAGAACGACCAGCGCTCCTCCGCGCAGCTTTTCCATCAGGCGGGGCAGCCGGTCGCGTTCCACGGAATCGTGATACGCCACCACGGGTGCGGTCAGCGTGGCTCCCAGGCTGTTGGCCAGTCGGAGCAGGCGGCGAGTGTCTTCAGCAGCGATCACATCGGCCGACTCAAGAGCGCGACGCAGCCGCGGTGATGCGTCGTCGACATCGCCAATGGGGGTCGCGGCGAGAATCAGCCGTCCCGTCATGCGTCCACCGCCTTGTGATGAGGATCGCAAAACGTACCATGGTGCGGTGGCCGTCATCGATATCGCGACGCCGCCGGGTCCGGCCCCTGAGGCTGGCGACCTCCGGCGGTCTGAGCGCGCGGCCGCAATTCGCGAGCGGCTGGTCATTGCGATGCCCACCGATCGGCTCGCCGGCTGGCTCACAGCCATAGGAATTTCGGTGTTCGCCGCCATTTTGCGCTTCTGGGATCTTGGGCAGCCCCACGCGGTGGTATTCGACGAGACGTACTACATGAAAGAAGCGTTCTCGATGCTGCGCTTCGGCTACGAGCGACGCACTGTCGACGGCGCCGACGACAAGATTCTCGCCGGCAATACCGATGTGCTTACAACAGCCGCCGACTTCGTCGTGCATCCACCTCTGGGTAAGTGGGTCATCGCGTTCGGTGAGCAACTCTTCGGAGTCACACCCTTCGGCTGGCGTTTCAGCATGGCCGTACTGGGAGTGCTCGCGGTTCTGCTCGTCACGCGCATCACGCGTCGACTCACGCGATCAACACTCATCGGAGCGACCGCCGGACTGCTGATGGCTATCGATGGTCAAGCCATCGTGCACAGTCGCACGGCGCTTCTCGATCAGACGCTGATGTTCTGCGCCCTCGTGGCCTTCGGTGCGCTGCTGCTCGACCGCGACTTCATGCGACGACGCCTCGCTGATCTTGTCGACCGCGACGGGCCCGGGCGCACCGCCATCGCCGCTGGACTCGGCCCCTGGATGTTCTGGCGTCCGTGGCGCATCGTCGCGGGCGTCTTCCTTGGTCTCACCATCGGTACGAAGTGGTCGGGACTGTGGTTTCTCGCGCTCTTTGCCCTGCTCACCATCGCATGGGATGTCGGCGCGCGCCGCGTCATCGACATTCGTCACCCACTGGTGTCGATGTTGGTGCGCGACGCTGTTCCGGCGTTCGTGTATCTCGTCGTCGTCGCCGGCATTACCTATCTTGTGACCTGGACCGGCTGGTTCCTCACCGACGGTGGCTGGGATCGCAACTGGGCGGCGAGTAATCCCACCGAAGGGCTGCTGTTCCTTCCCGAGGCCTTACGCAGTTTGGTGCACTACCACCTTGAGGCATGGCATTTCCATGTCGGATTGACCTCGCCACACTCATACCAATCGAACGCGTGGAGCTGGCCGGTTCAGGGTCGACCCACCTCGTTCTACTACGAGAGTTACAAGAACGGTGAGAACGGCTGCACGGTCGACAGTTGCAGTGCCGCCGTCACCGCACTCGGAAACCCCATCATCTGGTGGGCGGCGACCGTGGCGCTCGTCCATCAGTTGTGGCGCTGGATCGCTCACCGCGACTGGCGCAGTGGCGCAGTCATCGTCGGCTTCATCGCCGGTTGGTTCCCTTGGTTGCTGTTCCAGGAGCGCACGATCTTCACGTTCTACTCAATCGCCTTCCTGCCCTTCGTGGTGATGGCATTAGCGATGACCCTCGGCACGATTCTGGGCCCCACACTCGCTTCACCAGCGCGACGTATGTGGGGTACGATGTTCGCCGGCGGCATCGTGCTGCTGGCACTGGCAGTCAGCGGATTCTTCTATCCGATCTGGACCGGACAAGTGGTGCCGTATGAGTACTGGCACATCCACATGTGGTTCCCGAGTTGGGTGTAGCGGTTCACGAACCGCTGAGTGTGTGCGATTCACGCATTCTCTGGGCACAACGGTGCGTAAAACGCATCACTTTGCCCAGAGAATGGGCAATCGGGGTACCGGCGCGGCATTCACAATTCGAACGCGCCATCGGAACAACAATGAGGGGCACCGGGAATGAACCCAGTACCCCTCACATGGTGGAGCTGAGGGGATTTGAACCCCTGACCCCCTCGATGCGAACGAGGTGCGCTACCGGCCTGCGCCACAGCCCCTTGAGTTCGCGACTCTACCAAAGGGCTAGTCGTTGACAGCGCGCGGTGCGCTCTGGTCAAAGAAGTCCGCGGAGCGCCTTCCGTGGGTCTCAGCTGCGAGTTGATCGAAGAACGCATCGTCATCGATGCCGGCCGAGAATTGGTCGAACACAGCGTCTTTGGAGAAGGTGTCGGCGGCCTGCACGCGGCGCGCTTCCTCGACCATTGCCTCACCGCCCCAGTCACCGGTGTGCGTGAGATCGATGACGCGCGGAATGCGGCTGGCTCGGGGTGCGGACACATACGTGGGAAGCGGAGCGTTGGTGGCTTCCCAGCCTCGATCGACTTCGCGGGCCAACTGCGCCTCGGTGGGGTGCACTGCGCGGCGAACTTCGGGAAGTTCGCTGGACGTGTCGGCCGGCCGAACCGTCGACGTCGTCGCGTAGCGACGTTGCTGCTGCGGAGCCGACGCAAGCTCGCGCTCGCGCTGAGCTTGATGGGAAGCATGACGCTCATGTTCACGACGCTCACGAGATTCGGCCGCGAGCGCCTGCTGGCGAGAAATGAGACCGAAGCCACCGAGCAGGGCGGCTGGCAAGAGCAGGAACCACAGGGGCAGGACGTCAAGCAGCGCCAAGATGATCGCCCCGGCCATCAGCCCGGCCAGTACTGCCATCACCAAACGACGACGCGTCGCGGCCAGCTCGGCCGCGGTTGGCTCATGCCACTCGTCCATGACATCCGAGTCGTGCGTATTGCGCACTGCGGTCTCCCGAGGGTGCTGAGCAGAGGGCTTCGACCCCCCGCTACTTCGGTATTCGCGGCCAGACAACGAGGTCATTGCTGCCCGGTACTTATCGATCTGTCGTACCTCTCCCGTACGGTCGTGACTACGAAGCCACACCGGAATCAGTACAAGGGCCCATAGACCAACAATCACGGCGTAAATAAACCCGGACCCCATGCCACCACAATGTAGGTGCCACTCACCCTTTACGGTCTCATTGGTGAACGGAGAGTAACGGCGTGTCGCACATCGAGCAAACGCAGTTCCAGTTGGCCTGTCACAACGAGGCTGGATTCGACCCCCGCCAACGAGCCAGCAGACCGCCGGGCACTTCATCGGAATTGAGCGCGAAACTCACGTGATCACGCCATTCGCCGTCGATGTGAAGGTAGCGAGGGCGCACTCCCTCCCGCCGGAATCCAAGCTTGTCGACTACTCGTAGGCTGCGCTCGTTCTCGGGCCGCACATTGACCTCAATACGGTGCAACTGCAGGTTGAACCATGCGTGATCGCACACCATCGCGACCGCCGTCGGCGCGATTCCTTGACCGGCCACGGCCTGATCAATCCAGTAGCCCACGTAGGCGCCACGCAGTGAGCCCCAGGTGATACCACCCAGAGTGATTTGGCCCACGAAACGATCATCGTGAGTAATCGCGAAGCCAAGATTGCGGCCCGCTCGCGCCTCATGCTTGAGCAGGCGCACCATCGCGCCAAATGACGCCGGTCGATCACTGTCGGGTCCGGGCAAAGTCGACTCCCACGGACCGAGCCACACAGCATTACGGGCACGCACCTCGCGCCACGCCGTGGCGTCGCGCTGCCGCAGCGGCCTCAGCGTCACAGCGCCTTCGGTTAACGACACCGGCCACGAAACCCTCATGTCGTCGGCCCCGTCAATGGGATCACAAGCAGCGACGAACCCCGCTCAACCGTGGAGACGTCGGCAGGGATGATTCCCAAAGCAGTCGACTCGGCGAGAACGGTGAGCGGTTCGACGGCCGGGAGTGGCGCGAATTCAAACACTCCGTCGGTCACGTCGATGAGTCCGAAGCGAAATTCCTGACGCCCACGGGGTGATGTCAGCGCCATGCGCACGCGCGCCTTCACTGTTTGCCGGAAGGGAGTTGGGTCAGCAGCCAGAACGCGAAGAAACGGGCGAAGCAGCATTTCAAAGAGCGCGTAGGCACTGAGTGCGCTCACTGGGAATACGAATACGGGTGTCGAGTCGTTGCCAATGCGTCCGAATCGGTGGGGGATCGCAGGCTCGGTGGCAAATTCGAAGGCCGGAACCTCGCCAAGGTGGGTGAGGGCTTCATCGAGAACCGGGCCGATCGTCTCGTCTGCGCCGCCGATGATGACGAGCACATCAGCGCGCACCAATTGATCCTCGAGCAACTCACGCAACGTGCGGGGCTCCACGTGGTGGATGGAAGCGCGGTAGACCTCCGCACCAGCTTCCTGACTCGCGGCGGCGACGACCAGTGCCGTGGCCGCAGTTGGACTGGCAGGTTCATCACCCAACGACAGCACCACGACGCGGGGCCGCGGCGCTACCTCGATTGCAGTGATTCCGGCGCTGGCAACGCGTGCCAACTGTCGCGTGGTGACGAGCGCGCCCGCCGGAAGGACGACGCGGTCGGGTTCGCCGATGGTGCGGGCCACGACGTCGCGAGCTACGAAGCAGCCAATGGCTTCAAGCAAACCGACGTGAATGGGCTGTAGAGATTCCAGGCCCGTGAACAACTCTCCAAGTTGCTCGTCAACCGTGCTTTCCATCGAATCAGGCCAGGTCAGCAAAGCCGCCAGCGACCAACGCTTCGAGCCAGGCGCGCAGTGGCGGACCCAGATCGTCGCGTCGAGCAGCAATGGACACCACGGCCTTCAGGTAGGAGAGCCGATCGCCTGTGTCGTAGCGCAAACCGTCGAAGACCACACCGTGAACCTCGCCTCTCTGCGCCAGTACACGCAAGGCATCGGTGAGTTGAATCTCGCCACCCTTGCCCGGTTTGGTTTCGCGCAGGACCGAGAAGACATCGGGCGACAGAACATAGCGACCGATGATCGCGAAGTTGCTGGGGGCTTCATCGGCCGACGGCTTCTCGACAAGATCAGAGATGCCCAGGATGCCGGGCATATCGCTGGCCTTCACTGCGGCGCAGCCATAGAGCGAAATGTCTGCCGGCGGTACTCCCATCAGGCAGATGACACTGCCACCGAGTTCGCGCTGCACCTCGAGCATGCGCGGCAGAATGGGATTGCTCTCGTCAATCAAGTCGTCGCCCAGCAGCACGGCGAATGGTTCATCACCGACGTGATGCTCGGCCTGAAGCACCGCGTGTCCGAGGCCGAGCGGCTCACCCTGACGTACGTAGTGGATGTGTCCCAACGAGGTCGGAAACTGCACGAGCGACAGCCGGTCAGAGTCACCCTTGGCCGCTAGCGCGCCCTCAAGTTCGGCATTGCGATCGAAATGGTCCTCAAGCGATCGCTTGCTCTTTCCCGTGATGAAGAGCAGGTCATCAAGGCCAGCGGCGACGGCCTCCTCGACCACGTACTGGATCGCCGGCTTATCGACAACCGGCAGCATCTCCTTAGGCGTCGCCTTGGTGGCGGGAAGGAAACGGGTACCGAGTCCCGCAGCGGGAATGACAGCCTTAGTGACGCTCATGGCACCAGAGTACGGGCCGACCGTGCGGTTTCCATGCGCACGTCACACGACGACAATAGGAAGGTGAGCCACACAGACGACGACGACGTCAAGGCAGTACTCCGCGCGCGCATCCGGGCTCGTCGTCGGACGTGGAGCGAGTCGGCCACACCCGAGGCGCAAACTGAGCGGGCGCAGCGCATTTCAGTCGCCGTGATGGCTGTCACCGAGGTCGCGGGCGCCTGCCACGACGGTCGGGTGATCACCTGTTTCGCAAGCCTGCCCACCGAGCCCCCCACAGCCGCGCTGCTGCAACGTCTTCACGATGCCGGAGCGACCGTGCTGCTTCCGGTTATTCGACCCGACCGCGTGTTGCACTGGGCGCCGTATTTCGACGCTGCCGCGCTCTCGCCCGCGGTACTAGGAATTCTCGAACCCACCGCCGACAGTGTGGTCGCCACATCCCCTGCTGAGTTGCTCGCGTTGGATCCCGCTGTTCTGATCATTCCGGCACTCGCCGTCGACAGCACGGGCGCGCGGCTAGGACAGGGAGGCGGCTACTACGACGCGGTACTCGCTGACCTTCCTTCCCATGGCGGCCCCACAGTGTTGGCACTCGTCGGCGAAGACGAAGTGCTCGCATCAGGTGTCATTCCGATGGGCTCTCACGACCGCCACGTCGACCGGTTCATTACCGGCTAACGCTCAACTGGCCACCGCGTACGCCGCAGCAGCGGCGAGCACACCGCACATCAACGATGCGGCTGCATAACCAATACCTCGCCACGACCGTGGTTCGCCGCCAGGCACGGTGCGTTCCAACACCTGAGCTGCAAAACCGCTGAATGTCGTCAAGGATCCGCAGAAACCGATGGCTAGCAGCGTCATCCACCAGTTCGACAAGCCGCGCGACACGGTCAGTGCGAGCACCACACCCACTATCGCTGATCCCACGATGTTGACGGTGAACGTTCCCCATGGCAGCTTCGATCCGAATCGATGTGCCATCAGTCGCTCGGTCATGAAACGCAGGGGTGCCCCTACCGCCGCACCGAGCGCGACTGCCAACGCGAGTGCCGCGGTCATGCTTGGTCAACCATCGATTCGTCAATGCCGTGCGCCTGAGGCCACAACTGGCGTCCGAGTGCGATACCAAGGCCCACGGCGAGCACACCAACAATGACTGAACCGATGGCGTACGCGAGCGCCTGAGCCGCATTACCGGCGGCGAGCATGTCGCGCGTTTGCATCGACAACGCCGAAAACGTGGTGAAACCTCCGAGGATTCCCGTGATCGCAAAGGGTCGAACCCAGCGGCGGTCAACCCTCAGCAGCGCTTGCAACAGCAGGCCTATCACGAACGCGCCGAGCATGTTGACCGCAAAGGTCGACCATGGCCAGGTGCCCGTGGCATGCGGAATGAGCACATCGATTTCCGCGCGTGCCAAGGCACCAATGATGCCGCCGAGCGCGACGGCCGGAATCAGATCGGCGTCATGCGCCACTGCTTAGGCGTCCCGCCGCGCAAACTGCACGAGCCCGATAACGCCCAGGCCAACAACCCACGCTAGAAACACGACCCCGCCGCGCCCAAGGTCGTCACCTCCGTTGAGAAAAGTCTGCCCGGCCGAGATGGGCAGGTACTGAGGTAACCACGGAAGCCGATCAACAAGACCGGCCGAAGCAAGCGGCTCAACCACGGCGCCGAGAAGAAGCGGAATCACCACGCCGAGCACGAGGTTGCGGGTGATCAGGGTGAGCATGAAGGCCAGGATGCTGTAGCCAATGAGGAACAGCCCTGCGCGCAGTAACTGCAGCCACGTTTCAGAGGTCACCGGGTCAATCGCCACTCCTGCGATCTTGACCACGACGAAGGCAACCAGCATCGAGAGCAGGTACAGCGCGACAACCCACAGCACAACCACGATCAACTTGGCCGTGAAGATCACCCATCGTCGCGGGTACTCGCTGAGCGTGAGCCGAATGAGGCCGTACCGATACTCGTGCCCGAAGGATTGCGCGGCGATTGTCGTCACGAAGATGGCCGAAAGAAAATTGGTGCCGGCGATCATGACCACACCGAGCGGCACCGATCCAGAGCCGATCATTGCGCCACCGCCGTCGCCCCCCGGATCACCGAACGACCCCTGAGTCACTTGGGCCACCAAGTAGGCGACAAGCCCCGTGGCGACGAGGAACAACGCGGCCAGAACATACGTCGACCGAATTGAGGTGATGCGCCTCCACTCGTAAACCAACGCGGCGCTCATCGGGCATCTCCGTCGGCCGGCATGGCACCGGGATCGCCGCCGGCTGCGAAGTCTTGCGATTCGCTAGTCAGTTCGAGGAAGGCGTCCTCAAGACTGGCCTGTCGATTCACCAACTCGCGCACGGCGATTCCGGCAGCAAACGCGATGTCGCCGATTCGATCGGTGCCCGCACCTGTCACAGCAAGTGCTTCGGGCGTTTCGGCGGCGACACCGAGACCCTGCGCCCGAAGTTCGGTCGCAAGTCGCACCGCGTCACTTGAGCGCACGAGGACGTCGTTCTTGGTACTGCGCGATACGAACTGCGACATCGATTCGTCGGCGATGAGTCGGCCACGAGCGATCACCACGAGGTGGTCTGCCATCAGTTGCATTTCACTGAGCAGGTGACTTGAGACCAACACCGAGTTGCCGCGCTGCGCATAGTGGGTCAGGAAGTCGCGAAGCCACTGAATCGACTGCGGATCAAGACCATTCGCCGGCTCGTCGAGCAGCAACACATTCGGCTCAGCGAGAATTGCGGTGGCCAACCCGAGCCGTTGCCCCATGCCCAGCGAGAATCCACCGGGCCGCTTATCGGCCACGCCTTGAAGGCCCACGAGCTCAAGAACCTCATCAACACGCGCCCGACTGACGCCAGCCTCACTGCCCATCATGCGCAGGTGCGCTCGCGCAGTGCGCTTGGGATGGAAGAACTTGGCGTCGAGGTGCGAGCCCACCACCTTGGTCACTGGGCGATGGTCGACGAGCTTCTTGCCCTCATACAACGTCGTGCCGGTGCCATGGTCGAGACCGAGCATCAGGCGCATCGTCGTCGACTTACCTGAGCCATTCGGCCCGAGGAAACCCGTGATGTGTCCAGGGCTGACACGGAACGAAAGTTCGTGTACCGCCTGAACGCTGCCATAGGCCTTGGAAAGGGACTGCACATCAACGATCACCCTGTATTCCTACCCTGCTCGAGGCCCGAATGGACGCATCGGGGGCAGATAGGTGACAATTGGCACTCGGCACCTGTGAGTGCCAACCATTGGCTGACCCCGCACGCATTCATCAGAACTTCAGAGGACACAGTGCCGACTTACCAGTACGTATGCACCGACTGCGACACCCCACTCGAGATCGTCCAGAGTTTCAGCGACGACGCGCTCACCGACTGCCCTGCATGCGCAACGGGTCGACTTCGCAAGGTTTACGGCTCGGTCGGCGTGGTATTCAAGGGTTCGGGCTTCTACCGCAACGACAGCCGCTCAACGTCGACCAGCACCAGCCCAGCCTCTACCTCGAGCGGGTCCGACTCGTCGTCATCGTCAAGCGACTCCTCCGGCGGTTCGAGCAGCGGCTCGTCGGAAGGCGGCAGTTCGACTCCCGCCAGCACGCCGGCGACGACCACCCCCAGCGCCCCCTCCACCGCTGCCGCTTCCTAGCACGCGGGACCTGTGGACAGCGGCTGTATCCACAGACCTGATCGCCTTACGGTGACCGGGTGCCTTCTCTCACCCTCACTCCACTGACCGGCCTGTCGCGCACGGTACGACGTCACCGTCGACTTCTCGCTGCACTGCTCGCGGCGTGGGCGGCGTATCTCGCTCTCGGCATCATGCGCCCGGATGCGCCGCCACGTCGATCGACGGTGGTGTCGGTTCACGATCTCGCTGCAGGAAGTGTCGTGCAGGCTGACGACATCGCCCTTCGACCATGGCCGGTTGAAGGAGTCCCTCCGGGAGCACTGACCGATCCAGCCGAAGCCGCGGGGCGAGTGGCCGCCGTTGCTGTGCCCGCCGGAACTCCTGTCACGACAACATCGGTCGTCTCACCACAAGCCCTCAGTCGCCACATGACGGCATCGGGACGTGATGGGGTGGCGATTCCCATTCGACTGTCAGACCCCTCGGTAGCCGCACTGCTGGCACCGGGCGATCGCGTTGACGTGTGGTCTAGTCGCGAAGGTTCGGTCCCAGCGGTTGCCGTACGGGTTGCAGCGTCGGCCGTCGTACTTGCCGTGCCTCGGCCGACGAGCGGTGGACTACTGGCCACGTCAGGGGCCTCAGCGCTCGTGGTGCTCGCTGTCCCGCCTGCCGCCGTTCCCGCCTTGGCATACGCAACCTCCTCGGCGCGGCTCACCGTCACAGTTCTTGCCGCCTGACCGACCGCGATTCGACTGGAACTGCGCGCGGCCGCGCACTAACATTGTCGCACCGCCACTTCGCCACTGACAAAGGACGAGCTCATGCTTAAGGGTTTCCGAGACTTTATTCTGCGCGGCAGCGCCATTGAGTTGGCCGTCGGTGTTGTGATCGGAGCGGCATTCACCGGTCTTGTCGATGCGCTCATCAAGGGTTTCATCGATCCGCTCATCGCAGCACTCTTTGGAAAGCCCAACCTCGACGCGTTCGGCAATTTCACCCTCAACAATGCCGTCTTCAGCATCGGACTTATCCTCACCGCGATCCTGAACGTGATCTTTGTCGGGTTCGCGCTCTACTTCTTCATCGTGGTGCCGATGAACAAGCTCAACGAGCGCGTCGGCGGCGAGAAGATCGACTCCGAATCACCCGAGGTCGCGTTGCTGCGCGAGATTCGCGATGCCCTGCGCGCCCAAGAAGGCACCGTCGAGGATGACGTGAACGACGCTTGAGGTCAGTCGCCATGATGCGGGGGGCGCTCCCGCAGGTAGTCCTGCTCGGTGCGTTCGTCGCCCCAGCCCTCACCTGATTCGTCACGCGTTATTTCAGGTAGCAAGGTCAACGCCTCGAGGGAAGCAGCCGCATCAACAGCACTCGATTCCGTCGCTTGCTGAGCCGCCTGACCCGAACTCTCGACGAGCGGCTCGTCGACATCGGACATGATCAGCTCGTTGCGTCGACGAGGGCCGGCCCCGTCGCCGCACGCACCTCGTCAACGGTGACGCCAGGAGCTGTTTCGCGCAGCACCAGACCATCAGGAGTGACATCGATGACGGCGAGATCGGTAATGATGCGCTGCACCACACCCTTGCCCGTCAGCGGCAAGTCACACGACTCAACGATCTTGTAGCTACCGTCCTTGGCGACATGCTCCATCATCACGATGACGCGCTTGGCGCCGTGCACCAAGTCCATGGCGCCGCCCATGCCCTTGACCATCTTGCCGGGAATCATCCAGTTGGCCAGGTCGCCATCAGTCGAAACCTGCATGGCACCGAGAATGGCGGCATCGATCTTTCCGCCGCGGATCATCGCGAAACTCACAGCCGAGTCAAAGTACGCCGCACCCGGAAGCACGGTCACTGTTTCCTTGCCAGCATTGATGAGGTCGGCGTCGACATCGGCCTCCGCGGGGTAGGGGCCCGTTCCGAGGATTCCGTTCTCGCTCTGCAGAACGACGTGCACTCCCTCGGGCAAGTAGTTCGGAACGAGAGTCGGAAGGCCGATACCCAAGTTCACGTACTCGCCGTCGTTAAGTTCAAGGGCAACGCGCGCCGCCAATTCTTCACGGGTCAGTGTCATCTCAGCCGTCCTTCCGCACGGTGCGACGCTCGATGCGCTTGTCAGCTGCTTGCGCGGGCGTCAGGGGGACAACGCGCTGCACCATCACGCCGGGGATGTGAACTTCGTCGGGGGTGATCTCACCTGGCTCGACGAGTCGCTCGACTTCCGCGATAGTGATGCGCCCTGCGCATGCTGCCAACGGGTTGAAGTTGCGCGTGGACTTGTCAAAGACAAGGTTTCCGTGCCGGTCACCGACACTGGCGCGCACAAGGGCGAAGTCGGTGACGATTCCGCGCTCAAGCACGTACTCACGCTCAACGCCATCAAGTTCGAAGGTGCGCACCTCTTTGGGAGGTGATGAAAGTGCGATGCCACCGGCACCGTCGTAACGCCATGGCAGTCCACCATCGGCGACCTGCGTTCCGACACCGGCAGGGGTGAAGAACGCCGGAATGCCCGCGCCACCCGCGCGCAGGCGCTCGGCCAGGGTTCCTTGCGGAATCAGTTCGACCTCAAGTTCGCCTGACAAGAACTGCCGCTCGAATTCCTTATTCTCGCCCACATACGACGACGTCATGCGCGCAATGCGCTTGGCCTGCAGCAGAACACCGAGTCCCCAGTCGTCGACGCCGCAGTTGTTGCTCACGACCGAGAGGTCGGTTACGCCGGCCTCCAGCAGGGCCTGGATGAGAACCGATGGAATACCGCAGAGTCCGAAGCCGCCAACGGCGATAGTCGCACCGTCTCCGATGTCGGCCACTGCTTCAGCGGCAGATGCCACCACCTTGTCCATGACAACCTCCTGTTCGACGCCACCGTGCGGGGGAACACATTCGAATCCTAGGGTGTAGTCATGACCGACTCCTCACCACGTGTCCTGCTGTTCGGTGCTTCCGGATACACGGGCAGACTCACTGCACTCGCTATGGCGCGCCGCGGTCTGCGGCCAGTACTTGTCGGCCGCTCACGTAGCAAACTCGAAGCTGTTGTGGGTGAGATCTTGTCGGCAAAATCCGTCGCAGGCGGGCTTGAGATTGCCGATGTCACTGACCCTTCCTCATTGGCAGCAGTGGTACGAGCCGGCGATGTGTTGGTCTCGACCGTCGGGCCCTTCGTCACCATGGGTGAGCCCGCCATCACCACCGCCATCAACAAGGGCGCGCTTGCGTACATCGACTCAACCGGCGAGCCACCCTTCATCCGCCGTGTCTTTGAAGAGTGGGGACCGCAAGCCGATCGTGCCGGAGTCGCGCTCGTCACTGCCTTCGGCTACGACTACGTGCCCGGAAACCTGGCGGCTGCACTCGCATTCCGCCAGGCAGTCGATGCGGGAGTCTCACCCGTACGCGTTGACGTGGGCTACTTCGTGAAAGGCACCATGTCGATGAGCGGCGGTACGGCCGCGAGCGCGGCCGGCGCGCTCACCATGCCTCACTTTGAATTCACGCGTGCACACCTGAGCACAGTGCGCGGCGGCAATTCGTGGCGCAGCTTCGATATCGACGGCACGCAATGGGACGGACTCTCAGTGGGCGCCACCGAACACTTCACAGTGCCGCGACTGTCGCCCACCATTACCGAGGTCAACACGTACCTCGGCTGGGCCGGCAAGAACACTCGGCATGTCAGTCGACTGTCGGGAGCTACGTCACTGGTCGCCAAGATTCCCGGATTCGATCGCGCGCTCGGTGCACTCAGTTCGCGCACCGCGCCTGCACCCGGCGATGGGCCCTCGGAAGAGACTCGATCACAGGCACGCACTCTCGCGGTTGCCGAAACCTTCGACGGTGTCGGTCGCCAACTGTCGCGAGTGGTGGTCGAAGGACCCAGTCCCTACGACCTCACTGCCGAACTTCTTGCTTGGGCTGCCGATGAGTCGCTCGCGGGGCATCTCACGCGAACCGGTGCCCTCGGCCCCGCCGATGCGTTCGGCGGACCCGGTGCCACGGTTGCCGCCAGCATCGAAGCCTTCGCCGCCGGTTGCGCCTCCCTCGACCTCTCCCCCA
>Ga0194043_1000119_pt1 | contig 36840 bp, 35 predicted proteins | sample JunL4415m_MetaG_FD_161274 | JGI IMG/M metagenome (GOLD analysis project Ga0194043, IMG submission 161274) | Anoxic zone freshwater microbial communities from boreal shield lake in IISD Experimental Lakes Area, Ontario, Canada - Jun2016-L442-15m | ecosystem: Environmental > Aquatic > Freshwater >...
TGAACAGTGCCTCGGTGCAGCCCAGTGCGGCACCCTCGCGTGCAATCGCCAGCACCTCGTCGACACTCAGGTACGGTTCGACGCCCTCACGACGTAAACCTCCGGGTGTGGTCACGAACGTGCAGTAATGACATCGGTCGCGACACAGTCGCGTTACCGGAATGAACACCTTGGGCGAATAGGTAATGACCCCAGGACGACCCGCCTGAACAAGTCCGGCATCGCGCACCGACGCCGCATGCGCCATCAGCGCTGCGAGATCGTCACCGCGAGCCGCGAGCAGCACCGCTGCTTCGGCGCGGTCGAGAGTAACCCCGTCGGTCGCGCGCCTCAGCGCTCGACGCATTCCATTCGAGGTCGCGGTCACGCACCCCACCTTATGACGGACCCCGACAAGGTGCCCCCCGAAGGATACCGAGGTAGCCTCGCGCCATGGACGTGATCGAACTGGGCGAAGTCGAGACGATGTCGCGCGGCGGGCGCCGACGACTCGGGCGGCGATGGCGAATCGCTCTGTGCGCGGTCGCCGTCATCGTGGTGGCAGCCCCGTGGGTAGATAGTCGCTGGCTCGCGCACGAGCACGAAACGATCAGCGAAGCCACTGTTGCAGCCAATGCCATCTCCGACGAAGGAGAATCGCAGCTTCAGTCGTTGCTCGGAAGTATCGGCGACCGAGTTGATTCGCCAGCGATTCCGGAGGCCGAACGTCAAGCGGCACGCGCCCCTTTGCTTTCGATGCTCGACCTCACTGCTGCCCGAATGGCGGCGCTGCCGACCAATCCCCCGCTCAACACGCGCTGGCATGCTGACCTTGCGACAGCATGGACCGAGTACAGACAAACCGCCGATCGACGCCTTGCCCGACTGGTCTTGGTTCGATCCCACCTTGCAGACCCCACCTTCTACAACGGTGACGCCAGCGATGGTGGTCAGCGAGGCTGACCCGCCATCGAAGTAGGACAGTTCGTCACGTGAAAGGTCACACTTCGACATCGTGCTCCGGATCAATGATCCACTCGCTCCACGAGCCAACGAAGAGTAGCGAACCGCTCAAACCAGCCCGCTCCATCGCAACAATGTTCTGTGCAGCGACCACGCCCGAACCGCAATAGAACACGGCGTTCTCTGGCGGCGTGTCTCCGAGAATCTCGGCATACCTCGCTCGCAACTCTTCGGGTGACTTAAACCGACCGTCTGCTCCCGAATTCTCAGCGCGATCGCACAGCAGCGCACCTGGAATATGGCCACGCTTGGGATCGTGATAAACGCCCTCACCCCGGAAGCCCTCGGCCGATCGCGCGTCGAGGAGACGGTACGCAGGATCGGTGCGAATGGCTTCCACGTCGGTGAGCGAGGAGAGTAACTCATCTCGTACGCGAGGCTCGAATGTCGACGGCACAGGCACCGTGGGCTCGTCGGTCATCGGTCGGCCTTCTTCGACCCAGACCGGCAGCCCTCCGTCGAGCAGAGCGACCGCGTCATGACCCATCCACCGGATCATGTGCCACATCCTGGCAGCCGCCATCAGCCCATTCTGGGCGTCGTAAACAACGACTTGGGTGCCAGCTGCGACACCCCATGCCGAGAGCGTGCGCGCGAAAGCGTCTGGCTCGGGGAAAGGACGACGACCGGTCTTACCGGGAATGATCTCTCCACCCATGTCACGGGCGAGGTCCGCCTGTTGCGCCCCGGGGATGTGACCCTCGGCGAATGCGCGAGCTGCCCACGGCTCGTCCTCAAGATCGAAACGCGCATCCAAAATGACCCAGCCCGGATCTCCTAGATGGGGCGCGAGGTCGCTGGTGGAAATGACGCTGGTGTACGACATAAGTACTCCTCTGGAATGGTTCTGCGAGTGACTAACAACTCACCTGCGTATGGTGTTCGGCAGGAGTCCGGCTAATTCCTCGATGGCGTCTGGGGTCGGCATAGCCTCACCCCGCTCGCAGGCTTCCACCATCTCGACAATGCGATCGTTCAGTGGACTCGGAACACCGAGCCGGGCTGCCGTCGAAGACACACCCCCGTTGATAACTCGCACTTCAGTGGTAGTGCGCCGATCCAAGTCCTGCAGCATCGACGCTTTGGTCGCACCAATGCGTCCCATCAGGGAATCGAGCGCTGAGCGCGCAACGTCCAGATCCGCGGGGGACCGTACAACAAGGTGCGCAGGATCAATCCCCGCTACCTGATCTAGTTCAAGACCTGCCGCACGCGCGACGTCGTACCCCTCTGTCCATAAGCCGTACGCGACGAGATCTCCACGGGGCTGCGACACAGCCTCGCTATAGAGAAGTCCACTGACAACCCCCATACCCGAGAAGGTGCTGTTGAGGAGCAATTTGGACCACACCTGTCCGGTAATACGATCCGTAACATGAATCTCGGCAACAGGGCTGAGGACTTCGGCAAGTCTGTCAATTCGAGCAGTCCGCGTTCCGTCGAGTTCACCGACGGCGATCGGCGCGACCGTGGTCTGCGCGACCCGACCGGGTCCAAGATTGGTCGCACCCCACGAAACGGTGCCGGCAACTAACTGCCCGGGCTCAGTCAGGTCAGCGATCCGCTCTTGCACGAGGCCATTACCGAGTGACACAAACGTTTCTACTAGGCCGGCTTCGACAAGCGGGGTCAGCGCACTTTCAAGCGCCGTTGACTTCAAGGTAATGAGACCGAATTCAAAGGGACCAGTCAGTTCTTCAACGCTGGAGTAAGCATCAATCTGACAGGTCCACTCGCTACCCACCTCATTGACCTGCACGCCTGGTTCGCGCAAAAGACGCACGTGCTCGGGATGCGCATCCAAAGCTTGCACTTCAAGGCCTGACCGCGACAACTTTGCCGCGAAAATTGACCCGAGAGCCCCCGCGCCTATAACGAGGACCCGTCCCGTACCGTCGGCGGTCACGTCCTTAGATGAGGTTGTCTGGATCGGCGGCCGCGCCGTAGATCGTTTCGACCCCATGCTGGCAGAAGGCTCGCGCCTCTGCGCCTAAACGACCGAGGGGATCGGGTGCGTGAGGCATCCCCTCGAATGCAGCGAGGTCGTGACTGACGATGACACCTGCATCCATCGCCTTTGCCAGAGCGCTAATCCGATGCAGGGAATTGATCGCAGCAGAGGTGTCGCTCGTAATGCCGCCAGGCGTGTCGGTTGCGATATTGGCTTGGCAGTTGACGGCGTCACCGGTCAGGATCACCGAACCGATGTCCGGGACGTCCCACAAACCAATTGACTGGTGACCCGGTGTATGACCCGGAGTCGAGATCAGGTGGACACCCGGCAGAATGCACCAATCGCCCTCTGCCATCCGCCAGTTCAGGTTGGTGTGGTTGAAGTCGCCATTGATGTAAGGGAATCCGAAGAACCGATCGGGTGCGAAGGCCCAGCGGTATTCGGCTTTCTGCACCACATGCAGGGCATCAGGGAAGAACCGAGCGCCGCCCGCGTGATCGTGGTGCAGGTGGGTGTAGATGACCATCTTGATATCTGCTGCACTCAGCCCGAGCAAATTGAGTTGCTCATAGGGGTGGTTGATATCGGTCATGATGGGCCGAACCGCCTCAGCAAGCGGCACGCCCCACGTCGCCGCCGCATCGTTGATCACTTCGGGATCGTTACCCGTGTCGATGAGGATGTAGCCACGCGAAGTCTCAAGCAAGAACAACTGCACAGGAATCTGAACCTGCTCACCGATCTGGCGCCCTTGCACCATCACGCTGCCTTCAAGTTCGAGTTTGCCACCGTCCAAGATGTACATCTTCTGGACTATCGACTTCATCGCGATTCGCCTCCAAGTTCGTATGCGGCGTTTAGAAACTACCGGGGTGAGGAATAGGTGTCAATCAATTCGGGGACGCTCCGAGCCCACGCGAGACACTCGTCACATGTACCGACCGCCGGTGATCTCAAGTACCGCTCCAGTCATGTAACTCGACATCGCCGAAGCAAGGAACACAACGACCGACGCCACCTCTGATGGCTCACCTGCGCGCTGCATGGGGACCTCTGCCAATTTGGCATTCCAGATGTGTTCGGCCATCGCCTCGGTCATCGCGGTGCGAATCAACCCGGGCTGCACCACGTTGACTCGCACACCATCGTGAGCAACTTCCTTCGCGGCAGCCTTGGACATTCCAACGATGCCCGCCTTAGCCGCAGAGTAATTCGTCTGGCCGACAAAACCGACCTTGGCCGATATGGACGAGACATTGATGATGGATCCCCGTCTCTGTTCGCGCATGTGCGCGGCCGCAGCACGGGTTCCGTTCCAACAACCGGTGAGATGTACTTCAAGCACCAGCGCAAAATCATCCTCAGACATTCGCCTCATGGTCGCATCACGGGTGATGCCCGCGTTATTCACCATGACATCGATTGAGCCAAAAGCATCGACAGCGGTCTGAACGAGAGCCTCGACTTCATTGAACTTCCGGACATCACATGAAACTGCTCGAGCCCACTCAGTTCCACCTAAACGTGAAACGGCCGCCTCGGCCGCCTCGACATTAAGGTCACCGATGACTACCCGTGCCCCCTGTGCCACCATCGCCTCGGCAATACTCAGCCCGATTCCTTGCGCACCGCCGGTGACAACGCAGACACTGCCTTCAAGAAGCCCACTCACTACTATCCCCAATCATTCGGATTCGTCACTTGCGCCGGGGGCGTGCACCAGACCCGGAGCCGCACCCAACCGGGCCTTGAGCGCCGCCAGTTCGTGGTACGCGCGGTTGCGGTACGCGACCAGTTCACCCACCGCTCCTGGCTCAATTCCTCGGAATCCACCACCCGACTTCAGACCCAAGTCACCAGCAGCTACGCGGTCGAGCAGCAACTGAGGCGCAGAGAATCTCTGGCCATAGGTACGCGTCATCGTTTCAAAAGCCCCTGCATAGACATCCAGACCTGCCATGTCCGCAGCGGTGAACGGACCAAAGAAGGCGAGGCGGAAGCCGAATGACGTGCTGACAACGACGTCTATTTGCTCTGGCGTGCAGGAGCCCTCCTCGACCATGAGTAGCGCTTCGCGGAAGAGCGCGAACTGCAGGCGATTCGCGACGAACCCCGCAATGTCAGGGACGCGTGCAGCCACCTTGCCCAAGCCGTCAATAATGGCCTCTGTGGTGTTCAGCACCTCCGCTGAGGTGAGTGGCGTAGGAATCAACTCGACACCTGGCACGAATGGCGCCGGGTTCATCCAGTGCACCCCAAGGAACCGCTCGGGATTGGTGACGAAAGCAGCCAATTCGGCGATCGGAATCGCTGACGTGTTTGACGCGATGATGGCAGTGGGCGGCGCCGCATCACTGATCCGTCGCAGCACTGGCTCTTTGATTGCCGGCGATTCGGGTACCGCCTCAGCGATGTAGTCGGCATCGGCGACTGCTTCCTCGATACTTCCTGCGCATGACAGAGCAGACGCAACAATCTCGGCGCTGCCAACCGGGAAGAGTCCGTCTTTCTCAAAGGCCTCCGCCTCTGTAACGAGCCGAGAATATGACCGGAGTGTCGCCTCAGCGTCTGCGTCGGCCAGCGTGACGGTATACCCCGCAATTGCAAAGCATTGCGCCATTCCACCGCCCATATAGCCGCTTCCCACGACCGCAATCCTCGGGAGAGTGCTCTTCACGTCAGTCATGTGACCTGCTCCTTTACATCAGTGAATGGTGTATCCGCCGTCAACAGCGAGGATGTGCCCAGTAACAAGAGATGCCTCGTCACTCAACAGGTAGAGCACGGCAGAGGCCACTTCGTCTGCGGTACCGAACCGTCCCATAGGGATGCGTGCGAGAAGACGCTGCGCCATATCTTCGCGGCTCAGCGTAGATTCAGTGAGCTTGGTCCAGATGAAGGTCGGCGCCACAGCATTCACACGGATTCCATGCGGCGCCCACTCAAGGGCAAGGACGCGCGTGAGATGCGAGAGCGCCGCTTTGCTCGCTCCGTAGGCGGCTCGTTCTTCAATCGCCACCGTCCCGGCTTGAGAACTCACGTTGACGATACGTCCAGGAGTGCCGTCTTGAAGCCACAAGCGCGCCATGAGTTGTTGCACAAAGAATGCGGAACTGAGATTGACATCGATCACGCGGTCCCATGAGGCGTCATCGACATCAACCGAGGGTTGAGGAATGTTCATGCCCGCGTTGTTGCAGAGTAGGTCGATACCACCGCACGACTGATACAGAGAAGTCAATGTCGCCCGCATGACTGCGCGATCTTGCACATCCAGAACCACAGGTTCAGTGCCGTACCGAGTAGCGATCTCGTCGGCGACATTTGGCTCGCGGGACGTACCGAAGACGCGCACACCCTGTTGCGCTAAGCAGTCGCCGATGGCTTGTCCAAGGCCACCACCTGCTCCCGTAACCAGTGCAGTATGGCCATCGAGACGGAACATTGAGGTTGACGGCTCCAATAAACTCACAGGAGTCGTCCTTCGCCAACTCGCACGTTCACGCGGTGCCCGGTGGGCAATACGAGCCCGGCGCAGTAGCAGCGTCGTAGATTGCCTCACTGACCTTCTGTGATGTTGAAGCATTCCAGTGCTCGGCAGTCACCTTCAGCAGGGTGGCCATCGCCTCATCGCGAGACTTCCCCACGACGACGATGGAACACACTCCTGAGGCCAATCCCTGCATACCTTTGAGGTTCTCACCACTGACCACGAAATCCGGGCCAGTCAGTCCAGCAGCCCTCAGACGCTGATCGAGTTCAATGGCAAAAACCGTCGCCTGCCTGACCGGGTCGACGGGCACCGGGTCAACGGGCACCGAGGCCGCACTCGTTGTCGGGACAGCTGTCGTTGGACTCGAGTTACTTCCCGACCCAGCGGCACACGCCGTCAACAACGCGACTGCAGTGAACGCAACCACCCCGACGCCTCGCAGACCACGCATTTCGACTCCTTCTCCCACGAAGTGTGCACACTCGGACCGAAATGATCGTCGCTATCAGACCTGTACACCAAAAACGGAGCGGTAGATACTTCTGTCGATAGTATCTACAGCAGGAGTAAACAACACCATCGGAGGGCACGCGTGATTGTTCTGCAATCGACCTACATTACGGACTCGGCGACCCGCGAACTGCACTTGGCAGCGCACTTGGAATGGGTAGGAGAAGGCTTCTCCACCAAGCGATTCATCGCCGCAGGAGCGCGCTCGGATTCAAGCGGGGCAACGATTCTCGTTCGCTCGGCCACCATGGATGAGGTCGCCGACCTCTTGGCCGTTGATCCCTTTGTCATCCACGGCGTGGCTACCTACGAGGCGCTCGAATTCGAACCGGGGCTCGTGGCTGACGACTGCCACACAATCAACGGCTAGTAGTTGCCAGACGAAACTCCCCTGTCTGCTCTGAGAGGACGCCATGACCGAGACCAACACCAACGGTGACACCCCCGTTCACGTCGCCATGATGAACCTGCTCTGGCCTCGCGACGGCCTGCCTGTACAGGATTTTTGGGATTATTGGGTGGGCGCACATACCCAAATCTCCTCCCGACTCCCAGCAATTCACCAATATTTCCAGCACCAGTTGGATCCTGACGGTGGTCGACTCTTTCCCTCGCTTGGTGACACGGTCACTCATGAGTATGAGTCCGACGAGCTGTTCCACGGCGATGCCGAGATCACATTCCTGACGCCCGACGATCTCGCCCGCTTCGCTGCAGCACTCAACCCACTCATGCAGGACGAGCGGAACGTCTTTAGTAAGACAATCTCCTACCAGGCCAAAGATCGAAACACCCGCACATTCAAGGACGCCACCCAAGACGACTCCCCCAACGGAGACCTCGGCGGCGAACAGAAGTTCATGCTTTACCTGCGCAAGCGCGACGATGTCGAACTCGACGAGTTTCGGCGCACACTGATTGACGACATTGGTTCGGCACTCGCGGCGCTCGACACCGTGCTCAAGGTACGAATCCGCCTACTCGAGTTCTACGACAACGACGCAGTGACCTTGCTAGCCCCTAACGTCTCGAACTGGGAAGACCCAGCGAAGCAATATCAGGGATGTATTGAAATCGTGTTTAGTGGTGCCCTCGCACGCCAAGAATTCGCACTCTCAACTGGCTGGTCGGCGATCGCTGTCCGCTTGGCCGCCGTGGTGCGAACCGTTCACCGACAACAGGCATTGCGCACCTTCACCGTCTACAACCACGGCAAGGTCACGCTGGCCGGGCTGCGAACTCCGCAGATGGCTGACCAGATTAAGCGCCTCGGGGCCATCAACCAAAAGGGCTCAGAGGTCATATCGCTCATCCTGCGAGAGCACACTAACTATCAGTGATCTGACCGCTTGCGCGTGGCCATCGCCGCCGCCACCGCGAGTGCCGCCAACATGTTTTCGATATCAGCAACTCCTTGCCCTGCAATATCGAACCCGGTTCCGTGGTCAACTGAAGCACGGATAATCGGAAGCCCACCAGTGACATTGACTGCTCGATTTCGCTCGAGCAGTTTCACTGGAATATGGCCCTGATCGTGGTACGCCGCCACGACGATGTCATAGCGGCCGGAGAGCATGTCGATGAACACTGAATCCGGCGATGCCGGTCCCGAAACTCGGTAACCTTCGGCCACGAGTGCCGCGATAGCAGGCGCCATGACCGTGATCTCTTCGTCACCGAACAATCCGTTCTCACCTGAGTGCGGATTGATTCCGGCCACCGCGATACGCGGCTCGTTGAACCCCAACGATTGCATGGCCTCATGCGCAATCTTCACGACGGTCGCGATGCGCTCAGCGGTGATCGCCTGCGAAACCGAACTCAGTGAGCGGTGAGTCGTCATATGCGCCACCCGCAGTCGATCGCCGAGCAGGAGCATACTCACGGGACCGGAACCGGTGACCTCGGCCAATAGTTCGGTGTGCCCGTCGAAGTGGTATCCCGCACTGCGCATGGACTCCTTGTTGAGTGGCGCCGTACAGATTCCATCGACTACTCCCCTCACGGCCAGATCCGCGGCCGCGATGACCGCCGCAACGGCTGCCTCGCCACCCGCAACCGACACTTCGCCGTAAGGAACGAGCGCCTCGTCACCAGAGGTCTCCACGAGTTGGATGACACCACGCTCGGTTGGATGAATGTGCGCAGAATCCACGCTCACGATTCTGAGATCGAGTTGGTGCGAGTCGATCTCGCGTTTAAGCACGGCAGCCGAACCGAATACCACTGGGTAGCACATACTGTCGGCGGATTCGTCAGCCAAAGCCCTGAGCACCACCTCCGGACCAATGCCTGCAGGGTCGCCCATCGTCACTGCAATAACAGGCTTCAGCTTCAATGAACTCACGGTTCCTCTTGGTCGGTGACAGGAATAGCAGTATGACTTGCGTCCACGTCGAGCAGCGCATGGAGGGCAAAAGCGTCGCCGAAACCGCCTGATCTCAATACCAAGCGATCAACAACGATGTGATCACCCGCTAGCGCCCGACACACCACTGCACCACTGGCCGCAGGGCCACTCAGGTACAGACTCGTGACTCGATGCCTTTCGCAGAAGGTCGCCGCCAGATCGCCACCGATGACCACAACCACCGCGTCAGGCAACGCTGCCGCTCGTTCGATGTCTACCCGCTCAGCGATCGCACTATTGAGCCATTGTGAGTCAGCTCGCCGTTGACCCGCATCCTCGGCGAGGACAGTGCCAGGGTCGGCGTCTACGACGCAGAGGGTGGGCGCAGATCCGGCCCCCTGTGGCAACTCAACCCTGGCCGCACTCCACGGTTGAACCCTGACGTGTTTGGCCGGTCGTGCGGCAAGCAGATAAGCAAGTTGCTTGCTGACCTCGATGCGGCGTGACGTGCTCGCAACAATGACGGGCGTCGACGCTGGAAAGGTAACCTGCTGCACCTGCGGGCTCCACGAATGGGCGAGGCCCGAACTTGCCACAACAACCGCGCGCGGAAGGATCCGAGTCGCACGATCGATGCGCGCAAGGTCTTCTCGAGTTTCGGCATCAAATACCAGCGCGCTCTGTGACGAACTCTCGATACTGACCCTCACGCCCAAGCCGTCGGCTCTCACTGCGTCGAGGTCAAACAGGGTCACTGAATGCGACGGGGGCACCAGTTTCGTGACATCACTGGTACTGGGAGGCGAGTGAGGGTCATTCGCCGCTTCCGACTCATGCACTGGAATGCCATGCGCATACTGAACCCCCTCACGAGTGAGGCGGTCCTGCTCGGGCAGGGCCGGTGCAAGAACAAGAGGTCGGTCGGAAATCAGTGCCGCAATCTCTTCCCCCGGATTACCGCGAAAGAGGCTATCGATCTTCTTGATCAGTCGAACCGGCTCACGCCCCGTGAGCCATTCACCGACTCTCAGCATCCGCGCTCGACTCGCTGCGGCATCTAGATGGCGTGAGCCGGTATCAATACCGAGCGTCTTGGGCCCGCGCTGCCATGCCTGAGACCAGCGTTCCTCGGCTGGTTCGCCCCAAGGGACGACAATCACCACATCCTCTGGTGCACTGAGGGCGTGTACGCAGAAATCCACTGCACCTGTGAGATCGTCGGCGACGACCACCACACGTTCAGCTGTCGATGGCATGGATCGCGAGCCGGCTAATAACGAGGGATCATGCCACGGCCGATCATCGTTTCGACGATGTCGGTGGTCATCTGCCGCGAATCGATGCAGTCGTTGAAGCCTGTCTGTCGCAACTTGATAATGCTACGGACGTTGTCCCAATTCTGATTGAAGATGTAGTCGCCCGCCGGCCAAAATGCCAGATGCTCAAAGGGGTGAGCAGTCAAACCATGCTTGGCAACAACGGCGTCCCAGACCGGCGCCTTGTCGGCCATCGTTTGGGTGAGATTGAGCGCATGACTGCCGACATAGTCCATCTTCAGTAGGTCGGCGATGTGGGGAAACATCTGATTCCACCGGAACGAGTCTCCGTTGGTCACGTTATATGCCTCACCCGCACACTCAGCCGTCGTTCCTACGTGGATAACGGAGCGGCCCAAGAGACGCGCATCGGTCATCTCGTAGAGCGCATCTCGACACACATCACTGCCCGGGAATCGAAGCGGAATCCCAATCTCCTTGCTCAGAACAGCAAAGATCACCGCAATCTGAATGAAGTTGAGGGGAGTGTTGACTGATACTCCGCCTACCCCTTCGGGCCTCAAACCAGACCACGTCCATGTCGAGCCCGGCTGACGAGCGCTCAAATAATCTTCTTGGTTGTAGTAGAAGATGGGCGGCATGACTCGCGCATCATCTTCATAGGCAGGTGTCTTGAAGGCGTGGTTGTGGCAGCCGTACCACTTTCCACCCTCGAGCAAGGTGATGTGCTGCAAACCGCTCGAGGCAGCTTCGGCGGCCTCGACCGAATTCATCAACAACGTGACGTTCGTGGCCAGTTCGGCTGCCAAATCGCCGTCCCACATATAGGCAGCGAAAACAAGGTGTGTCAGACCTGTGAAGGGCGCTAGTGCCGCCATGGTCGCTTGCCGGTCAAGCAAGTCAACGCTGACGTGCGTATAGCTGGGGTGGTCGATACGGGAGGGGCGACGCGCAATTCCCACGACGCTCCACCCTTGCGCCAGCATTTCATCGCGCGTGTGGCTACCAATAATTCCCTCAACACCAACGATGAGTGCCTGCTTGGTCATGCCGCAGTTCCCACTGTCGGGGCCAAGTGGATCTTCATGTTGTCTGGGTCTTCTACGGCCTGGAAGGCAGCGACGGCGTCTTCAAAGGCGTAGGTCTGCGTGACCAAGCTCTCAAGATCGATGCGTGTACGACCCAAGAACCGGAGTGCGGCAGGCCACACTCCGGGCGAACCAGTAACTCCGATGATGGACAGATTCTTTGACTGGATGCGGTTCATTGGCGCCGCGATCGATGACTGACCGGTAATGCCGATCATCACTACTCGGCTTTCGAATGCGGCAATATCCAGAGCCGACGCAATAGCCGCAGGGGCGCCGGAAGCCTCGACCACAAGGTTGGGGCCTGCGATTCCAAGGTTGTCTCGGAACCAGTCTTCCGGGTTACTCAAGTCTGCAGGGTCGACAGCATGGTGTGCGTCTAACCGCTTGGCGGCATCGCGGCGAACCTTCTTGGGTTCGACCATTACCACTTCCGCCCCATTGGCCCGGCAGATGGCAGCGGCACACTGGCCCACCATTCCCCCGCCGATGACCGCAACCACATCGCCCGAGTCACATCTTCCCGCCGTTCGAATGGCACGGAATGCAATAGTGAACGGCTCAACCAGGGCGCCCATTTGGTCGCCTACGGTGTCGGGGAGTCGGTGCAGCACTGACTCCGGGCAATTAAAAAGATCAGATCCAGCGCCATTGACGTTGCAACCAAACCAGTCATGGGACGTGATGAGGCACTCACCCACCACCCGATCTCCGGGAACCACGCGCGTCACCGCTGAGCCGACCTCAACGACCTGCCCGCTCCACTCGTGCCCCGGAACTACCGGGTACGTCATATCAATAATGTGCTCGAGATGCCCGTCGCGAATCTCCACGTCGGTGCGGCAAATCCCAACCACGCGTGAGGCAACGCGGACATCGTTTGGACCAAGGTCGGGAAGTGTGACTTCACCGACCGTCACCTCATGAGGACGCTCTCCAATGAGAATCGCGCGGGTCTGGGTCATGCCTTCTCCCTTGTCAATATCGTCTAATGGCCATTCACAACAGCGGCAAAAATGGGTGCGGTCCCGGCAAGCCCAATAAGGGTTGCCGGGACCACACCATGTTCAACTAGCCCTTCACGCAGCCCTTAACGTTCTCGGGCAGGTCACCTTCGACCCAACCGGACGGGCAAGCCGCGCGGGTGATGAATCGACGTGACGGGTCCTGCTCGAACCCAGCAAGGTACTCAGCGGTGTAAGCCGTAGCAATAGCACCTGCATCCGCAGCGCCGGAGTGAGCTCCGGTCAGCGAGGCCTCGGGCAACATCGGGTTGAAGATGTCTGCCGTCTCCTCGTCGCCAACGGTTCCGTCGGGGAACACGTTGCAGCCTGCAGTCGCAGTGTTACCGGTGCACTCCTTGACGTTGTCCTTCGTCACGATCGTGTAGGGAACCTCAATGTCGTGAGGCACACCGGCAGGACCAACGAGAACGACGTGCAGGAGAACCTTCATACCAATTCCACCCTGAGCAGGGGGTGAACCGACGCTGATGCCCGGCCATCCCTTGAGCAGTTGCTGGCGGAAGTAGTTCGACGTCTCGCCACTCACCGGGATTGTCTTTCCGGCAGCCTTGAGCGCCTTCACACAACCAGGCTCACCGTAGCCACAGAAGATTCCAGCGACGTTGGGGAAAGCGGCAAGCGCCTTCGTCGTCTCCTTCAACTGCTGTGCACTGTCCCACTTGCCTTCGTACTCGGTGAGAATCTTGGTGCTGGGCGAGTCGTTCTTCAGAGCGGCCAGAGCCGAACCGTAGTGAACGATGTCCGTCGAGGTGCCGACGACGCCGTGTGACACGAAGATGTCACCCTTGTTGCCCATGAGCTTGAGCAGTCCATCCATGGCGTTGTAGCCCATGAAGGGGTGCGCAGCGGGCGAGCCGTCCGGAAGAGTCGGGACGCTGGTGATGTACGAAACGTTGTAAACACAGGGAGCGGTGGCGGTGGCGTCGTACACCACGATAGTCACGCCCTGGCCACATGCGTCCTTGTAGGCGGCGTTGATTGCCGTCGGCGAGAGCGCGTAGCTGGTGATGCCGTCAGCTCCGGCGTCGACCATTGACTGAAGCTGCGAAATCTGCTTCGTCGGGTCGGGGTCGGTGAGCTCCTTGCGTGCTTCAACACAGGCGTTGTAAGGAGGCATCTGAGCCACGGCCATGCCGAGGTTCTCTGCCTCTTCTTGCCACGAGTTTCCGATGTTGAGAGCAGTCATGTACACGATGTACTTTTCGCCGCCACCACGCGGGGGAGCGGGGTGTGTTGCGGCGCACGGGTCGAACCCGGCAGCAGACGCGGACGCAGACTCGGACGCAGGCGCGGACGCAGATGCGGACGAACTCGCTGTGTCGGAAGACGCAGCGGCTGAAGTTGAAGTCCCGCCGGTGCTGCTACCCCCACACGCGCTGAGAGCGATAGCGCTAGCGGAGAAAACCACCGCGAGCGCTTTCCAGTTCAATTTCATACCTTTCCCTTCATTTCGGTTGGGGATTCCCCTTCAGCAAGTGCCGGGGAGCCTTTCCTTCGCAAGCTGAATCGGGTGTCGGGGCGAGTGAACAGCAGTGCAATCAGCACCACAACGCCGTACAGAACCGACTTCCAACCTTGCGAAAATCCTGTCGCCTGAATAACTACAGTGATCGAAGTCAGCAACAAGCACGCGGCGACCGTGCTCTGCCAATACCCTCGGCCACTACCAATCACTGTGCCACCGACAAGCACTGCGGAGATTGCCGGAATCGCCCACTCATCACCAAGCTGCAACTCGGCATTGCCCGAAAGGCCCAACAGCATGATGCCGGCGATGCCTGAACCGAGGGCACACAGCGCGTAGATACCGATCTGAATTCGCTCAACTGGTAGACCAGCAATGCGAGCAGCCGTGTTAGAGCTTCCAAACAGATAGGCTCCACGACCGAATCGGCTCTTTGCCTGAATGACGTAACCGACAAGAGCGACAAGTACGAAGAAGAAAACCGGAATGCCGATTCCGAACCACTTCCCAGAACCGCTGAACAGCGTGGTCACGACTTCTGGGGCCGCAGGTGCCTTGTGGCCGAAAGTGATGCCAATCGAAATACCAACCAAGATGCCGTTCATCGCCAGAGTGATGATAAACGCTGGTATTTGGAATCGAGCCACCAAAAAGCCGTTGACAACTCCAACGAGCACGGCCATCACCAGTGCGATGAGTATCCCGACAATGACGCTTCCCCCTCGCACCGATGTCCAGAGGGCGAGGATGGCGGCTGACATGGCGATGACTCCAGGCACCGACAGATCAAGGCCGCCTATCAGCATGACCAGCCCTTGGCCAAGTGCGATAGTGATGATGAACATGCTCAATGTCAGAAGTGTCTGAACCGACAGCCATGACGGCAGCGAATCACTCACGAGCCTGCCACCGACGAGTACCAAGCCAGCCAGAACAGCGAGGACCACCGGGCGAACAAATCCCTGCGACGACGGGCGCCTGCGCTCAGAAGCAGCGGTCGACATCATGCCTTCCCTTCTGACGCGATTTCGACACTGTCGACTTCGGCTTCTCGACCCAGCGATAAGAACGCCTGGTTCTGTGCGCGTCTCACGGCCAAAGCGCCAACGAGCACTGCAGCGATGATGACGATGCCCTGAACAACCATCTGCATCCAGTCACTCACTTTGAGCACGAAGAGCACCTTGGGAATTGCGAGCAGCACAAGAGCACCAAAAATCGAACCTAGTCCTGAGCCACTACCTCCCGCGAACGAGACTCCGCCGATGGCAACTGCCGCGAACGTGGCAAGCAAGTACGTCTTTGTCGAGTTCGCATCACCAGATCCGGTGAGTGCCGAGAAGAACACGCCCGCCAGCCCATAGAGCGCACCCCCGATCGCGAAAACCCACAGGCGGGTTCGTCGGACGTTGACGCCGGAGAGGTGAAGTGCCGCCTCGTCTTCTCCCAGCCCGAACATGTGAATGCCCAAGCGCGTGCGCTTGAACCACAGCCAGCCAATACCGAGCACGATCAGAATCAGCAGTGCTCGAGGGATAAACATCTTGGTCATGACCGCGTCAACGATTCCCTGCGGCACCTGACCACCCGGCTGCGGCAGCAGCACTTGCGCCAAGCCACCCAAAATAATGAATGTCGCCAGGGTCACCGCAATGGCCGGCAATTTGCCGAAGACAACAAACAGCCCATTGACCAGGCCGATCAAAGCGGCGATCACAATGACCGCGACAGCAGCCACTAAGGGGTTCGTCGCCGTAAATGTGGTTGCGAGAAGCACATTCACGAGCGCGATGACACCCGCAGCAGAAAGGTCAAATTCTCCACTGATCAACACCACGGTGACACCCATGGCGGCAGCCGCCAACGGCAACGCCAAGGTGAGGTACGAGTCAAGCTGAGAGACCTTGAGGCCGTTGGGCTGAAACTTCGCCCAGACCAACAGCATGAAGATCAAGACAATGAAGGCACGACTAGCTCCGTTGGTGAAAACGTTGCGCACGGAATCACCGAAGCCACCCTTCATGACGCCACTCCCGAGTTCGGCGTGCCGGGATTTCGAGCGTGGCCCACCGCCGCCGACATGATCGCATCTTCCTGAATCTGATCGCCGGTCAAGTCCGCCGCAATTTGGCCGCCGTAGAGCACCACTACCCGATCCGACAACCCCACCAGTTCTGGGATTTCAGTCGAGTACAAGAGAATGGCGGCGCCTGCCTCTGCGGCCTTGCGCAGCGTGCCATACACCTCGAGTTTGGCTGAGGGGTCGATTCCGCGCGTGGGGTCAAACATCAGCAGTACCTGCGCACCCGTGAGGGAGGTACGCGCAAGGACCGCCTTCTGTTGGTTGCCGCCCGAGAGCTGGCCCACAATACGTGGCAGGTAGGCATCAGGAAGATGCGCACCGGCGCCTGCCTCGGCCGCGAGCTTCTCTTCGGCGCCGTGTCGCACAATTCCGCCTCGCGTGATCTCACTGAGCGCCGGAACAGTGATGTTCACCGACGTTGGCAAGTCAGGAAAAAGTGCCTCGCGCTTGCGTTCTTCCGGAACGAGGGCGATACCCGGGCCAGATCGCATCGCCGTGCGCGGGCTCCTGAGATCGGCCGGTTCACCGGCAATGGTGACCGTTCCTGACGACAACCTGAGTTCGCCTGCAAGCGCGTAGAACAACTCGCGTTGACCTTGCCCCTCGAGGCCGGCCACACCCAGAATTTCACCGCCTCGGATCGACAAACTCACGTCCGTCAGACGCCGCCCGACGGTGAGTTCTTCACCAACCAAGACGATCGGGGCGTCGGCAGGTATCGGCGACACCCGCGGGGGGAAGGCCAGGTTGATTGAGCGTCCGATCATGGTCGAGATGAGTTCGTCGTGGTTGAAATCCGAGCCCTCGAACGAGCCCACGATTGCACCGTTTCGCATGACCGTGCCGCGGTCGCATAGTTCGGCGATTTCGCGCAACTTGTGCGAGATGTACAGAACCGCCGTGCCGGTGTCGCGCAACGAGCGCACGTGGTGGAATAGCCACTCCGTGTCGGGCAATGCCGCTGTGGGCTCATCCAAGATGAGGATGTCAGGGCGTGCATTGAGCGCGCGCACAATTTCCAGCCTCTGCTTGGCGCTGAGAGGTAACTGGGCCACGAGTGTGTCCGGAGCAATGTCCACCACTCCCCACTCGGCAAGGATCGCGGCCGCCTTCTTCTCGACGACAGATCGGCGCACGACACCAAACTGACGCGGCAATTCGGAAATGAGGAGATTCTCGGCAACCGTCAGGTTCGACAGAAGTGACAGTTCCTGGAAAGACGTACTGATTCCCGCTTTCCGCGAGTTACCCGGGTGGCCGAAGACCAACTCGACGCCCTCTCGAGAAACCGTGCCCGCATCAGGGATCACCATCCCCGAGAGCACCTTCACCAGCGTCGACTTGCCCGCGCCGTTCTCTCCGACGATCGCGTGAATTTCACCTCGCTGAAGTTCAAGTGAAGCCCCATTAAGTGCGATGGCGTCGCCGTACACCTTGGAGAGTCCCGAAACCTCAAGGACAGCGGTAGATGACAATTCACTCCTTCAGTAGTACTCAAGGCTTATCGGAGCATATGAGGCGCAGCGGCCCTTCAACGAGTGGCGACGGGATGGTTACCAATCTGTGACGCATATTCACGTTCAATTGAGATAGACACCGTCGTGAAGGCGCGCACAAGTACGTGGCTTCCTTCCGCCCACTCACCGCGTAACGCGTTCAATGAGCTTCTCCTTCTGCGCACCAGGTCGTTCGATGCTGCCGAGAGGGACAAGTACCACCGATGCCTTGACGGTTAGTGCGTCTCTGATGGCCGCCTCGATACTGGAAGCGAGGGCGGCATCTCCGGCCGACGATTCCGACGATGACTCAACCCGCAGCGACAATGGCTCGTAGGTGCTGTGACCGACGAAGTCGACATCAATCTTGAGGTACCCAGTGACGCGAGGCGCAAACTGCATGACGACTTCCTTGATCGCCGCAGGAAAGACGTTGACTCCACGAACGATCAACATGTCGTCTGCGCGACCATGTGCCTTGATGCGGTACCCGGTGCGCCCGCACGAACAGCCGCTGCCAACGACTGTGACGATGTCACCCATGCGGTACCTAATGAGCGGGGTTGCCTCTCGGGCAAGCGTTGTGTAGACGAGCTCTCCCGTTGTTCCTTCGACAATGGGAAGTGACTCCAACGTGTCTGGGTTGACAATCTCGACGTGAAGCGCGCCTTGTGAGCACAAGTGCATGCCATCTTTCGCATCACACTCAGCCCAGTAGGTACTGCCGAAGTCAGCCCCACCCATCATGTCGCGCACATCGGCGTTCCACAGCGACTCCATGGCACCGCGGATTTGCTCTTCGCCGCCGCCGGGCTCACCCCCGACTGAAATCTTGCGAATGGACAAGTCCGTTGCCGGTTTACCCAAGACCTCCATCGATTGGGCACCCAGATGGGAGACCATCGAAGGAGTTGCGCACAGTGCCACGGGCTTGAGGTGGTCAATGGCACGCAGCAGTCGCTCTGTTCCGGATTCCGCACCCAGCGGGATGATGCAGCAACCGAGGTGTTGCAGATGCTCGATGTTGACCAAGCCACCAACGAAACCGCGGCCCATCGCGTACGCGTGCATCACCCAGTCTTTGGGGCGGAATCCGTTTGCGTAAAAGACCCGTGCACCCATCGAGTTCCACGTCTGGATGTCGCGCGCTGTCGCCGCAACGAATGTGGGCATTCCGGTGGTGCCCGATGACGATTGAATCTGCACGATGTCGTCTTCTGCCGCAGCGATGTGAAGGCCCAGAGGGGGGCGCGCCAGCAGACTCTCGCGAATTTCGTCTTTCGTGGTGAACGGCAAGTCAGACAAGTCGCTGAGCGATGTCACCCGCTCGCCAGCGGCACCGAACTTCGCACGGTAGAAATCCGACCGAGAAAGTACGTACGCCATTTGCTCCTGGAGCAACTGCTCGTGCCACGTCTGAATCTCGGTCCACGGTTGAACCTCAACCGGGTCAAAGACGTCGGCCACCGAGTCACACCACCCGTCGGATCTCTTCGGGGAGCCCGAACATGCGGAACTCGGGGACCACCGCCTGGCCAAAGAGTTGGATCGCCTTGGAAGTTTCACCCGCGTGCATTGCGTGGTAGGCGAGGCGCGCCACGACGTAATTCGCGTTGAGTTCATTTTGATATTCGTAGAGCGAAGTGATGCACACGTCCGGATCACCAATGATGAAGCGTCCTGCAACGAGCTTGTCAAAGTCCTCATTGTGATCGAGCACGCCTGCGCGGCTCAGGGAGGCGTACAACTCGGCGATTGCAGGTCCGGCTAACTCGTACGCCTGCTCAGTGGTCGGCGCAATAAAGACATCGCGCGCGATCGGCACAATCTGTCCGTTGTCACTCGAGTCACGACCCGCGTAAAACGGACGGAGTTCGTCGAGAGTGAAGTGCGCCGGGGCAAAGAATGGCACGTTGAGCTCGCGAGCTACCTGAGCTGCCGTGGCGCCACCTGAAATCCACAGCGGCATCTCCAACTGAGCCGGCTTGGGTTGGACCGAAATCCGATCAAGACCCCGGGCCTGCACGTGCACGTCTATCTCGCCAGGGATGGTGTGGAAATCACTGTGGTGGCTGAAGGGGTTTGGACCCCACGACGCCCGCAGCACGGCCACGTCATCGACAATGCGTTCGACCGAGTTTTGCCCTCCCCAACCACGGGCAACTGCATCACTTGCGACCTGACCTGCAACGATCACGCGGCCATTAGAAATGTTGTCGACGCAGGCTGCCTCTTCGGCCACGTACATCGCGTTAACCAAACCCAGAGTGGGCATCATCCCCACTCGAACGAAGGTGGTGCGTTGAGCAACCGCAGCCGCGATCACCGACGAGGACGAGTTAAACGAGTCAGGAGTGAAGTTGTGCTCGCCGACCCACACCGAGTCAAAGCCCCACCACTCAGCGATGACCGCTTGCTCAAGTGCCTCTTCGTACACATCGACGTGGTTCTTTCCACCGGCCGGCTCGATGGTGAGCGGTCCCAATCCGAATCTCATTGAACTCTCCTCAGTGCAGTGCTTTAGATGTGAGGGATGACCTCGGTGGCCAGCAACTCGAGCGAGCGCAGGTACTTCTGGCGGGGGAGCGAATCAAATCGCGTTCCAAAAATGATGTGCGTGCAACCGGTGGCTGCGATTTCGCGGAGTCCGCGGATTACACGTTCTGGCCGCCCAATCGTTCGTTCGTGCACCGCGATCAGGCGTGCCGCTGCAGCATCAAGTTCAGCTGGGCGATCGAAGCCCACCGGCTCGCCTCTCTCATCAACGAGGTAGCGCCAACCACCGAGTTGTTCGCGAAGCAAGAACTTCAGTGAGGGCCGCGCTTGGCTGAACGCTTCCTCATCGGTCTCGGCAACCCAGCCTCGGCGCAACACCCCAATCTTGGCGCGGGATACATCGACTCCGAGTTCCTCCGCTGTGCGGTAGTACAACTCGATGTGGCTACTTAGCTGATCAAGCGTGAGGGCATCGGACAGGATGATCGAAGCGCCCATCTTGGCGGCACGCTTGATGGGGTTTTCCCCAACAGCCGCCACCCAAATAGGAAGGTCTCGCTGGTACGGCTTCGGAGTTACTTCAACGTCAGGGACAGTGAACTGCGTGCCCTCAAAGTTGACCGGCCCATCTGCCCACGATCGGCGCAGGACCTCAATGCCCTCTTCGAACCTCGGTCGACGCGTACGGCGATCAATATTGAATCCGTCGAACTCGTTATCCCTGTAGCCCAAGCCCAAGCCCAAGTCCAACCGGCCACCGGACAACTGGTCGACCACAGCCGCTTGGTGCGCAACTCGCAATGCTTCATGCTCGCTGAAGAGCAAGGTCGATTGCCCAATGCGAATGTGTTTGGTCGCAGCAGCGATTCCACCCGCCACTGTCAACAGGGAGGGGCAGTAACCGTCGTACCAGAAGTGATGCTCGGTCTGCCAGATCGTCTTGATGGTCTTAAGCTCATCAACGAACTGTGCGTCCTCCATCAACTCCCGGTAGAGATACGAGAAGTGCCGAGGACCTGCCTTCGTGGACTGAAGGCTCCAGATTCCAACGCCTACCTCAACAGGTGCCATTTTTTCTACTCCTCGTTACTTACCGTCGTAGTAATGACACAGTAGGGGCCAATCGTTCACCCGGCAAGACCTTCGGCCCATTCATAGAAACCGCGCCCGCTCTTGCGCCCGAGCAACCCTTGATTGACCATGTCGCGCATGAGCCGGGGCGGCTCGAACCTGTCTCCGTACGTCAGCGCAAGGTTCTCGGCGATGGCGAGCCTGACGTCGAGCCCCACCAAATCGGTCAAACGCAGTGGACCCATGGGATGGCGATATCCCAATTCCATTGCTCGGTCGATCGCCTCAGGCGAGGCCACCCCCTCCTCCACCATACGAATCGCCTCAAGTCCCAACAGCACGCCGAGGCGACTCGTGGCAAAGCCTGGTCGATCTCGCACCACAATGGCTTCTTTGCCTAGGGCGAGGGCGAGCCGCTCTGTGGCAACGACCGTTTCGGGCGCCGTGCGTTCACCCACCACGATCTCGATAAGCCGACTCGCCCACACTGGATTGAAGAAGTGCATTCCGATGAGCGCCGACGGGTCATTGAGGCCTTGAGCGAGTGAGTCGATCGACATGCTGCTTGTGTTCGTGGCCAACAGCGCGGGTCCGCGAGACTGGGCCTCGCGCAGAACACTTTGCTTGAGTGGCAACGATTCCGGTACAGCCTCCACGAGCACCGCGACGCCCTGCGTGGTTTCGTTCAAGGAAGGGACGAGGGTGATTCGCCCGAGTACCGCCTCACGATCAGCAGCGGTGAGAACCCCCCGCTCGAGCCCGGACGCCAGCACCCCCTCAATCACTGGCCACAACGCGTCACGTCGCTGTGAGTTAGGTTCAACGACCTCGACTTCATACTCGGCACTAGCCAGAGCGTGAGCGATACCAACCCCCATCGCTCCGCCGCCCACCACGATCGCCGTGTGCTTAGACAACGACATTTCCTACCGGAAGGATGAGAAGTCCGGCGGGCGTTTGGCGTTGAAGGCTTCGACCCCTTCTTGGGCTTCTTCCGTTTCTACAAAGACGCTGAGTGCGTCGAAGGCCAGCGTCGAGATGCCGCCAATCGCCTCCGAGTCGGCATTGATCGAGTGCTTGACAAACCTCAATGCCGTGGGGCTCAGCGCCAACATCTCGTCAGCCCAGCGACGCACTTCATCACGGAGTTCTTCCTTCGGGACCACCGCGTTGACAAGACCCCATTCGAGCATGGTCGCCGCGCTGTATCGACGGCACAGATACCAGATCTCTCTCGCCCGGCGGACCCCCACCATTCGGGAAAGGTAGGCGGTTCCGAATCCGGCGTCGAACGAGCCAACGCGCGGTCCAGCCTGACCGAATTCAGCGTGCTCGGCCGCGATGGACAGGTCGCACACCACGTGGAGTACCTGTCCGCCCCCAATGGCAAATCCGTTGACCGCGGCGATCACTGGCTTCGGTATCTCCCTGATCACCCGCTGCAGATACTCATCTTGGAACACGCCGTATTCGCTGGGTCCATAGTCACCGGATTCAAGCCGCTGCTTTTGGTCTCCACCGACACAGAAGGCACGCTCTCCCGCGCCCGTAAGCGCGACGACACCTACCGCCGGATCGCCCCACGCGAGCTTGAAGCAGTGGATCAACTCGTCAATCGTCTGCGCTCGGAAAGCGTTGAGACGATCGGGGCGGTTAATAGTGATCCATGCCAGCCCGTTGTCTACCTCGTACAGGACGTCCTCGAGGACTGTCGTTTTCATACTGATTTCCTTCCCAACTTCATTGGAATCGCGAGATCGTACGGTTAAAGCGCTACAGTTTGCTCCCAAGCACACTGATCGATGAGTAACCCACTCATGAAATAAACCCTGGAGCTGCCATGGGCCGGAGTGAGGGCCTGATCAACTCGCTGACTGCGTTGGGCTTCTCGTCTTACGAGGCGAAGACGTACGTCGGACTTCTTCACGGATACGGCCAAACCGCCTACGCCTTGTCGAAAGACACCGGAGTCCCGCAGCCAAAGATTTACGACGCCATTCGCAAACTGATTGCGCGTCGCGCTGCCGTGCAAATTAACGAAAAGCCCCAGCGGTTTGCGGCCACACCCCCGGACGAACTTTTGCGAACCCTGCGTTCTGACATGGCGGCGCGCATTGACGCTGCAGAGCGCATGGTCGCCCAAGAAGCGGTTGCCACCGAAGACCAGTGGCCTGAAGTGATGACAAGTATGGAAGGGCTCCCGAGCGTACTCACGAGAGCGACCGCACTGATCGAGTCGTCGACCGACAAGATCTACCTCTCCGCGTGGGCAGATCAACTCAAGATTCTGAGCAAGCCCCTGGAAGATGCCGCCGGTCGCGGTGTCGACATCATCATCCTCGCTTTTGGCCGCACCACACCCGTACTCAATGGCGCGCAGGTGTACTCGCATAAGTCGACGGCAAAGGCGTTGTACCCCAACCACCAAAACCGGCATCTGGCTTTGGTCAGCGACGGAAACATCAGCCTCTGGGGCCTTGCTTCCAACGGCGGAGATTGGACGGCCCTCGTCTCCGAGGACTTCCGCATGGTGGGTCTGGTGCGCAGCTTTATCCGCCACGACATCTACGTCCAGAAGTTGTACGCCCGATTCGGTCCGGAAATTGAGGCGACATTCGGGCCCGGACTCGAATTTCTCACCGACGTGCTTCATGACATTACGCTGACCGACGGCGAGCCAGCGACGACGACTGAGACACAACGTCGAGTGGGCTAGTACCCCTCTCACTGCTGCGCCAATCGGTCAACTACGTCGGGCGACAATTGCAGCGACTCAAGTACCTCGCGGGTGTGCTCACCTAGCATGGGAGGTACCAGAGAGGTGTCTGCCTTGCCGCCATTGATCCAGAAAGGTGACCCCTGCACTCGCACTTCGCCGGCGCGAGGGTGGTCGTAGGTGAGAACCATTTCGTTGTGACGAAACTGTTCATCGTCTACGACGTCTGCGTACTCATACACTCTGCCCGCTGGAATCTTCGCGCGATCAAATTCAGTCAACCACTGCGCGGCGGTGCGTTCGCGCAAAGCCGCGATGACCTCACTGCGAAGTTGGGTGGCGTTAGCGACGCGCGATTCATTGTCAGCGAATCGGGGGTCTAGCAGGAGTCGCTCCAGCCCAAGCACACCGCAGAAAATCGTCCAGTGCTTGGCGTTAACAACTGCCAGAACAATCAAACCGTCGGCAGTCGGAAAGACATCTGTTGGGGCTGTAAACGGAGATGCAGCACCCAGCCGCCCTGGCTGTTCTCCCGTGGCCAGCCAACTACTAAACCAGCACGCTTGCAGCGCAAGAAATGAATCGCGCAGCGATACATCAACCCGGGCTCCAACGCCCGTAACGGCGCGGCTCACCAAAGCTGACGTGATGCACATCGCGGCAGTGGTAGCGGCGTACACATCGGCCGCATTACTTCCCACCTTGGCCGGAGGGCCGTCGGGCGTTCCGGTGATCGCCATCATTCCCGACTCTGCCTGGAAGATCAGATCGATACCTGGCCGCTGTGCCATTGGGCCGGTCGGACCAAAGCCAGACACCGCGCAGTACACAAGCCCCGGATTCTCAGCAGCGAGGTCTTCGTAGCCAAGCCCCAGTCGTTCTGCGACACCGGTTCGAAAGTTATGCAGCACGACGTCGGAACTTGCCGCGAGCGCGCGCACAGCGGCAAGCGATTCGGGATCCTTAACGTCCAGCCGCACACTGCGCTTTCCGCGGTTGACCGAGAGGAAGAATGCACTCTCCCCGTTGATAAAGGGCGCGAACTCGCGAGCCATATCGCCTTCGGGCGGCTCGACTTTGATGACCTCAGCACCCAAGTCAGCCAGCAGCATGCCGCAGTAGGGGGCAGCAACGAGCGCACCCAACTCAAGAACCTTGACACCCTGAAGCGGCATTGAGTGTGCGGGCAAAGCAAGCCTCCTGACGGCGGGATAGATCACAGCAGTGATCGGGGCAATGTGCCCGTGGTGCGCGGAAGTTCAGCCCGCGGAACTCACACGCCTCGCCTAATTTGCTGCGGAAGTGCTGGCATACGGAACTCGGGAATCACTTCTCGGCTGAACAACTGCATCGACCCCAACAGTTGCGCCAGCGGCATCCCAGGGAAGTGCATGCGGCAAATCAAGTGGTCGATACCAAACTCACTGTCAAGAGCTGCGATCTGTTCGATTACCTGATCCGGATCACCAATAATCAGCCTGCTGGCCGCGAGGGCCGCCAAGTCGGAAGTGTCGCCCTGCCACAGGCCCCATCGGGCATATCTCTCAAACTGGTAGCGGAACATTTCGCCGCACTCTGCCAGCGGATCATCGCCGGTCGACACGTAGACGTCGCGTATCAACACCCGAGGTGTTCGGCGCCCTGAATCACCAACCGCCTCGTCGTAACTCGACCAGATACCTTGAAGCGCTGCATTGTCGGAGATCGCACCCACAACCATCGGGAGCCGCATTTCACCGGCGATATCTCGTCCCGTCTCCCAAAAACCGCCCATCCAGAGCGGCAGTTCGAACTGCGCGGGCTTGGGATTAACCGTTACTGTTCCGGTCGAATTCTCGACATGCCCCTCGAGTTGAGCCGGAATGGTCCAGTGGCGACCAGACACGCTGAACGGAGTGGCAGACCACGAGTGGAAGAGAACCTCGAGGGATTCGCGGAATCGCTCAACGTACTCCGCTTCAGAGACTCCGTACGCCTCTCGCTCATAGGCTGTCGCGTTGATCGGCACCACGATGGCCCGGCCCGCCGACAGGTTGTCGAGCACCGTCGAGTCCTCAGCGATGTACAACGGATGCGACAGGCCCAGAATCGGCATCACGCCAATGCGGATTGCTTCGGTCTTGGCTGCCAAGTTTGCCGCTGCGATGAACGCCGACGGGCAGTACCCGTCGTCGGCGAAGTACCTCTCGCTGACCCACGCCGATTCAAAGCCCGCGCTTTCGGCGAAGCGCACCGCCTCGCCCATCAGTTCATAAGCCTCGGTCCAGCCGATGCCAAGGTGACTCTCCGCGGTGAAGGGTCCGATTCCGAATCGCATGTCATGCCTTCCCTGAATCGGCCAGCGCGGGTGCGACTTCCTTCGCGAGCAATTCCATCGCTCGATACAACTGCGGCTGAGTCTGAGAAATGAGGTGGCTGCGCGCCACCACAAAATCAACCCCGACAGCGGCAAGATCCTTTAGCCTTCGGATCACCGTCTCGGGAGTTCCGATCGCAGCGTTATTGCGAATGACACCTTCGGCTGCCTTGCGCAGGGCCTCCGGCCGCTCGAATCCGAGGGACTGTCCATTTTCATCCGAGAGGTAACGCCAGCCGCCCAGTTGCTCGAGCAAGAGCGACCGCAGTCGAGGAATAACAGTGTTTTCCGCGGCCGCCGCTGACTCGTCGACCCACACGTAGCGCAGGATTCCGAATCGCGCCTTACTTGAGTCAACTCCACTCTCGCGCGCCGTTTCGTGGTACAGCTTCACGAGGTCGCCAGCTCGACGATCATCGTGCGCATCTGACAACAGCACATTGAGTCCGCGGCGTGCAGCCCGTTTGACGGCGTTGTCACTGACCGCAGCTACCCAAATCGGAACCGGTGATTGCACGGACCGTGGTGACACGACGTGTCCCTGCGGGGTCACGGGCTCGCCGGCACCCGCAGAGGCAAGGATGTCCAGCGCTTCTTCCATGCGACGTGCGCGGTCGCGGCGGTGAATACCCAATCCGTCGAATTCCTGATCGCGGTAGCCCAGGGCCACCCCGAAGTCAAAGCGGCCGTGTGAGAGTTGATCAACGGTCGCGACGCCTTGCGCAATGCGCAGCGGATCATGTTGAGGCAGGAGCAGACATCCCGTTCCGATGCGCAGCGTGCGAGTTGCTCCTGCCATATAGCCAGCAGCGGTCAGCAACGACGGCAAGTAACCGTCGTACCAGAACCTGTGCTCGGTGAGCCAGAGGGACGCGAACCCCAGATCCTCTGCGGTCTGGGCATCTTCCGCGAGGCGCTTATACAAAGTGGGATGAGGAAGTGGCGCACTTCGGGTGCTCTGCATTCCCCAGAGACCAATACCGATATCCATGTCCGTCACTCCCGATCAACGTGATGCAACTTGCCGAATTTCGCAGGAACCTGAGATTATTGCTTACCGTAGTGGTAAGCAAGCACTATTGAGAAGAGAGATCCACAGATTCCACTCGGAGTGCAGTTCGGCTTGCGCCGGCTCACGCAGGCTGCACCTAACGTACGTGCTCTCGCGCAACCCCAATCTTTACGCATCAACCACTAGGAGGAGCCAGCCGTGGGCACGAGATACGAGGGGCAGTCAGCCACCATCATCGGTGGTTCGATTGGTGGACTTCAGTCTGGATTGCTGCTGAGAGATCTTGGTTTCAGCGTCGATGTCTACGAGCGCACACCCACCGAACTGGACTCGCGCGGTGGTGGCATCGTGCTGCAGCCCGAAATGATGCGCTGGTTCCATGAGCGCAGCCAACATCAACCTGAGCAACTCTCGACCTCGTCGCAATTCCTGCGCTATCTCGCAGCGGATGACTCAATCATTCACGAGGAGCCCGCGGTCTGGCGTTTCACGTCATGGAGCACGTTGTACCGAGCGCTGCTCAGCGACTTTGGTGCCGAGCACTACCACCTCGGCCAGACCTTCGTCGGACTTTCTCAGGACGAGAACAGCATCGAAGTACGATTCGCAAACGGAAAGACTGTCTCCTCCGACATGGCGATCTTCGCCGATGGCATCACCTCAACGGGCAGGAAGCGGCTCGTACCTGACTTCGGGCACGAGTATTCGGGTTACATCGGGTGGCGCGGAACGGTCGTCGAGTCCGAACTCAGTGAGTCAGCGCTAGCCCTCCTGGGCGACTCGCTGACTTTCGCTTTTGGCCAGTCCAGTCAGATTTGCATCTACCCGATCCCGGCGACCGACGGATCCCTTGAGTCGGGCCGCAGATTGATCAATTACGTCTGGTATCAGAATCTCGATGCAGGACCCGAACTCGATGAATTCCTCACCGACACGTCCGGTTTCAGAGGCGAGGTTTCTGTACACCCTGGCAAAGTGCAACAACGCTACATCGACGCCATGCGCGCGGTAGCCGAGCGAATCCTCCCGCCGTCAGCTCGCGAACTCGTGCTCAAGACCGAACACCCCTATATTCAGCTCATCCTCGACGGCCGGATTCCCCATTACGCTTTTGGTCGTGCGGTACTGCTGGGTGATGCAGGGTTCGTCGCTAGACCCCACGCGGCAGCTGGCACAGCCAAGGCGGCGGCCGAGGCATGGTCATTGGCCGAGGCTCTCGACTCAGCTACGGGAACTCTGCCTGAAGCCCTCGCCGCTTGGGAGGTGCAGCAATTGTCGGTCGGATCCAACCTCGTCGAACGGGCTCAGTACATGGGCCGCCGATCTCAGTTCACCTCGGACTGGGATCCACAAGACCTCGGTCTGAGATTTGGACTCTCCATTCCCGCACCTCGCTAAGAGAAGTACGTCAGCATTCGTATTCGCATACCCCCCAACCCCCCAACCCCCAACCTGAACAATCCAGATGACACCCGGAAGATGGAGGAAGAATGAAGGCACTGATTTACGACGGTCCCGGAGAGATTCGCTGGGACGATCACCCGGATCCGTCGATTACGACTGACACGGACATCATCCTGCGAGTAACCACCACGACGATTTGCGGTTCTGACACGCACATCATCAAGGGCGGTGTCCCGGACACCCCGCATGGAACCGTGCTCGGCCACGAAGGAGTCGGTGTCGTCGAGGAGGTTGGCTCTGCGGTCAAGAACGTCAAGGTGGGCGACCGTGTTTTGGCAACGTGCGTCACTGCCTGCGGCTTCTGCAGGTTCTGCACCGCACAGCAATACGGTCAGTGCCTCAATGGCGGCTGGGCGCTCGGGCATCTGATCGATGGTGTTCAGGCCGAGTACACCCGTATTCCCTACGCCCAGAACTCCCTCTACAAGATCCCGGACTCGCTCGCAGATGAGCAAGTGGTGTTCCTCACCGACATCCTGGCAACAGGCTACGAGGTTGGCGTACTGATGGGTCACGTATCGCCCGGAGACACCATTGTCATCGTTGGCGCCGGACCTGTGGGACTGTCAACGGTTCTCACGGCGAAGCTGTTTTCGCCAGCCAACATTGTGGTAGTCGATTTGGTCGAGTCTCGCCGCCAGAAGGCGCTTGAACTGGGCGCGACTCACGTGGCCTCGCCAGAGACTGCGCATGATTTGGTGTTCTCGCTTACTGATGGACTTGGCGCTGATGTCACGATCGAAGCTGCGGGATTCCCTGCACCCTTCGAACTTGCAGCAGACCTCGTGCGATCAGGTGGTCGCATCGCCAACATTGGCGTGCACGAAGAACCAGCAACGATTCACCTTGAGAAGCTGTGGGCCAAGCAGATCACGATCACGACGGGTATTCCCTCAGCCCTCACCGTGCCGCAGTTGATGAAGGCAATCGGCGCCGGAACCCTCGACGCGACAAGCCTGATTACTCACCGACTCCCCTTGAACGACACACTTGAGGGATACAACATCTTCAAGAACGCAGCAACCACCAACGCGCTCAAGGTAGTCATGTTCGCCTGATCTCAACACATGAGTGTGGGCGCCGATATCAACTGATGTCGGCGCCCACACTCATTGGCCTTCCGGCCTGCGTCGGCGCTAGTGAGCCATTGATTCAGCGATTCGATCGAGTCGCTCTCGCCGAACTCGTCTCTCTGCCAGTGCTGTCTGCAAACTGACCTGCGTAAACATGGCCCGATCAGGGGCCTTCATCTGTGCGATCGCATCAAGGTCGGCGCTGATGACAGTGCCCACGGTCGCGTAGCCACCGCCAGTCACGGCATCACGAAGCAGACAAATCAGTTCGGTGCCACTGGGCACCTGAATCGAACCCACGGGGTATCCCAGATTAACCACGTTACTTGGATCTGAACCGGCTCCAAATGGGGCATCGCGCGCGATGAACTCCAACGGCGGCCCGGCAAATCGATATCCCGTGCGGTTGGCTTCCAATGTCACTTCGTATGGAGCAGAGAACAACTCGGTAATCGAGGCTTGCGTCAGTCGATAGTCGCAGAGACCACCCACCACCCTGATCTCACGATCACCGTGGAGTGCGGGAATGAAGGCCGCCGGAACACTCTCACCGCCACGAGGGTTAGCCGCAGGATTGACGTCTTGGCCGGTATCGAGTCGGTCCCCCGCTCGCAGCGCTCGGCCCTGGAGTCCGCCGATGCCGGAGAGAACGTACGTCGATCGACTCTCCATGACCTGCGGAACGTCAATTCCACCGCGAACCGCAAGGTAACCTCGCGCTCCCGCCAGCATGGGGCCGAACGTGAGCGTCTGACCGGCCCGCACGACCTGGCAGGTCCACGGCGGAACTCGGACGCCGTCCAGGCTGATGTCCAAAACCGCTCCGGTTACTGCAATCACCGTGAACTCGCTGAACGTCAAAGTTGGGCCGACAAAAGTGAACTCAAGAGTGGCTGCGCCACCATCGTTTCCGACCAAGAGGTTCGCGACTTCATGCGAGTACAGATCGAGGGCACCCGACGGTGCGATACCCATCGCATAGAACCCTGGACGACCGCGATCCTGCACAGTCGTGAACAACCCCGGTGCCGACACGTCAATCATCGGCCAGCGCCTCAAGTAACGAATGGTTGTAGCGATCAGGATCGCGGGAGAACTCGACCAAGTCGAACTCGACCTCACGAATGCGGTAGCGATAGGTGCCGGCGGCCACTTCGCGCTCAATATCTTCGTATTCGTCCATGTCGATCTGCCGGTACTTGAAGATGTCGCCGCCGTGTGGGAGAACAATCTGGCCCGCGAAGTCAACGAGGCGATGTTCTAGGTCAAAGACAGGTGCAGGGCAACGGCCAAGGAGTTGGAAGCCACCGGCGCCTCGTACGGGGTAAATCGTCGAAAACGCACCACCGTGTCCAATGGCCCGCTCGGGAGTGTCAGTACGAGGACGCAAGTACTTCGGCGCCTCAAGTTGCCGCTCCCTCGGCACCAACTGATAGCACTCGGCGTTACCCGCCATGAATCCGATGAATGTCGCAATGAACGGTGACGACGAGTGGGCATCAACAAACCCCTGCACGTCGTCGAACCCGTTAACGCGCGCGCAATAGGTGAGGTCATCTAACTCCGGGGCGTGATGCCGGTCGCGAAACCGCATCAGCGTTTCACGCGTCCAGGGGTCGTTGTACAAGATCGGCATTTCGATAAGACGTCCCCGAATCCGAGGGCTTCCTCCCCCTGCGGATGCGGCATGCACTTCGCGAATGGTCGCGACGAGTTCGTCGACGTCGAGTTCCTCCGGCAAGAACCGGAGCATGTAGCTCACATGGGCTGGACAAATATCCACGATGCCAGGAAGGTGCCTATCTCGAAGAGCATCGGTGAGAGCAAGAACCTTCACCGTTCCCTCGAGACTCATTTCCTCAGAGAGCTCGACGAAGACGAATTCATCCGCTCCGTGGCTCAGCCGAGCTCCGTCTTCCAACACCAGCATGCGAGCTGCTAACTGGCCGGAGCAACGAAAGCGCCGCGAATTGTATGTCCGGCCGACTCCAGCGCCGACCGCACCGCGGCCGCAACTTCGGGAGCATTGGGCCGATCTCCGTGCACGCAGATGGACTCCGGCGCCAACGGCACCCGACGACCAGAGATCGACACCACGAAGCCATTTGCCAGATCGAGAGCGCGCTGTGCGACCACCTCCGGATCCTTCCAGCCAGGAACGGGTTCGATGATGTTGATTCCGTCGTCGTCGTACTCAAGGTCAGCGGGAGCATCCGTGACCACAGGAAGGCCCGCTGCCCTCACCGCCTCGGCTGCAGCAAATGGGGCGGTGATCAGGCTCAAACCCGGTCGAATGCTTTGCAGTGCCACAGCCAAGCTGAGTGCGAGCGACGGCGTTGAGGCGACTTGCCCATAGAGGGCACCGTGTGGCTTGACGTGAGAGAGGACGACGCCCTCCGTCGCGGCCAGTGCCGCGAGGGCACCGGTTTGATAGAGGATGCAGTCAAGAGCCTCTTGCTCACTCATGGCGAACCGTCGACGGCCAAAACCGATCAGATCGGGATAACCGGGGTGGGCCCCAACCGAAATACCGGTTTCCCGAGCCAACACAATCGACGCCCGCATGTTCGCGGGATCACCCGCGTGAAATCCACACGCCACATTGACCGTCGTGACAAGCGGCAGAAGTTCAGCGTCTCTGCCCAAAACCCAACGTCCAAAACTTTCACCGGCGTCGGCATTTATGTCGAGCTGCATCAAAGCCCTCCCGGGAAGTCGCTGACGTATGTCTAGGAACTGGGCGTGTTCGCTGAGAAGGCACCCGGAGCCCAGTCAAGTTCAACGCCACCGTACTTGGCGGCCCGAACATCACCTGAACGCGCGTGACCTTCAAAGAGTTCAACCCGACTAGCCCTACCACACAGGACGCCTAGTTCGGCGCTGGACTGCGTATTGCGCACCTCTTGGTAGGTCACAGTCTTGAGGTACTTACCGACCCACAGCCCACCTGTGTAGCGCGAGCTCTTGCGTGTGGGCAGAGTGTGATTCGTACCGATCACCTTGTCACCGTACGACACGCAGGTACCTTCACCGAGGAACAGGGCACCGTAGTTCTTCATCGCGTCGAGTGCCAAGCGAGGCTCTTGCGTGAGAATCTGGACATGCTCGCTGGCGAAGTCATCAGCGAGCGCGTACGCCTCATCCAAACTCTCGACCACGATGACCTGACCGTGGTCGCGCCATGCCGCTCCAGCGAAATCCTTCGTCGGCATATCCGGCAGGATACGGTCGATGTGGTCGATCACAGTGCGGCCTAGTGACTCCGACGTCGTGATGAGAATTGCCGGCGAGTCTGGTCCGTGCTCGGCTTGGCTGAGCAGGTCAACTGCGACGATAAAGGGATCAGCGAACTCGTCAGCAACGATGAGTACTTCCGTTGGCCCTGCAAACAAGTCGATTCCGACCTCACCGAATAGCTGACGCTTGGCCTCAGCCACGTAAGCGTTACCCGGGCCGGCAAGGAGGTCAACTCGCCCGATTGTTTCGGTACCCAGAGACATCGCCGCGACGGCCTGAACTCCGCCCAGCAGGTAGATCTGATCTGCTCCAGCTAGATGCAGGGCCGCCACTGTGGCGTCTGGGATCTCGCCGCGAATGGGAGGAGTGCAGGAGGTAACTCGTTCCACTCCAGCCACCTTGGCGGTGACCACAGTCATGTGTGCCGACGCCACGAGGGGGTAACGACCGCCCGGCACATAGGCACCCGAGGCGCTCACCGGGATGTTGCGCTGCCCAAGGAAGACACCGGGTGCAGTTTCAACTTCGAAGTCGTGCAGAGACTCGCGCTGTAGCTGGGCGAATCGTCGGACATTGGCCTGAACAGTTGTGATGTCATCAATGACCTGCTGAGGAACGCGCGCGATAATTCGCTGCACCGCTTCTTCGTCAAGCAGAAAACTCTCTGGACTCCAGGAATCGAATTTCTCAGAATACTCGCGCACCGCCTCATCACCGCGAGCCCGGATATCAGCAATCACCGACGTGACAGTCTCGCGGACGGCACTTGAGGTGCTGGCGGCGTCTTCGTTGACGACTGCTGCCTTGAGGATGAGAGACATTCAAACTCCTTGGAGTCGACCCACGGCGGCGAAACCGTGGGGCTGGGTTTACTATCTGTCCCTACGATGTTTTGCATACGTATGCATGTCAAGGGTGTGAAGGCCATCGATCGCGAGAAGGGGAGACCATGACAGTCACAAGTTGGGAAGTTGCCAAACTGGCCGGCGTCTCCCAGCCCACTGTTTCGCGGGCCCTTCGCGACCAGCGCGGCGTTTCACCCGAAACACGCAAGCGGGTTCGCGACGCGGCTCGAGAGCTTGGATATGTACCGATCCAATCAGGCCGGGCGCTCTCGACCCGAACGTCGAGCCGCATCGGCATCGTGAGTGCAGAACTGAGTAACCCCTTCTATCCCGCACTGATCGAGCCCCTTCACGACGGGCTGGCCGATGCCGGATATCGCACGATCTTGGTCACCGACCGAGGTGAGGTACCTGTCGAAGTCGAGCCACTCATCGATGGATCACTCGACGGTGTTCTGCTCACAACCTCCACCATCGACAGTTCTCTTCCCCGCGAACTAAAACGGCGGGGCCTCCCCCTCGTCTTGGTCAACCGCGAATCTGACGCCGTCGAATTCGACCGCTGCGTCGTCGACAACGCCGCTGGTGCGGCAATGGTCGCCGATCTTCTCGTCGAACTCGGCCACACGAGGATTGCCAGCATCATGGGACCCGATACCACCAGCACCGGCCAGCAACGGATGGAAGGTTTTCGTCAACGGCTCTATGAAAGGGGCGTCGAACTGCCAGCCGAGCGAGTCTTCTACGGTCCCTTTTCGGCGGCTACGGGCAGCGATGGTCTGATCTCACTCATGGCCGCAGAGCCAACGGCGGTATTCTGCGGCAACGACGTGATTGCATTCGGTGCTCGCAATGCAGCACTCCAGAATGGGACTTCAGTACCCCACGATCTCACTGTCGTTGGCTTTGACGACATCCCCATGGCCGCCTGGCCCATCTTCGACCTCACTACGGTGGCAACAGACCTCAAAGAGATTGCGAACCAAGCAATCAAACTCCTTTTGTGGCGGATGGGTAACCCTGCCGCCACTGCGCGGCGCGTGGTCATCCAGCCGAAAATGGCCCTCCGCGGAACCCACTCGGCTCCGGTCACCTCTGCCCGACGGACGCGGTAGCCGGGTACCGGTTGCCCCCGATTTCGAACGCGAGACCGGCGAAAGAACAGTCAGTTCTGGTGAGCGATGCGGGCGTAATGTTCCTCGAGCGGACCGCGGCCGAAGTCGGCTCGCGGATCACGCCACACCGAATGCACGTGGTTGGTATCACGCTGCGTGTTGTCGTATTCACACATCAACGATGGACCCTGAATCCGATAGTAATGAGGCTCACGAGGATCGATTCCACCTGCCCACATGAATGCCAGTGAGTCAAGGCTCACCGGATCGCCATACTTAGCAACCTCTCTACCAGCGAGGTCCTCCGGAAGCCGTTGGGTATAGAGGTCTAACAGCGCAGTGAGGATTTCGCGCTGCGCACCGCTGAGCTGACCCGCCGATATGCCGCGCGGAACTGAGGTGAGGCGCACCGCTTCGAGTGATTCGGGCGTGGTGCCGGCAACTCTCTCCATGACCCCCTGCATGTCAATCACCTGAGTGCCCAATTCCCCTGTGAAGGGGACCCGCCACACGTCAGCAAGCGGTAGCGGAAGGTCGCCGTCCTCGCGAGCAATGTGCGGCCTGTTTGCGCCGACCAAGTCGACGGGTGCGACCTGAGAAACGATCGCCAACGCCCTTTGCCCAGCATCAAGGGAATGCACCAGGTCGCGAGCCACATCCTCAACACCCGCGAGAGGGCGAAGCGGATGAGGTCCGAGAAGTGGCGCCGACGCGGGGTCAGCGCCGAAGAACAGGGGCGTGGACCCTTGGACCTCACCGTCGATCACGAGATGACTCACCGAGACATGATGACCGCCGAAGCGCCAAGACCAAGGCTCGGTTCCCGAGGGGTCTCCGAAGATGCGCACGTAGTACAACCCCGGGTCACGCCCTCGGTCGCGGCCCCAGCTTCGCGACCAGCCCTCAACAAGATCGAGAATGTTCTCGAGCCCCATGATGGTTGCGGCTGTGACATACCCCGGTACCGACAGGCCGGTCGCGAGCAACTGCATCGCTCGCTGCTGCTGGATCGGACCCATCTCACGCAGAGGAAGCCCACCGTGGTCGGTCGGCGTGTAGAACCAGAGCTCACGCTCGGTCTGATCGGTCACGGGCCACGCAGCGACCACTCGTTGCTCGTCGTTGAGGCTAGTGAGGAAATCAATCGCCGCGCGTTGCATGTAGTCCGCCGTTGTGCGCCGATCGTCGCCCACAAGTCCTCCTCTATCGACTGCCCAGTCTCATGACCCTAGCGCGGCTCAGGCGCCTCGATACGCAGTATTAACTACAAGGGTAGGTACTAGGCGCAATTCACTTGGGCAAGGGCTTGGAAGGGTCGAGCAGTGACTGAATTGTCGGTGCGACAAGGCGCACCACATAGTCTTCCGATGCACTCGCCAAAGGCTCAAGGCGCAACACGTAACGGCTGGCGGCGATGCCCACCAAGTAACTCGAGACGAGCGCCGATCGCATGCGCGCGTCTGGCACGCCCAAGGATGCCGCCACCCGATCGACAATGCTGTGTTCAAGGAAATCCGTGAGCGAACCCGCCGCCTTGCCGGCACTTCGACCCGCAGTGACCAGTGCCACGAGATCCTCCCGCGCCTCGTCGTCGCCCAAGAGTTCGAGGGTGGCGCGAACAAGTCGCTCACCCATTCCATCAAGCCCCGGTGCAAGGAGAGTGGGTACTGCAGAGGCCGGATCGAATGGAAGTTTCATGGCGGCGGCGAAGA